>Ga0214480_101082_pt1 | contig 12461 bp, 7 predicted proteins | sample M1_20Mar14CPVII9_3_FD_165042 | JGI IMG/M metagenome (GOLD analysis project Ga0214480, IMG submission 165042) | Marine eukaryotic communities from Monterey Bay, California, United States - M1_20Mar14CPVII9sort6BwellE17 | ecosystem: Environmental > Aquatic > Marine > Unclassified | place: USA...
CGTTGTTGGTATCATTGGAAACTTCTATCATCATTACCTTCTTGCCAATCTAAGAAGCAGTTCATCTAGCAAAGACAAAGCAAAGTATGTAGCACCTAGAGGTGGGCTCTTTTCATTCGTTGCAACTCCTCATTACCTCTTTGAACTGATTGGTTGGCTCGGAATTGCAATCGTTTCGAACCACTTGAATAGTTACTTGGTCTTTGCTAGCATGACTAGTTATCTATCTGGAAGAGCTGTTGCACAGGAAAGTCCGCGTTAGTATTGTTTCATCATGTGAATCCAAGTGTTCAATACGAAGGCTCGGTTACTTGGTTACTTCATTTGAACTTAGCTTGCCTTTATTTAAATGCCTTTGCAAACTACATGACTAACATATGTTACTTCTCCTCTCTCTTATCATCATGAATCGTAACAACGCGCATCTTCCAGAATGAGTGGAATAGGCTCAAGTTTGACGAGAAGGAGTGGCCGCTAACGAGGAAGAATATGGTTCCATTTATCTTCTAGATAAGTTGTTGATGCACATATGTATAAAGTAATCATTATTAGAATGCAATTGATATCACATATGCACTGTAATCTACAACTCATCTTCACTATCAGAAGAATCTAACTCATCCATGATGTCAATCTCTGGGAAATCACCAACTTCTACATTCTTTCCTCTGAAGAAACCACCACGGTTAGACCCAGGAGCCTCAAAGTAACGTACACCACTTGATTGGACAGTGCCATCTGTCTTGCCAACTGGTTCATCTAAAATAACACCTACCCAATGTCCACCCCCACCCAATTCATCAATAGGCCCAAGGAAGGCAATCTCACCACGACGTGATCCAGGCTGTACTTGACATCGTGCATTGAGTGTGAGATGCTCAATTGAATCTGAATCATTCTCAATCTCCACTTCACTCTTTACATTATCTTGATCATCTTTGGTAGTAGTGATATTGTCTTCTTCACTACAACGAACAATTATACCATTTGATTCATCAATCTCAAATCCAACTTTGACTTCTCCACTTTCTTTGTATAATCTCCGTGCCTCAACCAACTCTGCATGTTCCCGTGCATGTTTCTTCAGACTAAATTGAGGATCGACATCCTTCTTCTGTCTACCCCAATCCCTCAATGTTCCCTTGCGCTTATCATACTCTTCATCTGTCATGCGATATTTTTCAACCAAGGATGTATCCTCATAGGCACCACCGGCAGAATTGGAATGTGGATTAATATCAATACAATGTACATTCGAACCCAGTGGTAAATTGTAATAACCCAACATACGTTCCGATTCTGTATTTGGTAATATCTCATAATAGACACTACCACCTGATTTGAGTTGCAAGTGTTGATGGTGGGGTGGTGTACCTGACTTTTGATGTATACGTTGACGTAATTCATCTACTGTTTCATGTTTATCAAAACGTATTTCAGCATGTCGTTGTTGTAAATTGGAATGGGTTAGATCAAGGATGAGTGTCGATGCAGCTAGTGAATTGTATTGTGTCGAGTCTGCCGCTGTAATGTATGACTTGAGAGCCAGTAGATCTTCATTTTTAATGGCTGCCATCTTGTTTATATATATTATTATGTAAGCAATGAACCAATAAATTTGCAATGAAAATAACTTTTGTTATTGTGTATGTATTTGCTATCTCTGTTGCCACCGATCTGCCGATATAAACTAGATATATAATGCGATACTCTGGAGTAATGAATGATGTATTCTATACTACTATACAGAGGAACTACACGCTATATTGATTTCGATAGCATTTATTTACTACAACATTAAAAAAATGTACCATAATCTAATTTACGGTATATTTCTACTAAGATACGGTAAGGTGTCCGTCTATCTTATCAACAACGCTACACTCCCTATCCTCCCTCCTATATAAGTAAACAAACAAGTAATGGTATATTTAACCACATATAATTATGATTTAAGATAATCTAACATATATCCTTGAATGCCCGACCAAATAATTATTCCTTCTCCGTTGCTGGTGGCATTCTCTTCTCATTTATCCCTTCTATTTCTACTCAAACACTCTCAGCTTGCAACATATTCAACAACACACTTCTAATAATAACCTCTCAATTTATAGAGATATTTAGGCCATTGCACCAGCATCAGCTGAAAGGGCAACATTGGAACGACGTGACTTATCGTACATGTAGTATGCAACACCTCCAAGGACGATAGTTGTGGCGGCAAATAATCCGGCAAAAACCTTGGCGGCGGAAACTCCACTACTCGAGGTACCCATCTTTCCTGGCTTCTTCAAACTCTTGAGGATTTCACAACCATATGTGTTGGGGTAGTAGGTGGTACCATCGGCTAACTTATCCTCACACTTGGCAGCATCTTCGTATAGACGCTCACAGACCTCAACAACCTCATCCTCATCTTCTTGGTCACCGTTGTTGTTCTCATCATATTCCTTGGGTTCCATGCATGATACGCAGTAGTCATCAATAAGGTTCTCCTCGGCGTATGGAAGTTCCTGTCCAGAGAAGAAGTTGGAGAAGGTATCGGAGGGTGCAGGCCAGGAACAAGTTTCATCCATGAAGACACCCATGTGGATGGCCTTACCATCGGCACGGCAGTAAGGACCGACGAAGAATCCCAAATCCTGTTGGGCATTCTGGTTGTTGTAGTTGTAGTTTTCGTTCTGGCCCTGGTTAACACCACCATTGTTGTAGTAGTATGCCTGAAGAGCATCGTCATCAATATCAAGCTCGTCGCATCGGGCTGCCTCTTCTAGGTTCCATTCGAATACGTTTTGGTTGTTATTGTTGTTGTTGTTTTGGTCATCTGCGTCGCAGTAGTCAAGACCGGCGGCAACATAACATCTGGAGTGGTGTGGGAATGTTAAAGTATGGTGAGAATGTGGTGGTTGGAAATTATACACATGATATGCACATAAAAAAAAACTTACGCATATTCGTTATCTTGGTAACAGTTCTCACGGACCTGTTCACAGTTGTATTGCTGTGCCTCCAACTTACTCTCAAGGAAGGCCTCAACGAATAAGTTCATATCAATAATATAATCAGCACCGTTGGAACAGCTTGCATCACACCCGCCACTTGAGTTGGTTGGGCAAAGCTTGTAATGTACCAATCGTTGCTTGAAGACACCGTTGTAGTTGTATCGTTGTTGATCATTGTTCTGCTCTTCACCGCCGAAGTTTCCTCCGTAGTACTCGTCTGTGGTGGCACACTTTTGGAAAACAATGGAGTAGCCAGCAACCCAACTTACATTGTCGTTATCGAGTTGACGTGAAGTTTGCTTGGATGCAGAAAGGATACGGCTACCAAGTCTGGAGGAGGCAGAGATGTTATCGGTAGGGATCTGACTAACAGCAGAGGCAGCACTCAAGGCTGATAGGGCGGTAACTGTCTTGATCATCATGGTTGAGTATAAGTTGTTGTTGTGGTTACTGCAATAGAAAAATTATGGTGTTGTTGTGGTTGAGCTGCTGCCGAACTCAACTGACTAGCGAAACAATTTACGTTGATCGAAAGGCGTTTATGCCCGATGGCCCTCTAAATCGCCGAATTTAAGTTGGTCAACACTTGACATTACTTATGGCATTTAGGGGGCTAAGATCGTTCTTCCCCTCTAAGGGGGCAGGTGGCCAATGCCTGTCCAACGCATAACAAGATTGCTTTATGTTCCAATGAATGTCCAAAGAGTAAACCAAGTTCTACATTGTTTGGATACCCCACCTTGAGCCAGGAAAGGAGCTATTAAATGAGTAAATACTAAGGCACACAATGCTTTGAGTTGTTGGAGATGGATGGAGGAGAGCTCCCCCCGACCAGGGAGAAGATGACAACAGGTATGTAGTTGTGTATGAAGCTTTGATCCTACTCGTCAACCCATGTTATAACCTGCGTCAACCCCACTCTAATCTAAGGAAATATGGGGATATCTCGGTTATTTCCCAGCTATTCCCATCTGGTAGACAAATACATTCGAATCAATAATCTTCTTTTTTAAGTACAATAACGTACACATATATAATAAGGCACTCTACAAAAGTACCTCTTCTATCTCCATCTACCTAGCACTCTCACTCGAGACGGACTCATCCATCCCCCTTCTACCAATCAATGTGAAACAATAGTCGACACCCCCTCTTCTCTCGGAGGGGGAACGTAACCATATCCCACATAAAACCCTGACCACCACCTGCCAACCACTAACTATATTCTTCTCTAATCCCCACCAATCTTGGCAGTCTCACCAAACAATAACGTATCAGGCATTAATGGCATATCAATAAATGCACCAATAACCATAAAAACAATTACGAATAAACCAACAGCCGTCCATAGATATAAGTTAAATGTCTGAATTTCATACATTGATTTATAATTGGAGTTGGAGTTTTGGTTCTGGTTGTTGGCATTTTGATTGTTGTTGTTGTTCTCGTCTTCACCGTTATTTTGATCTTCTAAACGACGACCGTGAATATCACCATCTTCCATGATAACATGTACTACTACAGTTTTCTTATTATCCACAGCTTGCTTTTTTAATGTTGATAACATATTAGTTAAATGTTTATCAACATTCTTGGCATCATCCTTATTATCAACATTCAATGTAATTGTTTCAACACTCTCGGATAAATTATCAGTGTTGGAGGCATTATCAACAGTTTTTGATAAATGTTTACTAACATCCTCACTGGGAATAACACCATCACCCTTATTTAATGAATATGTTTTAGTAGCAGATTCCATTAAGTTGGTACCAACTTGTCCAGGAATATGTACATGTCCAACAATACCGTGTTTATTAGAGGTGGCTGAACTATCTAAGAGAGTTTGTGCCATTTTCATACTCTTATATTCATCACCTTGTAACTTAACAATAATACCAGAGGATGGTTTGGTAAATAAGTCGGGTACGATTGACATTCCCGCATGTTGTTGACTAATTGTACTTTGTTTATTATTCGTTGTTGGGCTGTGCAATACATTCCATAAAGATGTAACGGCTGCAGAGTTACTTTCGGTTGAGGTGGATGTTGATCGATGTACCGTGCCGCCGGGGCCGAATTCTAGGATTGTTACGGTTGTTTCATCTGCACATGATAGGGGTGTGATTGCCGCGAGGGCGGTAAGGCCTAGGGATAGTATTGATTTCATATTAACAGCTCCTTTTGTAGTTAGATAGTAGGCAAAGAGTTGTTTTTTGTAACCGGTATCCTCCCCTAAAAAACAAAGGAGAGTTAGTTGAGTTTTGAAACGATAAGCAGTTTGGATTCAGAGTTTCATATACTGTGACTGCTCTATATATATCCCCTTTTCAATCTCTTTCGATTGGTGGCAGTTTCGGTTATTGACAGTCTCGATATCTAACACAACTTGCAATTTAAATCAGTGCACCAAAATACATATATTTACTGCAAACTCGTATTATGTCTAGCATTCTACCACAAAAACGATCGGCGGTGGATCCACCTACCGACAGTAATAACAATACCAACACACGGTACAATCGTCTATTGTCCATACTAACAAAAGCATTAACCCAATCACGAGAAAAGGTAGCATCTGCGGCATCACAAACAATCAAAGAAAGTTATGGTGATATGACATCATTATTTACATCTGCCGAGGATAGTGATGGTGTATCTAGTTTAGTGGATTTATTACTTGGTAAGTTAGATGTGGTACATGATCGATTCAATTCCGAAAAGACAGCTACCAGTTCTACATCATCAGAGAAGGTTACACAACTTGATAAAATATTACAAGATCAAAATATACAAGAAATATTAACCAAATTAGAAGTAGCAATATCAACAGTAGAAGCAGAAGAAGAAGCCTTCAACAAAGCCGAAGAAACAGATAAAAAATTAACAAAAGATGCAATTAAATTAGCAAAAGTATCAACACGCATAACATCACCCGCCACAAATAAACGTACGAAAATAACACCAGGTGAAAGTATTGGATATACAGCATATCAAATGAAATTAGATTATCAAAATACATTATTGAAAGAGTTGGAAAGTATTGAGAAGGAGAATGAATTGTTGGAGGGAGAGTTGAAGAATATGTGGGTTGAGTGGCAGGATAATGTTGAGAAGGTTAAGGGTTCCTTGGTTACATTGGATAGTTCACTTGTGGGTTGACGGGAAGTGAGAAATAAAGAGTTTATGTACCTAATTTGTGTTTTAATGAGGTTTGCAAGAATATGGAAGAAAGAATATACATGTATGCATACTGGCAGATGGTAGCTTGATAGTTTGGCAAGGTTTAAGAAGGTCACAAGTTTTGAACAGGGGAAGGGAAAAGGACAAGCTCATAATCGCTCCTGAAAGAGCAGGACATTTGTATAAACCATAGACAGATCGTATGATATCTTTCTATTTGCTGCAAAGAGTACACAATTTGAGGCAGTAGCATGCTTCTCTTGACGAGGGGAGACTCGTACGAGAGCCCAAAGAGACCCTCTGGTATCCTTTTATGAGAGTAGAAAATTCCCATACATAAGCAAATAAAGTGCACGCACCTTCAAATCTAATTGGTCTAGTATGTTGTCTAAAAGAAACGTGTCGTACATCATAAATATACAGCACTAATTAGTCTTAAAGCTCTTTCAAGCGGTGGTGGTCTCAGGGCGTCAGTTATCGAGCTGGCCGAGAAAACTACTAACCTAACAAGCGAGCTCTAACAAACAGTTAATTAACTCCTTGGAGAAATTGATTAGAATGCACGCTGCAATAGCTGACGATATACGTAAACGAAGGGCACCTACAGCGGTTGCATCGGCTTCTCCAAATGCATTTACTCGTATACTAAGTTTCTCATCCCAGAAGAGAAATGATACTATCAATACTCATACTAAAAATGATAAACTCGAAAATACAACAATATCAACAATGCGTGATAGTAGTAATATATCAGTAATGTCATCAGATTCAAATACAACACCAATACAATTAGATACAGAAAATATATATGATGTATCGACTGATACGATCGATAGTTTGATGTATGGTTTATATACGTATTGTAGTGTTGATGATGATTATAATGATATGAATAACAGCAACAACAAGGATTCGCCACTACGACAAAAGATTGATAATATAAAACATAATAATGTTGAATATAGTCATGATTGGTTATTAGATGGATCAGATGACTCTGCCGAGGGCGGTAATAATCAAGAATTGTATGATGAATTGGTAGTACCATTAAGTTCACGAACACAAAGAAGAAGAAGAAAGTTTGGAGATAAGCAATTAGATCAAATGTTGGGTATGTTAGAAATTGAGAACCAGTCATACACCAGTACGCCTGGTGCTAGTAGTTGTGATACTAGTGTTGTAGATGATGATGATGTTAATAATCCAGGAGATGATGAAGAGGAGGTTATTGAATTTGTTGCAGACTTTTCACAATTTGATTCCTCTGTAACAGCTGAACAACAGGATGATGGCGAAGATAACGGTGTTGGTAAATCTACTGATACATTGGAAAAGAATAGTAATTTGCAACATGATGTTCTATATGAGTATGATGATCAGAATGAAAAGTGTAATGATGAGGACGAGGAGGTGAAGTCCCAACAGCAGTCTGTAGAAGAAGTACCAGATGCTATTGAAGTGCCGCCGCCTCAAGAAGCCGAGGTCGATACTGAACACGCTGAATCTCAAGAAGGAGAAGGAGGAGAAGAAGAAGTATATCCATATGAACCACCAAAGTCAATCGCATGTCTAGTTTCGGATTTAGATGCAGAGCTTGATGTAACCATTGATGAATGTCTTGATTCGCCACCCAACAAATTATCTACTACTCAAAGTGGAGAGTCGTCATCATCACATGATAATGACTATATGCATCCACCGCTACACGAAGATGATAATATGATACTCCAACCTATACTAAATCAACAACACAAGCAATCATTACTCATGTCGTCAACACTACTTGAATCGCTGCCAATACCGATGCCATCGAGTACTGAAGATCATTTAGCATCCTTAACTCGACGAATTCAGATGAATCACATGGCATCAAAAGATAAAGAGGGATATATAGATTTGAATCAAAGTATACAAGTAGAGGATGATGAACTTGAGGGAAAATTAATGGATACAATTCATTCTGGATACTATGAAAGTAGCAACCAAAAAGGTGATGATTCTGCTGCTGTGGACAGTGACTACTTTGATTCTATAGTCATGGAAGAAGTCTTGGCTGTTCCGTGGCCATTTCATGAAATTGATTTAAAGGAATCAATCTTGAATGAAGATGATAGTGATCAAGATTCAGATGGTTTACTTTTGAATAAAGTTGAAGGCAGTGATGAGGAGCAAGATTCAGATGAAAGTCAAGAGAGTAAAAGCATTGATCATCTCAACTTTGACATATATGTATCCAATCGACTATCTCAGCTTGATTCTGCATCTGATGAATTCATGAGTTGCATGCTGCATCGAGTTAGTCAGAAAGAAGAGGCAATCAATAAAGGAGTTGAGAATGTCTTTGCTGCCGAACTAGATGTATCAACAGCATTACTATTTGCCAAGTCGAGTCGAGAATACTTACAAAATGCAAAGAATGGGTATCCCTTGCGCAACACCGAGACTGGTCAGATGGAGAAGCATAATGTCATCTCTGCTAGTCTTGACATATTGCATATGGCCGATAGTAAGGATCGATTACGATATTTACTCGAAACGATTGACCAAGTCTCTTCTATATGTGACGAGGAGGCACAATGGTGGAAGGAGGTGAATGCAAAGATGATCCCATCTGAGAAGTTCGAGAAATTGGTGGATGGTACGAGAAGATTAAAAGAGATGGTGAAGTCAGAGGAAATACTTAATCAAGCCACGAGTTTATCTACAATGAAAGACCGTCTCAGTGGTCTTCCAGAGGCTTTACTTTGGCGTATCGAAGAGTCACTTGCAGAGCTGTTTTCAAGAATACTGAACAACTCTAACAAGAGTACTTCTTTTGATACTCGTCTACTGGAATTCGAGACACTTCTTCGGGCATGGCTTTCTTGCATTCAATTAAAGGTTGACAGTGCACAAAAGTCTCGAGCAAGTATCATCGGTGCTGAGTGGTCGAGTTGTATCCTCACAATTCTGTCATTCGAGGCCAGTAAGGCAGTTGCAAGTGCAGTACTCGACACGTATCACGATGAAAGAATGAACAACCAAATCAATAATGATTTTACCACATTGGAGGAAGATGAGATGAAACTTGATGAAATCAAATTCGGATATGACCATTCAGGCCTTGACTCTTTATCTAATCGATTACTCATAATAAGACTTGGTGGTGGGCATCACAGCAGTGCTCTTTCCTCAACTTTGTTCCATCTTAGTTCGAGACTGGTAGAACTGATGTCTCTGTATGAGACTACTCTTCAGTGGCTAGAGTCATTAGTGCAAAAGATGGATGTGGAGAATAAACCAATCGCAGCAACTGAAGATGTTGCAACAACGGAACAGTCCAAGTGTGGCCGTGACAATTCAGGAGTACTGAATCATACAACAGTATCATCCATGTCTTCAGCTGGACAATCTGCGTCTTCCTCGTCATCAAATGACGATGCACCACCACAAGCCCAAGACGAGCCTGTACCACAAGACTTGCAGTTTGAGATGGACAAGTCAACATCTGACGATATTTACAAGGCAGTACAAAAGAGCACAGGGCGTATCCGTCACTCCATTTGGAAGAAGTGTGAGTTGGCTCTTATCCATCTTATTGAGTTCTACATGTCCCAAAGCGGAGGTGTGGGAGTTCAATCAGGTGATGGTAAAGATGTTGCTACTGGTAACTTACAACAAACATATAATGTATTACTTCAGTTCAAGTCCTACTCGTCTCATTTCCTTAATGACGATGAGGACGATGGTGAAGATGATCCATGCTTTGGACTCGAGAATGAGCTGTATAAACTTTACACAAGACATTTGCGATCTATTCACATTGAGGCAATGAAAACAACTGGGACATTGCTGAGGCATGAGTCTTGGCATTTGGCACCATTACAACTAGCCAGAGGTGCTTTCAAACCCAAAGACAATGAAAACAGTTCCACAAGAATAATGCAATCAATCTATGAGGTAAGTTTAGCTGTCTGTGAGATACTATTTGTCTTGTCTAGCAATCTTTCACTGACACCTTACTTTTTCAGGCTGTGGGAGATCTTGTTTCAGCGTCTACTCATGACAAGAATAAGTCCGAGGAGCAGTATCTCATAACATCAAGAGCCGAAGATCATGGTTATCGATATTGCACTTCGTTTGATCAGTTTTTAGATGATTTGCCGACTCATGAACACACACCGGATGCAATCTCTCGACATTTGAACTGCTTTGGCATCTCCTCAGACACTCTTGCATCAATGATCTTGCCACTCGTCGAGACTTCCAATTGTGGAGAACAAACCATTTCAATTCTCACACAGAGCTCAGCCAATGGTTTGGTAAAGTGGACGACAAAGCTACTAGCAATTGGAAATGCTTTGCCATTAGTTGCTGATGATGCTTGTGCCGCAGTGATATCCTTGTTTGATCTCTACATTTTGACAGTGTTTCGATTATGTGCATCAAGCAAAGCGAATGAAGACGTGCTCATTGGACATGGTAGGGGTGTTGCCTCAAGTTCATCCATGTCATCAACCTCTGTATCCTTAACGATGGAGGCTGATGCCGTGGCACCGCTACCTCGAGAAAAGAAAGACTTTGTACAAACACAAGAATTCATCAAAAGTAGTAGAGAAAGGCTTGAAAGTATGGTCAATCTAGACAAGTTTCAATCTACTGATGATGATATGATGGATTGTGGACCAATGTCTCCTCAGTCAAAGCATCCGGTCGCAAAGCTTGCTAAACGATTGGAGAAGGAGGCTGCTGCTGCTTGTAGTTGCTTCTTTGCTGCTATACTTGTTGACGTGCTCAGTGATGTGTTCAACAAAAGATTATCACCGTCATCAGATCTGTGGGACGATCCGAAAGATAATGTTGCCACTCTGATTGAAAACAATGGCGATGATAATCACAGTGAATCTTTAGACACCTATGCAAAAAGCGTCGTCACTATCATGCCAAAGCTGGTCCCTCAAGCCACTCGATTCGCTACAGTCAATGCTTTATCTGGTAAAGCACTCATGTTTCAAATCATTTGTTATAGTAGAGTCTGGGAGAATTCGGGTAGTATGCAAGAAAAGCCAAATGATTATGTTGAGCAATTATGTGATTTATCTGCTCTCCTTTGGGGGCACATGTCGTCATCCATGAAGCTTCCTACCTTGTTACTTGAATATACATGGAATGAAGTAGTTCGATCAGCTTTCCTTTTACTTCTCGAGGGGTATTCAAAGATTGACAATTGTAGTACCGAAGGTCGATCGTTAATGAGTATGGATCTTGCTACTCTTTCACATGGACTCACACCGCAATCTATAAAAGATGAAATTGAAGATGATCACCCAAACATTAGTTCACCACCCAAGGCTTGTCGAGAAGAGATGATGAGGTATGTTGATACATATATCAAGGTGTTTTACTTTCCAAAAGATGAGATATTAAATTGGGTAAAAGACAATGCGTTAGATTATCACAAGGATCATTGCACATCGTTGGTTACATCTAAAGCTGCTGGTACCAAGGACAAGAAGTTCGTGACACAGGGCAACAAGTCTGTGACAGACATATACAGTAAACTGCCAACTTAAAAAAAAAAGTTGAATCCACATCAGATTGTCAATTTCTATTCAATAATGCTACCCTCTCGTCTCATTTTATGCAAAATCATCCCATGTATTCTTTCCCAAATGGTACCTTGCAATAGCTTCCTTTCTTGAAGGACTATTGAATGATTCAACCGCCGATTGGTGAGTCCTAAGTGTAAATGCATATTCTTCCTTTGTCATATACTTCATTTTGAACCAAGTCAACACATTCTCCGTCACAATATCGCTAGTAACACCGCACATCATCGCTTTCCTTGCACTTAGTACCGACTCCTCAATTAGTCCATGTTCCATCTGCACCTCGGCTAGATTTTTATATGCACGAAGGCAGCCCAACTCTGCAGCTCGTTCATAATACTTTATTGATTCTTCTCGATTCATTTCCATCATGCCTTTCATCCCATATTGTAAAACTCTGCCAAGTCTGAGACAAGCCTCTCCATTTCCAGCATCACTAGCCTTTCTGAACCATTTGATTGCTTGGGGTACGTTCTTCTTCAAACCTTCCACACCAAACCAATAATACTTAGCAATACAATATGCAGCGTCCCCACTACCCTTTTCGTACCTATCAAACTCCATCCTCGTCCTTTCCTTTTCAGTTCGTTTTAATGTGTATGATTCATAGTCTTCTCGGCAAAAGTGGCATGTAAAGTCTACTACTCCTCCCTCCTCAATTGAATGATTCAACGAATCCAGACGA
>Ga0214480_101085_pt1 | contig 12452 bp, 8 predicted proteins | sample M1_20Mar14CPVII9_3_FD_165042 | JGI IMG/M metagenome (GOLD analysis project Ga0214480, IMG submission 165042) | Marine eukaryotic communities from Monterey Bay, California, United States - M1_20Mar14CPVII9sort6BwellE17 | ecosystem: Environmental > Aquatic > Marine > Unclassified | place: USA...
CATCGACTCATAGACTTGAGATTCTCCTGTACGTAGGTACATCGCCTCCAAGCAAGACGCGTCATGTGTCCTGAGGTACTCGGCTAACTCTGGATCATTTGTGTCAAAGCCAGCTCTCACTGCCATGATGTTATTGGCTCGATGATGTTGGATAATGTGACCTATCTCCTTCTTCTTCTTCTTCTTGCCGGTGCCAGTGTCATCATCAAACACTTCAACTTCTTGATCATTGCCTTCGTCATCTGAGTCAATATCAGTATCTGGCTCTGGTGGAGGAGTCGAGGTAGAATCCCCTCCGTCCGAGTCAAAGTCATCAGGCTTACGCTTACGAGAAGATCTACTAACAGCGTCGGAAGAATCTTTTGCAGAGTCACCATTTGACAAAAAAGTAGAAGAATAGACAGAAGATTCGTAGGCATCATTATTACCAAATCGTCCAATAACGTAAACGTCTTCAGAGGGATACTCTACATCCCGTCGAGTTGTACCATTGTCCAACCAAACCGTTAGAGAGTAAGTGCCGTCGCGACTACCAGGCTCGACTTCAACAACTGTTCCTGGGTAAATAATATCCAATTCAACACGCATATCAAACACAGGAATGATCGAAGGGCTAGAAGGCATGATGACCTCGGGAGTAGTAAGCAACTGACGATTGATTGACATTTCGGCAACAACAGAAGGATCGGCTTTGCGTAGCCTGATGCGAAATTTGCTAGCAATAACGTTTACCCCCACTTCTTCTTCATTCATGTAAAGCTGCCTCATCTTCCTCTCCTTTTCGTGCACCTTGATGAAGATGGAATCGAATTGACCTGATTCCCTATCTTTCTTATCAAGGATATTGCATGATATACTCTTTTCAGCATCTGTATCAAACCAAATTCCAAGAGTAGGTGAGCAGATGATCGTATCAGCAATGATAACTGAGTGCTTGTTGTTGGCTTGACTACCATACCAATTATGACTTTGGCCTGGGCATACTGTGTAGAAGAGTTCAATGGCCCTACGTTCGATCTTATCCTTCTTGCCACCCTACGAAGAAGAAGTAGTAATATAGAAGAAGAGATGATAGGAGAGTTAGAAATAGAAACTCAAACAAATGATATACAAACTCGTGCACTTACAACAGTAAAGACGGCCTTGAAGCGAAAGATCTTGTCATCAACTTTAATCTTGACAGGAATAAGAAAAGCGTCACCCTTCTTCAGTGCTTCCTTCACACTTGTCATACGACACTTGACAAAATGAAGGGTGAACTTTCTAACACCAGCCTCCTCATCGTATTCCTTCGATTCTTTGTCGAGATGAGAGAAGTTCTCTGCCATGAATTCATCCACTCGTTCATCAATCTCGGGATGGTCCATACCGTCAAGCTCAGTACCGGTCAGATTCATTTCTTCAATGAGAAAGACAGCCTTTGTTATGTTCATGACACCCTCGAAATCCTCGATAGCACCAGCAGTTGCGGCCTCATCATCGTCAATAGGGAAGTATTCAATTAGATCATGTGAGATAGTGGTAGCATTGTCTCTACTAAGATCTTCCCCCAGCTCAATGATACGTTGCAAGTCGTCCACTGGAATGTCTAATGTTTGAAGAGGACCACTCTTATCGGTTGTATTTTGACGAGCTCTGAGAAGAGATCCATTAGAATATTTCCAGAAGCTAGACACATCGCCAATCTCTCCACTATTAGAATGCTTCTCAACGAGTCCAATGCCAAGATCTGATCGAGCCTTTATCATTCTATTATCACGCCAACCACTACCGGAACGATCAGTAAGCAATTTCATTTCAGCAGCAGTGATGGACTTCCCATGCGGCATTGATTCATACTTGTCCTTGATTTCTTGGATGAGAGTCTCACTCCAGACAAATCCTGCAACTTTAATCTGTGTTTTGTATGTATCATTCTTTAAAGTAGTAACAGCAGCAGCAATGAGATCATTATTTGGGGGTGTCTTCTTCTTCTTGGCAGATTTGCTCGTCTTCTTAGTCTTAGCTGCAGCTTGAGAAGATTTACTTTTACCACTACCACGCCCACCCCCTCTCTTACCGGCCATGCCGGAAGACGATTGGTTAAATAGAGCTGTATACGATGATTGTTCGATAAGTGTTGTTGTTATGTTGGTGGTGTTAATCAATGATTGGGATTGTGTAATGCAAGTCGTTAATGAAAGTAAAGTGAATAATAATAATAATATATTTAGCATTGTACAAATGCTAGTTGTATTCGTTGTAAATAGCAGTCAGTTGAAAATGACACGGTGTATGTAATAATGATGTAGATGTTTGATTAATTATTGCATTGCATTGCATTGGATGGTTGATTAATTAATTGCAGGGGAGGAATATTGAGTGAAAGCTCCGTACGTAGGATTTCCCAAACAGCCGCAATAAAAATTATTAAGTTCAAGTTTTTTTTTTCGAGGATCAACCAATAAGCTTTTGTCAGAGCTCCCTTTCCTTTACAGGCTTGAAGTAACAAATAGTGACGAATTGAATGCACGCAGGCATCAAAGCCTCCTTAACAACTCTTGAGTTGGTACATGCAAGCAATCCCAGCGACAATGCCTCCCTCACCAATGATGAGGTTGAAGATGCACATCGTTCTTTGGACGAAATCACAAGAATAACATCCAAAATCAAAGACAAATTACCGACGAGTCTTCTCGCTGCTGATATGAATGACATTGGCGAATCAGTGGATGATATTGATTCTCAATCAAGCATATCATCACTTCCTAATGCAGCATCGGTAGCAAAGGCAGGTATCTTGAAGAAGAAACCACCCGATGATTACGGTGACATATCAACAAATGATGATGATCAACCACAAAGACGACTCTCAATTGGACAAATCTCCACTAACGACGAGCCACAACGGAGACTCTCGATTGGACGAATCGCCTCTTCCGATGATAATGATCAACCACAGAGAAGACTGTCAATTGGACAAATCGCCTCTACTTCTAATGATGACAATCAACCACAAAGGAGACTCTCGATTGGGCAAGTCTCCATGGTTCCCAATGATTCAATGACAGAGACACAAGACGGTGCCGCCAAACAAGGCAAGGCTCGACAAAAGCAGGGCGTATCATTCTTTTCAAGAGGTCATAATACAGTCCATCCGATAGATATTGAGACTGGCAGTAATAGTAGCAGACCGGCAAGCGGCGGAGGTGTTCGTAGAAATAGATTCTCAAAGGCAATCCAACGCAAAGATAGTGAGCCAGCGGGGACGTGGAAGATGACGGCTAGGGAGGCATTTCGTATCATTGATGAAAATGGAGATGGCTTCCTACAGAAGGAGGAGGTCGTTCGAGCTATTGAGATGATGGTTGAACACGGTGAAATGGGTCTTGATGGTATGACTTCGATTGAACTTGCCGAGAAGATGATGTCTGAGGTTGAGTAAGTTCTTGCTGGTATTCTTTGTTGTCTCATCTCATCAAAAGTACATTACTCATTCATGCTTCTCCTTCTCTTGTAGTATTGATGGTGACGGACAAATCGACATGGATGAATTCACAGAAATGATGAAGAAGACATCCGATACTGGCTTGGGAAAAGCGAGTGCTCTCACATTCGATCATCGTATGTCATCACTTGCTAAGAATGTCCTTATTGCACATCAAAAGAAGATTGAGAATAGTATCATCGGTGAAGATATGTGGTTGATACATCCACAGAGTAGCTTCCACGCCACGTGGGATATACTTGTATCTTTGTTGATATTGTTGACTGTTATTACCATGCCATTATCTCTTGGGTGGGAAGAACTCAATGAGTACTTCTTTAGTATGAATCTAACGGTAGACTTTATCTTCTTGCTTGATGTTTGCAAGAACTTTTGTACTGGGTATGTCGATGAGAATGAAGCAATCATCATGAATGCCAGCCTTGTTCGTAAGAACTATCTCTCTGGCTTCTTCATTACAGACTTTTGTAGTAGTATACCATTAGACTTGATATTGAAAAGTATTGGAGTTGATTCTGTGGGAGGTACTGTCACCGGTACTAAGCAATCACTCAAGATGCTCAAACTCCTTCGAATGGCTAAACTATTTCGATTGTTTCGAATCAATCGTCTCTTTCTGCAAATCAAGCAAGTTGTCCTTCTGGTGGAAGAGAAGTTACAGTTCCGCATCTCTGATGGATTCACCAAGCTCATGAGATTGGGTGTTGGAGCACTCATATTAGCTCATTGGATTGGATGCTTTAACTTTCTCCTCGTGAGGCTACACGACTTTCCACACGATAGTTGGGTGGTCTATGCTGGACTTGATGATCAACGACCATACACACAATGGAGTTGGTCCTTCTTCAAGGCATTGGCACAAATGATAATGATTGGGTTTGAAACTCCTCCGTTTACTAATGTCTCGTGTGATGCATTATCAGATTGGTGTACAATTGAGTATTGGATCACATTGGGATGTTTGTACCTCGGTGCTATCTTCTACTCTCTTCTCATTTCTTCCATCTCGTCAATACTACAAACGGCTAACCAATCGAGTAGACAGTTCGATGAGAACTTACTACGGATCGATGATTATATGCGTACCAAGAAACTCCCATCCGCAATGAGGGAGAAGGTTAAGGACTACTTTCACCTTCAGTTTTCGAATGGTAAGCTTCATAAAGAAGAGGAGATATTTGATTTCCTATCTCCGGTACTTCGACGTGAAATCAAGCAATTCACTGGACGAGACATCTGCCGAAAGGTACCATTATTATCAACTCCATCGAATAGAGACTTTGCTCAAGACATTGCATGTGTTATTGAACCGACAATGGTATTTGCCAATGAAGTCATTATGCGAGAGCAGACTACTGGTGATGAAATGTTCTTCATTGGTAGTGGTGTTGTGGAAATCTTCATCTCATCATCCAAATCGGCATCATACCTTGCAATTGGAGATGGATGTGTGAGTATTATTCATTATTCTAGTTGTTGTCATCTTCCTTTCCTCTTCTCGACTCATTATAATCACCTCCCCATATTACTCGCCAGTATTTTGGAGATGTTTCCATCTTGCTTGGAGTACGACGGACGGCATCGGCAAAATCAAAGACTCAATGTATGCTTTATCGTTTACGAAAGAGTAGTCTTATTTCTCTTCTTCGTGACTACCCAGCCATGCAATCGAAGATGACAAATGTAGCTCAAAGTCGTCGAAGAAGATTGGCACATTATATAAATCCCAGTGAAGTTAGTCTCGCTCCGGGTGATGAGATTGATACCGAAGATTGCAAGACTGGTGAGTGTAACAAACTCTTCTTTGGTTTCCATATATGACATTCTAACCTCTTATTACATTTCACACCCCTTGCTCTGATTCTAACAGCCTTATTTGGACAAGATGCTGAACAGATTTTATCCGAGAAAGAAAAAGAGACCGAGAAGGAGAGAGTTATCTCTGGTAGACGAACAACGCGACGCCGTGGTTTGCCAGTAGTGAAAAGGAAGGCAAGATGATGAGCTTGAAGTACTCGAGGCTTGCTTTTGATCTTCCTATGCCAAAATGCTGCTTCCCTTGAGAGTTAAGCTGCTACTAGCTTTCTCCACCGGGCAATATTATATCTGCTGGTCAGTTCAGTATCTCACAGAAGTTTTCCACTAAGGATGCTAAGGATGTGTTTTTCTTTGTATATACTAATCAATAACAATCAAAGTCCCGTGTCATTAGTCATCTCGAGAGTAATTGATTGTCCTAAAACCAATCTTCAAATATCTAGCGTTCGCTCACACAGACATCCACATCTTGTGCTTCAAATTTTCTTTATCTAGTTGTTTGTCATAAACTCATCAAATGATTTATATGTTGGTTTCCATTTCAATTCTTGATTGCTTTTACTTCCATCGTATATCTTTCCCAACAAACCATCTTCTTTCTTACCAAGAAATGGTGGTACCTTTGTATACCTTGTTGAATATCGTTCATGTTTCAATGCACTTTCACATATACCTCTTCGTGTCGTTGGATGTCCATCACTTATCAAATATGTCTCTTTGCTATTAACTTCATGTCCAACTTGTAATGCAGCCAGTACAGCCGATGCTGCATCATCATAATGTAATAAATTAACAATCCCATCCTCACGTCCTTGTATACCACTTTCTGAACATTTCTCTAACCAATAATTATGTGCACCACGTTCAAGTGTGTATAATCCGGCTAGTCGTAGTGCACAGCCACCCAATTCAATTACATGTTGTTCTGCATATATCATCCGTCCCTGACGTGGATTGGCAATTGGATCGATTGTACTTGATAATTCAGTAACTATTTCACCGTCTAATCCTTCATATACTCCGCCACTTGATGTGAATACAAATGATCCCTCAGCACCGGACCATAATTGAGTAGCTGCCTCCTCGACAGCAGTTGGATAATCATCAAATCCAGATGGCGGTGCACAGAATACGACATCCGTATATTGTTGCTGTGATTCTACTACACTATCCATTGTCAATAGTTGAAATCTACTACTTTGCTCTTCATCATTATCATCACTGCTACTACCCAAAATTTGCTCAAGAATTGCATCATGTCGATTGGTAGACTTGGTAATACCAATAATTGATCGATTTGCAAAGTCGGGATGTGATAGGAGCTGTTTACATAATGATGTACCTAATACACCACAACCAACAATTGCAATTTTATCATTAGATGATGATTTTGATGGTGTGGAACTCATAGGCGAAGAATTTGATGGTGATGACGAGAAGGCATTGACTATACTACTACTAGATGATGACAGTAGTAGGACCGATATGAATAGGAGGAATAGGGGATAGGAGGCCGCCATGATCATATCAGTCGATACCTAGCCAAGCACACAAGGTACAATCGGTATCCTTTACACTCTCATATTTTTACCACAGCAGGAGAGTTGTTTAGATGGCGACCATTGGCAATAAGCGCCGGCGGACCGCCGCTGATACCCTACACATTAGTGATTTACCTATTGGTTTCATAGCTGATGTATCGGCATATTTACCCAAGCCGTCGAGGGCGATATTAGCCGTAGCTTTTAGTGCACCTTCGGCCTCTTGGAAAAATGATGATGATTTGATGCACCGACTATCACCTATCAGTACCGCTATCATCTCGGCACAACAATGGGACATATTAGATTTTGAAGATATTGAGAGAGAGCTTGCAAATATGCTGACAGACGATGATATATACGCAATCTTGAAATGTACAAATGCACGAGATGTGCTCAAAAGATTGAAATTATGTGGTTGTATCAATATTGAGGGGCACGGATTATATCCATTACGGAGTAGCGTAGTATTGGAACAGATTGATATTAGCCTTGTTGGAAAATACGAGTGTCCAAACATTGAACCCCCGAAGATTTCCTTAGAGGCAATTCTGCCCATCCTCCAGAGTATTATAATATCTTCTGATGGTTGTTCATTGAAATATGTTTTGTTCCCTCAGAAATGGCGGCCAAAAAGTCGTGCTGCAGAGGTAGACTATACGATTGATACAGTTTTAGAATCGTTTCTACAAGAGTACAATATACAGCTTAATAAGCAAGAGTTGAACTGCTCAAAGTGTAATAAAAGCATAAATCATATTACAAGTCAACATGATTGGACTAGTAACGGATATCAAAATAATATGTGTTACGATTGCCTACAACCATTCTGTGATGAATGTACCTTCACTGAAAACGGAGAATGGCAGCTAACATTCTGCAATATGTGCAAAAAAGATTACTGTCCGGACTGCTGTGTGAAAGTAGAAGATTGTCAAGGCTGTGGAGAAAAGGTGTGTGGAAGTTGCATTAAGGAAAATAACAATGGTGAGAGACTATGTGAGGATTGTAATTATTGAGCAGCACCTAACTTGTCTGGGAAATATGGAGATAAAGCAAAGGGCAAGCTTTGGCGTTCTTAGGAGGCAAAAACTAGAGAAGTACAAGTTTCATTAGAGAAGTGGATTTATACAGTACGTTACATATTTCATGGAATTAGCTTACAAGGACTCGGCCTCTGATAGCAAGCAAGACAGAACTAGTATACAAATGAAAATGCCTTCGGCACTATAACCCAAACAATTGATCCCAACAACAATAACGAGGAACAAGGGTCGTGCAACTACGACCTTCGATATAAATCTCTACTGTGTGAACCTTGATTTAGTGCAAATGCAGTATTTGGAGACATGGCATGATGAGGTGACGGACCTGTTCCACCGCCGCTGCCTACGGAATTACCCCCACCCCGTCTGCGCTTATTCATTCCTTGACTCTGACCCGGAATTCCCGTGAAGTGATACCCAGAATTGGCAGTCAAGTCTCGAATACGATTCGACGCTATCGATCCACTAACACTGTTACTACCGGCACTTGTACCAGATGAGAAGGGACGGAAGTTTGCCCCGGGTGATTTAGTACGGTTCATATTATTCATGTTGCTCATGAATGATCTTTTGGTACCGCCATTCATTACATTTTGCTGTGCCTTTTGAGATGCCTCACGTTTGGCCATTAATCCACGAAGAGGAGGTTCAGAGCCACGGCTACTTGCCAAGCTTGCCGATGATGAATGTGGTACCATATGCGGAGGTTGGCCTCTGGACGTACTACCACCACCACGTCCATTTCCACCGCCGCCACCTTGAAGCTTACGAAAGTTATTCAACATGTGATTCTGTTCGGATATCTTTGAATCCTTGGCCTTAATTGCATTCTGCATATCGGTGAGGGTCTGTTCATACTGCAGACGTTGGGATGCCATCATTTGTTTGAGCTGGGTATTCTCAGCCTTGAGTTGTTCGTGTCCTCGTGATGCTTGCATACTCATACGACTAGCACGATGAGATTCCACAAGGAGCTGCTTTAGTAGAAACTTGGTATTCTTCTTTAATGAATCGGATTGTTGGATGAGACTTTGGCATACGTTGGCATAGTGTAAAGCTCCGCTGCCACTTTGTTTCGAGAATAATGATTGCATGGTCGCCTTGCATACGTCCTTTCCATTACTATCCGCCACCACCAATTCGGTAAAGTCTTGCTCACCCAGTCTCCTATTACATGTTGGACACTGACTACTCTGTTCAAAGTGTGAGTACGTGCATTCTTTAGGGGCAGAGGAAGGGAAAGATACTGAAGTGTCAGCTGTGTGCGTGAATAATGAACAAACAATTATTTAAGCCACCCTTCTCCCCTTCCACTTTAATAAAATGGACAAGTCCACACCCATTAAATTAATTAACATCCTTACATCCACCCCATTATCAATTCCCCATGGAGGACGTGAATATAATACACCAACACTCCTTCTTCCCCATTAATTAAATACAAACAAATATTAACTCACCTTCACAGAATACACAATCACACGCACATAGAAAGCACGTAGTAGCTAACGGCTTGTGGCATAAATTACACGACAATGATGGTGCAGCCATTGGTCGTCTTGACGAAGCTACCGACCCGTTGGAAGTTCCAGGAGGTGCCATTATTTCTTTGTTATTGGTTATTGGTTGCTGGATTGGTTTATATTATTAATAGGGAATAAGGAGCAGGGAATTTTATTCTCCTCGAGTTTTCTCTTGGTGTATTATTATCAGCCACTGGTTGTTATTATTTATTAATCTCCGGTGTTATTATCAGCTGTTGGTTGTTATTATAATATTAACCGCTCCGTGATTAATATCCGTTTGATTGGCGCAGTTGATTAATTATTCCGTGGCCTCGATAATAAAAAATGTACACGGTCCAATGCGATTCAATTGTTCTTTACGTCTCCAATATTTTACTGGCGGGGGCGGCGGCAGGCGGGGTGAGCTATATGCACCGACGAATGTTATTAATACTACCTCCTCCTTATTAATGATTTATTATTGGCTTTGGCATCCATTGGTTAGTGATCATCATCGTAATTGTGAGCTGCGTTGATAGTTGATGAGTGTGGAGCGAAAAATGAGAGGCGGAGTCGTACTTATTACCAAAAAAAAATCATAATAGGTCTCTCTCTTCTCACTTCTTCTTGCTGACAAAACAAAAAAAGATCGAGTATTAGAGTTGGGCGCCGGTAAATAAGTGTATAAAGTTGGGTACTAAATAAGTAGTTACAATTGAAATATGCCAACAAAAATTGCAGTAACCACTCAAGAGTATCGGCGGAGGCCAAGATTTATCAACTAAACAAGATCAGTCTGGTTCAACATCAGCTGGCTCTGGAGAGGAAGAAGAGAGAAATAGTGCCAAGCTGTGGCGGGTATTTTGTGGGGTTGCCGTGGTAGTATTGAGAGAGATTTTCTCAGTGCCACCACTTAAAGATGGACTACTTCAATACTTCATATGAACAAAAGTGAACCGACTACTTCCGAAGCTTTTATCTAAATTGTAAGGGGAGGATAGATGTTATTACCTTGTGCAGCATATTAGTATAAACATAAGACATGTTGATATCATACAACAATAACATTCTATTCTTTATCTACTTGTTCTTCTTCATATTTCTACATCACCCAAGGCATACCGTGTGCACATTTTGAGCATATCTATCTTCTATCAAAATCGTTACTCTCTAACCTTGAATAGTCACCCTCTCCATCTCCAACTCCCCGGCCGGCAGAGGTAACAAGTAAGGAACTAGCATCAACACCATGCACATTATCATCAATATCATCTCCCGTATGAAATACCGCAGCAGTGGCAGAACTAATCGAATCTGCAACACATGAAAACAAGGGACGTTGCTCTGCCACTCTTCCTGCTGGTAAGTGATGTTCTTCATTCCCATCGACTACTACTGGACTTAGTAAGCCTCGAGTCTCTTCATTACGACTTGGTGAAGTAGTAGTTGATGGACTACGTTGTTGCCGAGCAGATGCTGGATATTGCGAAGAGGAAGGTGGTGCACCAGGAGGACGAGTCACACCCAAATCACTCCGCTCAGCCGGTTCACCATACGAAACAATAGATGATATCTTATTCCACCAACTATCTGATCGTTCTTCTTGATGAGTAGCAGTATTAGAGGATGACATGGATGATGAAATAGCACCAGCGGCACCTTCCGTGGCATCTATAACTGCACCACCAATACCACCAAAGAATCTACCAAGGAAACCTTCTTCCTCTTCCTCTTGTGATGATGATCTAGCTGATGTTGATTCACCTTGTTGTTCATTCTGTGCATATGCCTCGGCTGTAACTTCTCGGCCAATTTACGATCCATTGTTAATTGTATCGCTTCCTCTTTTGTCATTACCTCAGTCTGTTGTATTACTGGACTAACCACCTGACAGACTGGACAGAACATTAATGTAGCTGATTCAGTAACTTGCATCCAATTTTGACAATTGATACATTGTACTAGTATGGCAGTACCTTCCTTAATTGCTTTCTTCGTACGATCTTGTCCGTGTAATGCTACCATTTGATTATTACCAATCTTTACCATTCTTCTTGATTCTCTACGTCTTGCTTCTTCCTCGGCATTTGCTGTTGTTGCTTCTAATTGTCCTTCGCCAGATGCTGAAGATGCAACATCTCTACCAACCGAATCCATGACACGGTTACTATCCGCCAAAGTACTACTTGTACCACCGCCAGCAACTCGTGCAACAGCATTAGAACTACGTGAATCAAAAGCATCAGCATTAGCTTGTGCAATTGCCGCATCATTTGCTGCCTTTTCCTTCATTATATTTTCATATAGTATTCGTTGTTCGTCTAGTAGTTTTTGACGTTGTTGTGGTGATAGTGGGTTACCATTCTCGTCGTATGCTAGTACATCATCATCGTCATCTACTGCTGTTGTTTGATCTGAAGAAGATTGTTGCTGTGATTCAAACATGTTGTAAGATGGTGGAGGTGTATCATCAACTCCCTGATGCTGCTGTTGGTGTAAATCATTTGGTAACAATGGAGGTGCCGCCACCGGTAATATACCATGTAAATGATCTATTGTACTATGTTGTATCTCTTCTGTGGGTGATACCTCTGGCGCCGTTGGTGCAGGAGGTGCATTATTACTTTGAACTCCCAACTGCTGCTGTTGCTCTACAAAGTCAAATGAAGGTGGAGCAATTCCTCCCTCTCTTCCTACCTCTCTTCCTCCTCCCTCTCTTCCTCCACTACTACTCAAGACACGAGAATTCATACCATGACCAACCATCTCATCACTAACTGCAGGCAAATTAGTTGGTGGTGGAAATTTCATTGAATCAAATGTTGGTGGTGGTTTGTCTAGGCTTTTCATTATTGGTATTGCCTCCTCTGGCTGCTGTTGTTGTTGCAACGTAGCAGTAGCAGTTTGAGGAGTAGCAGTACCAAGAGTGGAAGTCACAGTAGAAGTAGTAGGTGGTAACTCCTCTTTACCTTCCAACAATCTCAATAAACTAGATGACTTATCCTCCACTGTGTGTGATTGCTTTTGTTTATCTTGAACAGCACGTCTCACCGAA
>Ga0214480_101089_pt1 | contig 12427 bp, 8 predicted proteins | sample M1_20Mar14CPVII9_3_FD_165042 | JGI IMG/M metagenome (GOLD analysis project Ga0214480, IMG submission 165042) | Marine eukaryotic communities from Monterey Bay, California, United States - M1_20Mar14CPVII9sort6BwellE17 | ecosystem: Environmental > Aquatic > Marine > Unclassified | place: USA...
TGTTTCGGCTATTGCCTTCTTCAGCAGTTTATGACCATGATGAGTAAGAAAAGTTACCCATATCTGTACACAATGCCGGTTGTGAGGACTGGCATTACACGTGTCGTCTCCTAGTAGAAAGAACACACGAGTACAAAAGACAAACAGTTTTTTATCAATGCTGGTTGGTAGACCAGCGTAGCTGGTCTACCCCAGCATTGATAAAAAATGGCCCTCCTACTTCATATAAGAAGATACTGGAGGGCCATTGCGCTTGTGGATTTTCCTGTAGGAAAATAGATTACCCAAGTTGAGTGGGCGATGAAATGCAACTACCAAAGCATCCATTGGTATATCCGAGCCTCCACAACCGAGCTTGTTGAACGGTTCTTGGCCTGGGGGCTGTAGCATATGAGTTTCAAAGAGTCTTTGAATCTCACGGGCTTGTGGACCTTGGGGGTGATACTCTTGGTGAAAATAGACCCGACGTTGGGCCTCACTACTCTTCTTTTTCACTAGAGCCTCTCTCTCTTCCTTGCTAGTAGCAAGATACTTCTTGGCATTTGCCATTGCTGCCTTGAAAATAGGGAGGAGCTTGGATGGTTGATGACCCCGACGCATTAATCGACGAAAGAAGATTCTGATACGTTGTGTAATATCACTTCCATCTGAACAGAGCCGATTAATACGTAATACTTCACCAAATATATGACCTGTTGTAACCCCTGGAGGGTGGGCGGAATTTGGTGGTATGTAAAGATGTAATGCCATTGGTTTCTCGTAGAGTGTAGTCTCGAACTTAGTGCCATTGATTGAGATGGTTAGATCCATAAAATCTAACTTATCACAGCGCTTTGAACATATCCATTCAAGGCCATTATTATCATTTAGCATGGTTTTGTAGTGTTCCCATTGTTGATCATCTTCTTCTTGAGTGGCGGCGGTACGTCTCCAAACACCGAAGATGTCGTCCAAGAATCTAACGTAAAGTGGGAAGTTGGGCTTGAAGGTTGGGAGGATGGCAGTCTCCTCGTGTAGACCCTCGAATATTGTAGCCCATGGTGGTGCAGGTGGTGTACCCATAGCGGTACCTGATACTTGCTTGCAATACAGATCCCCAAATCTGAATATATTATTCCTCATCACTATTTCCAATGCAGCAACTAATGCCTTAGCGTTGTAGTGCGGGTATTGCGTTTGTGTATTTTTATCATGTAAGTAATTTGATATTAATAACATTGCGGCGTCGGTGTTAATGTTCTGGTACATTCCCACGGCGTCGCTTGTAAATATTCTATCACCTGGGTGAAGAACGAAGGTATCGAGCACGTTTTCTTTTAATGTATAACTATCTTTAAAATATGTTGACATTCCCTGTGCGATTGGTTGTAATTGTAAGTTGACCCATTTTCCAAGGGCATTAATAACACTACTACAATCTGATACCACGGGGCGGACGGATAACTCAGGCTTGTGCACTTTAATCATAAGATATAAGTACCCCCATGGGTCGTCTGAGGCTTCCGAAGTCCTCTTTCGGATGTATAATACACTATCATCATCCAAAACTTTCCTAAATTCACTAATCCAGCCTAATACTAATCGTATTGATTGTTGAACAAGGCCTTGAGCTTCTTGTTCTGTAATTATCTGATAAATTGATGGATCCGAGAGTAGATTAATACCAAATTCGGCATATCGGGCGAACTCGATGACGAATGGTCCTAATCCTTTATCAGTTTTACCAACTAGATATTTGTGATCTTTTCGTAGCTTGGCCATGAGCCGGCTTTGAAATGGGAGGAGATTTGGCTTACCGTTTCTCTTGCGATATAAACGTCGTATAGATCTACGGAAGGCCAGGAGACGTCTGTCAACCTCAACTGGTATTGCTTTGGCTGGCGGACGCCATGTTGATTTAATGTAGAGCTCGGGTTGTTCTGCTGGATCCAAGGGTTGTCCCGCAAAGAACGTCTTTAGATGCACATCACGCTCCAATCTCTCTAATCCTTCTTCAACCTTCTCTCCGTGCGGCGTGACCTTGGGAGTTGGGATGAAGTTGTGGGATTGCCCAAGTAATGATTTGGTGGCTCGTGGCATAACTTTACCTTGGGTAAGGTCATGAAAGGCTAAATTCTTGGGGCTTGAAAGGTAAACATCCATGGGAGTATTACCAAGTACTCGTAAAGCATTTTGTTGAATAGAAATAGAAGGGTCGGGGATGAAACCGTAGGATTCCATTATTTCTTTCTCGATGTTCCTGGAGACTTGCTTCTCCCTCTCGTCTTGACATCGTTGCTCTTCCTTGAGGATTTTTTGGAAGACTGCTTCCCATTCTTTCCTCTGCCGCCACCGGTACCTCTGCCGGCACTGCCTCGACCTCGGCCTTGATTGCCGCGGCCTCCGTTCCCCCTGCCTGGACTTGGTGAACGTGGACGGTTGGATTGATGGGGCGATTGATTTTTTGTTGAGGCGGTGGTATCGTTCCCCCCGCCGTTCTTGTTTTTTGAGTTATTATTATTATTATTATTATTCTTCTGTTGCATCAATTTCTTCACGGCGGTCTCGGCACCGTCGAGAATCATGACCTTTACTAATTTTGGATCAACGGCAGCCTCCTCTTCTAAAGCCTCGGCTGTTTTATCAGCAACATCAGTTAATGTTTGTTTATGCGCCACATTTGTTAGATGACTTGCCTTCTTTGCAAGCTTATCTTGTTCGTTGTATAAATCAATTGGGTTTACGATGGAACCCTTAATTGTTGCAAGTAATGTACGACGAATAAATCCCATTTGTTCATAATGAAATAATTCAGATGCCTGAATGAGATTTCTATTCCCCCCTCCAATATTATTATTATTACCGCCTCCACCATTATTATTATTACCACTATCTTCCATATTTTCATCCCCCGTGCCATCATCCCCTGAGGGATTGTTAACTTGTTGGATATGTTGGGTGGTATTATTATTATTGTTACCTCCAGGGGTTGCCGTAGTGTACGGATTAACTGGAGGAGCACCTTGGTTGAAGGTATTGGATAGGCTAAAGGCCATTACATCATCAAGTACTGCACGTTGTTCAACGCCGAGGGTATCTAATACTGCCTTTTGTTGAGTTGTAAGGGTGGCGTCAAGTAATTGACGCAAATGATCCGTTTGTTGTTGCTGATTTGATGCAGCTGCCGCGGCCAATGAGGTTTGCGGTGTTTGATTATTATTATCACCAGTTTGAGTAACAGACGCTACCGCTGCATAAGTAGGTGCTGGTGCCGGTGCTGGTGTATTTAATCCAGGATCATTATTATTACCCGTACTATTATTGTTCAGTGTACCCCCACGCATATTAATTGCATGTTCTGCATCGCCTTGGGCGGTAGCAGCCTGAGAGTTAGCATTTAATCGACGTTGTGAGGGATTTGGTAATGGTCTGGGGAAGTTCTCTAATTGGTGTGCCTCACAATACTTAATTTTGAAGGTGTCCAAATGGAGTTTAACGATGGGTAACACATCATTAGCATGCTTATCCATGAGATCAGCCACTGCCATGTGTTTATTAATTGGTTTGATGGTATGACCGTAGTAAATATCATCAACGATGAGCTCCGCTATATCCGGTAACGATTTAACGAATTCATCTTGAACATTGGATAAGAGCTTGTCCACGTTCATTTTAGTGCACTCCAAAATAGGTTCACGTAGGAGTTTGCGGCACTGATTAACAACCTCGGCCGTTTTACGGACATGAGCTTGAAAGCCCGGCTCATCTTTGACACCTTCAACAACGCTGAGGGTGACAGATATCTGGGCTGACCCAGGTATAAATTCGGGGTTGTTCTTCTGATTGGTATATGTTTGATTTTTGCGATAGTAAGTGGCATATCTGTTAAGAATACTATTGCACAACACTTCCAATCTGGTACGCATATGTGGTTGGAGAGACTCAACGTACGACGTTAACTTATTCCTTGCTAGTTCAATGCTTGGAGTTTGTTTTTTCTTTTTGTCGCCGCCGGAGGCGGCCGAGGTACTATTTGCGCTATCATCCTCAACGATTCTAACACGTTTAGCACGGTCGGTTGATTTATTGGTCTCAGATCGATTTGACATTATTTATATACACTGATGTTGGTAGATGGTATGTCTTTTAAAATCTAGTAAATTAAAATGATTAATAGACTAGTTTATCGATGTTATCCAAACAAATACGGTGGTCTAGGGACTGAACACAGGGCTAGTGTTTCGGCTATTGCCTTCTTCAGCAGTTTATGACCATGATGAGTAAGAAAAGTTACCCATATCTGTACACAATGCCGGTTGTGAGGACTGGCATTACACGTGTCGTCTCCTAGTAGAAAGAACACAGAGTACAAAAGACAAACAGTTTTTTATCAATGCTGGTTGGTAGACCAGCCTTGAGAGGATAGACTGAGTAAAGTTTTGTATGTGTAGACTTGGTTCATTGGTATGTGCTGCCAACTGATTTGATAGAAATGATAATGCTGCATCTTGTAACTTAGTAATATCCTCTTCTGTTATATCAATATCAACAACTAATCCACCTTCTTTATTCTTCCCATCTTTTTCCGTACTACCAGATAGTAAATCAGCAATACCTATTGACGATTTCATCTTTTTAGGTGGTGATTCTATATTGTCTTCTTCTCCATTATTAATACTAACTACATCACGTTTTGTTGTTGTTGTTGTATTATCAATTGTGTGTACCTTCTGATTTAGTTGATTAGACGTTGAGGCGGGGGTATTTGTACTAGGAGATACCTTTGTAGCCGCGACCGGAGCTGTATTAGTTGGTGATGGTTTATCATTATAAGCTCGTTTGAGGCGTTGTTCTTGTATATTAATTACCTCTTTTAATTCTACATCTACCTTCCTTCTCATTGCAGACTTTGGGTTCATCCGAGTACTAGTTGTTGGTGATTTACCAATACTATCATTTGCCTCACATACGGATACAAATTGAGTTTTGCCGTGATTACCATGGATAAACCCTGCACTAATAGGTCTATTCTTTTTAAACAGTGCCGTCCATCGTGTACTACCAAGAGCACGTGCCATGTCCTCATCTGATACATCAATTTGTTCATTTAATGACAGTGTAGGTAACTCATCACCATAATGTGCACCTATCCGCCACCACATCTTACCGTCATTGATTTTCAATTTATTAGCAGTAGTTATAAGAGCTTTTAATCGGTCTAGGATATCTTTTTTAGTTATTTGAGACATGGTAGCTGAAGTTATTGCTAATTATGTGATGATGCACCAACTTTCAATTGTGCTACCTTGAAAAAAAATTAGTACCAACAGCCGTATAATTAGAAGGATGTCTAAGACTATTACGATATTAATAGTATTGAAGGAGATATTCTGCGCTTAACATCCATCTAATTATGTATATCTGCAGAGTAGCGGCCGTCATTGCTATGCTACTATCATGGTCGCGTTGTTATTTTTGTGCGAGAAGCTTAACAAAAAGATACCGTAGATACCAAATTACCTTTAAAATTTGCTCAAATGCATTTTTTATTGAGCTCATAACCTGGGATGCAAAGTGATTTCTGGAATTTTTGTGGCTAGTGACAGGCTAAGAAGGTTCAACACTTCGATGTCTTCATACGCCATAGGACCAAACCTTACAGCGTTGCAGTCGGAACCGCCAAGAGAGGGCTCTTCTTCCAGGGTATAATATGACCCTAGGTATAAAAACATCAATTGTAAATTGTAACGCTTAATAACTTTACCTTTATGTTCAAGGTGCAATGGATTGATCTTGAGGTGGGGCACTAGGAAGTGAGACTGGAGGATTCTGTAGTACTTCTTTCACTTCATCTGGTACAGGAATAGGAATCGGCTTTACATTCCTTTCATCCGCCTCTGCTTCAACAAGGTCGGGCATTAAAGCAGTAACATCGATTGTAGATGGCTTTGAATATCCAGCTGGTACTGTCACAGAATCGCCAAGGACAACACCGTCAATACCATCTTTCAAGTTATACAACTTGGCTACGAAATTACAATACTGGCCAAAGGCGCCCGCTTCTCCTTTCAATTCTTGAACAATCTTCTGATCTTTAGCTTTCATAAACTTGCAATGTCGCATGACATGTTCTCTTGCCATGAGTAGTACATCACGAGGTGTATTGGTTACACTACTAAGTTTCATAAAGCAACATCCATCCTTTTGGGCGATACAGTTTCGACATCTCAAGCCAACAGCTTGGGCCGGAGCCTTCATATTCACAGATGACATTAGTTCAGGTGAGATAGTAAATAGCTCGAGTTGCTGCAATAGAAACTTTTCAGATGGATGTAATTTCTTTGCTGCTTCCCTTGAAAATGTGTTGATAAATGGTAATCCATCTAGAGGAGCAACCCGGAATAACTTTCCATAATCTTGTTCAACCATTATCGTACAACCTTGATCCCCATATTTGATTTCAGGATGTGTTGATCTGGGGGGCACTGCTACCTTTTTGGGTGCACTCTTTGCTTTTGGTTTTGGTCTTGGTGGTGCCGGTTGAGGTTTGGGCTTTGTTACACCTTCAGATGATGGAGGCGCACCCTTGCAAATCCTTTCATGCTCAACTGCCTCGTTAAAGTCAGAGAATTGTTTAACTTTGCATATATCACATGTCCAAACTGTTGCCCAGTTCATTTCACCACTACTTGGACTGGGACTTGCATCAACGTCAATAACTTCTTGCACTTCCTCCTTCTTCTTTTTTGCAGGAGGACAAACAGCACTAATACCCTCACCGTCATTTAAAACATCTTCTGCCTTTCTCTTTTCCGGCTCTTTTTTAGCAGGAGGAGCTCTTTCAACTTGTTCCACCGAGCTACCAGCTACTACTGTCCCCGCGCCACTAACAGATTGAGGCAATCCTCCTCCAATCACAATACTATCTCGTGTAGGTAGAGGCTCGGCTAATGGTAAATCTGAAACCCTCAATGGCATTGGACCTCGACATGTTTGTTTATGAACTGCTACCTCTTCTTGTGAACGAAATCTCAAAACCATACATATATTACAGTTAATCCAATTCTTATCTTGACATGATTTTTCATGTAATGCTGCCTTTTCTGTTGTCCAGAATAACAGTTTACATTTACGACACTTGTATAGCGTTTTATTTACAATACCATCTGTTGGTAAATGATTTTCATCCACTGTTTTGTTAGTGATTTTGTTTGTGGTAGTGGTAGTACTGGTAGATGATGTTAAAGTTGACTGAGGACGGGCTGTGGCAGATGATAGTGGTGCTTGGGGTGGTGGTTTATTATTTTGAGGAGGTGGTGGCGATACCTTTCCTGCCTTGCAATTCTTCTCATGTTCTTCTGCCTCTTTAGATGTATTGAATTTTGCAACCTAAGCATCAATTAGTATTTAATTGATGATATGATTGAGTTTACAATTACCCAGGCAAGTTATATAACATAAGTATTGATGAGCATGAATATATGTTTTAATATGAGTATATTATATTACAATAGGTTTGAGTATGATATAGTCTTTTGATGTGTATCATCTCATGTAGTCAATGAAGCTTACCTTACACACATCGCACGTATACACCGTTGCATACTTCTTCCCTCCTTCCTGACCACTACCGCCGACGTTTCCGGAAGGATTATTATTGTTAGCTGATGACATGGTATGATTTTGATAGCACTCTTGCAACATCAAGTAAATAATTTATTCACATTGTGACTTTCTTGAAGAGTGGGAAAGGGGAAAGAAAGAGAGTCATTGCAACTCTCCCTCCACCTTGCGCAAAGGGCTAGCTCTACTTGCTGTACAATATCAACACGTTGCTCTTTGTTATTATCTGCCACCGACATCAATATACAATTGCAAAGGGTATCTGCCACAGACATTTATTATAATATATTAACCACATTTAAAATGGTAACATCACCTGCAGAGACTCGTCGATTGCTCAGCAAAACATCAGAGTCAGGAACTCCTCGTGTTGGTATGCATCTATACCAAAACGATGATGATGACGACGATGATGTAAGCGTTTTGACATTTCATACTATGGGCACACAAATGAATGATACTAGACGGCTTAGTGGCGGCGGCGGTAGTAACTATATCAAATCGGCACGTCAATCATTAGATAGACTTTCTTTATTATTCGATGGTAAAACAATGGCATCGGGTGATTTATTGCGTATATCAGAAGAGGAGAGTCAAATGTCATCATGCCATTCTAAGAATTCTAGAAGTAGATCTTCGGTATCGACGAGAGATGAAGAGGAAAAGAGTAAAAAGACAGATGTAGATGAAGAAGATGATGATGATACGATCTCCCTAGCTCAATCTGTATTTTCAAATACCAACAAGGTATTATCCAGCATTGATTCGTCTCCATATCGTAGGAACAAGAGAGAAGTATCATCAACAACAAGTAAGGAATCACCAATGAAGAGTACCGATGAAGAAGATCGTAATAAAGATGATAGAAAGTACAAATTTGTCAACACGAGCATCTCAGATATGAAGAAGAAATATAACTTTACTTCGACAAAGGACAAGATTAGTAACGATACTAAAACGCTCGAGGTATCAAGTAGCTTTCTCCGGTCATATTTTCGTGATGATGATAATGAGAATCGCAAGCCTACAACTACAAATAGATATTATAATCAAGATAGAAGTAAATCCAGTATCACCACTAGCAGATTGATAACAAAATGTGGTATTAGAGATAACAATAAGGAGAAACATATACAGCAACTTGAATCCGAAACAAAACAACTACAAGAGCTACTGAAAGAACGTCAAAATGAAACTAGAAAGTCAAGCGAAACAGTAGGTACAAGTATTAGGAATGCCAATAAGTTACTTGAGAAGATATCGGTCGGTAGAAAAATGTAAAACAAATATGGAGGAAAAGGCTTGGGTGTGTCTAAGCTATTGATATGTTTGCAATAGGGGTAAAAATAATGTACAAATAGTCGTAGTTTGGTTTGCTAGATACTCATTGTCTTAGCATCTTATTATACTCGACCTTCACTTCTTCTCACTAGTAATGATAGTTTTGCATGCTTGTAGCAATCCCAAAAACAGTGGATTTGGTAGCTCTGGTCTGCTTGTGAATTCTGGATGAAACTGTGCTGCAACAAAGAATGGATGTTTCTCTTCACTCAGTTCCACAACTTCCATTCGTTCTCCAGATGTATCTGTATTCCTACCCACAAATTGCAAGCCTGCTTCTTCTAGTCTTGGTACCAATTTTGGATTTACCTCATATCTGTGGCGGTGTCTTTCCATTACCTTCTCTTTCCCATACAGTCTATGTGATATACTGCCTTTTTTCAATACTGTTTCTCTGGCTCCTAGTCGCATTGTACCACCCATTCGTTCGGTATCTCCATCGGGCATAAAGATAATAGCATCTTCTTCATCTTTCACAAGATCACTGCAAAACTCTGCACTGTTTGCCTTTTCTATTCCCAACACATTTTGACAATACTCGATCACTGCCGCTTGCATTCCTAAACATATACCGAGAAAAGGCGTTTCGCTCTCACGACAATATTTGATTGTAGCGATCTTGCCTTCCATACCTCTACTTCCAAAGCCACCTGGCACTACAACTCCATCAACATGTTTGAGATCTTCGGCAGGATTTAGACTTGACACTTCAAGATATTCAAGACGAAGTCTTTGTTTGGTGGCAATGGAAGCGTGAGTTAAGGCTTTCTCGACTGACAGATAGGCGTCCCCCTGTTCAATATACTTTCCCACTACTGCGATGACAACTTCCGACTCTGGTTCATCCACACTATCTGCTAGTTTGTTCCAGTCTTGAATCACTTTACTTTCTGAGATATCTGTAATATCTGAGTTACTATAGTTTACACCTTTTTGAAACGGCCCTAGTCTTAATCGTTGCAAGAGCATGGAGTGTAGGTTCTGTTCAATCATCATTAATGGAACTCGATAAATATTGGACACATCATGAAGAGATAGCACTGCTCCCTTTGGTACGGATGTGAACATTGAAAGCTTTGATACTGTGCTAGGCTCCAACGGTGCGCTTCCTCTACAGCATAAGAAATCAGGTCTTAGTCCTAGTGACATCATGCCCTTGACTGAGTGTTGTGTTGGTTTAGTCTTCTGTTCAGGTGGACTCCCCATCACTGGAACTAATGACACATGACAGAAGCAAAGATTCTTATACCCTAGATTCTCTTGCAGCTGACGCAAGGCTTCAACAAATGGCATACTTTCAATATCACCCAAAGTACCTCCAAGTTCTACAATACATATCTCTGGAGGTTCATCAGTATCAATACTATTATTATCCTTGGCAGATTTAGAGAATCTTGATACTGGTTGTTTGGCCACTCTTAATATCCATTCTTGTATAGCATCTGAAATGTGTGGTACTACTTGCACTGTCTTGCCAAGATAATCTCCAACTCTTTCCTTTTCTATAACTGATTGATATATCTTTCCAGTACTAAGATTACTTTCTTTTGTTAAGGATACACTTAAGAATCGTTCATAGTTTCCCAAATCTAAATCCGTCTCTCCACCATCATCGAGAACAAAGACTTTATTCATATAAATATTGTGTAAGTATGAGTTGTTGTTTGTATTTGTACATTCATATTATAATATGTAAGTATAAGTTGTTGTCTGTTATTTGCATGACATCAAAATTTATTCTACAAACTTTTACATACCTTCACCGTGTTCAAACGGAGACATGGTACCAGCATCAACATTAAGATATGGGTCAATCTTTAAAGCGGTAACTCGATACCCCATAGCGCGGAAGAGCTATGTCATGAAGTTGCAAATGTGTATTGTATGTGTTAGTAAAAAATGTGCATATGATATGACATATGATATGAACTGATACTCAGACACAACTTACCACTCCAATCGACGATGCTGTCACACCCTTTCCAATACCCGAAAGTACTCCTCCCGTAACAACAACAATCTTACGATCTTTATCATGCGTGTCTTGTATGAGTGTTTCAAGTGTGGCGGGTAGACTTCGTAGTTGATGTTCATTGATAATGCTTTTGTTTATTGGTGTTGTAGCTGTCGACACAAATGGATAGGCATGGGGTATTATTGCAAGACAAAAGATGACAAGCCATGCTATATGAAGAAACATATTGGCCGTATATTACAGAGATGTTTATCCTCTGCTAAGTTGTGATAGTTAGTAAGTCGACTATCCTATTTGATGATGGATTTGGCGAGAGGTATCCTATCGCCAACTTTGAATTAGCTTTGAGATGTCACCACAACATATTTGATGTTGATCTCACTTCCAACCAAAATCTACAGAGGCAAAATCGATAATGTCTACGCCATATAATGATCCGCCATCAATACGAGTGCCTTTTATTAATTTGCAATCGAATAAGTGCAATGATGAAGATAAACACTCTTCACCAACACAACTAATTTCTAGGACTGAGTTTGATGCAGCATATGATATGTACCAAGCACTGCATATACGAGGATATAACACATCTTCACAATTAAAAGATCAGCAGTTTAATGCCAGTGATATACAACCACTATTTGAATCGTTGAATGAACAAGATAAGAAATCATTTTGTATAGAGAATAAAGCAAATGATACACAATCAGATCAATTTCTATCAACTAATGATACAACACAACGGGGATATTGCAGTTTCCTAGTACAGCATAGTAAAATGGAGATGGACAAGTTATTATCAAATCGTCTTCCATTAGTTCATCTACCTGTTGCAAATAGTGAATCTGATATTAACAATATGATAAAAGTTGATTATGGACCTGCTATTTGGTTCTTCTTTGGTAAAAACTACATCAATAATGGGGAGAATAGTGATGATAATAACACTAACATGTTACAGGGTAGACCAGAACATACAGATTCGGTTACACACGATGGTACTTGGCATTACCAATTATCTGGAACAAAGATATGGAAATTGAGACCTACAATGGAATTAATGAAAAGAATAAAGGAGTACACAACAATACATCATCAAAAGGCAGAAGAGAAATCTCTTTCTGGCACAAAAAGAAAGATTGATAAAACAAATGATGAATCCAATCATGATGATAGCACTGACAAGAGTTATTTAGAAGTAAAATGTGAACAGGGTGATATATTATTCCTTAACACACGGTTGTGGTGGCACAGTACATTGATACCAAAACAAGATGTACCGTGTATTTCATACGCTCGAGATATATACTTTCAAAATACAGAAAAGTCAGGATCTTGTAAATTTAACAATGAGCAGAGCAACAACAGCAATAACTTGACTAACCAAGATGATATAAAACAGCAATCGTCAATGACTAATGTTGATGGTACCTATGCTGCAGAAGATGTTGAAGCTGAAACCATCCTATTCACAGAACATACCATGCCAGATTGTGAATTGCACAGATC
>Ga0214480_101090_pt1 | contig 12416 bp, 8 predicted proteins | sample M1_20Mar14CPVII9_3_FD_165042 | JGI IMG/M metagenome (GOLD analysis project Ga0214480, IMG submission 165042) | Marine eukaryotic communities from Monterey Bay, California, United States - M1_20Mar14CPVII9sort6BwellE17 | ecosystem: Environmental > Aquatic > Marine > Unclassified | place: USA...
CTTGCCCTCCGTGCAGCAGCCTCAGCACGAATTTTACGCAAGTCAACCTCTTCACCACTTTTATCTTTTAACGGAGTCGGTGCCTTTCCATCAAGTCGTGCTCCACCTCCAGCATTCAATGCCCAATAATCAATACCCGGAGATTGTACCCCAATAGCGGCATTACGTTGCACTCCAGTGGCACCCGTTTTCTCAGCGAGTATATCCGCAGACGGTTGAACAGTTGACGAGGTTTGTGAATCTTCATCTGGACGAATAATTTTACCATCCACAATCTTCATACCTCCACCACCACCCGTTGTATCATCTCCCTCTCCCTTATTTGTACCAGCTGACAAACTCGAAGGAGTAGGACTTGGACAATTACTCGATCTATGTTCCGGGGGTGCATATGCACTTTGTTTTTTCATATTCGCTAAACTAGAGGAAGCCGATGCATTGCCTGATGATGGTGCACTACTAGCCGATGGTTCCTTATATCCCACGGGTGCATCAAAGTCGACATTACAATCAGTTTCAATAATACATGCCGCATCCTGTGGTTTAACTTCCTTAATTTCAAAATGATAATTCTTGGAATTATATGGAACACAAATAACATCTCCTTTTGTAATACATGAAAAGTTTCGTAATGCATGTTCCAATACTGCACGGGGATTGGATATTTCTAAGAAATCGACATGTTGTGCTTGAAACTTAACAAAGTTTGCTTTTGGTAGACTAACATTTGTAATTGTTAATACAGCCCCCTCTTCGATTAGTAAATTTTGCATCATCCAAAATGGCACGACGCATGACCCTTCCTCGGCTGTGAATTCAAGTACTCCGCAATGTGTAAGTGTACCTTTATCGGGTGATTGTAGTTGAAATAACATTGGATAATCTACTTGTAATCGTGCTAAGATATCAAATGCTGATGGTGGTAGTAGAATTTTATCTCCAGACTATTTTTTATTTGGTGAGGTATTGTATGATGTGATGTAATATCAGTGTGGAATGATATCATGTCAGTATTAAAATATATTGTTGAGATTGGAATAAGGTAATGAAATAAACATAACATACACAAATAATAATAACAGCAATAGACAAGCAAGGGCAATATAAAATTATACCCAACAGAATCCAACACACCTCTAAATGAGCTTTATCTGCCATTGCCGCAGAGTAACAATGGAGTTGTTCTTCAAATTTAGTTGGCATACCGCCACGTCCTCCCATAAATCCCCACATTGTATTATATTTGTTTGATGTTTAGAAGTATTATGAGAATATAATTGGTCCACTCCTGCTCGTAGTAGGAAAGATGAATTAGAGTGGCGGTATTGATATAAAATAGCAAACACAAAGTATTCAACGCGCATAAACATACCGATATGGTACTACTGTGTCTAAGCCGCGCCTATTTGCCGCCGTCTATTAGTATTGCGATGCTCAACTACTTTTGCTAAGATATAATGCCGATTTCGATTGGTGAGGTGGGGTATTGGAGGTGGGGTAGATTCTTAGTAAGATATTATGTAATTTTGCTCCTCTAAGAACTCACCTTTATACTCTCATAAATTATGCAAATATAATATGTAACGCGGCTCTTACTTGATCGACCCTCTTACATACTATTGTATTGTCTAGGTATATCACATCTGTATATCGTGGGCATATTCTATCAAATCATCATCTACCAACAGTCTATCTCCGGGCGGCGCCGCGCTAAAAAACCACATATAAAAATTACAACACATAGAGGTGCACCATAATTTATTTTCATACACTTACGTCATTGCAATTATACTATTGATATGTCATTATCATATCACACGCCATATATCCAATAAGATACTTAAACCCATCGAGTGATATCACTTAATCGTCATAACAAGCAGTGATTTTTATTATCGTATCACACAATCGTACACCGAATTGTATATAGAAAAAACATACAAATCAATGCCAAGCGATAGTAATAGTAACAAACGACAAAAGACGGTGTCGGTATCTCCGGTAAAGCAACCAAGTAATCCATTCAAGGCAATTGAAACTTCAATTGACAAACTCGACAGTATGACATCAGCAAAGAATGTTGAACAAAAGATTAAAAACCTACTTTTAACATTATCCAAGAAGAAAGATGAACTCAGAGAAGAACAGAAAGAGTTAGCATGGGAAAGAGGCAAGAAGTCTGGATTAGACTATAGAGGACCCAATGCCATAAGTTGTGAGTGTGGAAGTAGAGTAGATCCAGACGGTGAATATGTTGGAATATGTGGTGGATGTGGCGCCAATGATGATGAGGAAGATCCAAATGCATATATCCTAGAAACGTTCGGTATATTACAATGTGCTGACTGTTTAGGTACTTGCACGCTTTGTGATGCATCGATATGTCGCAAATGTTCCTATGAATGTTGTGATGAAACTCTTTGTGTTGAATGCAAATCCGAGTATTTGAAGAGAAAGAATGGTAAGGAAGGAGAAACCGAGAAGAAGAAGGAGGAATCCAAACACAAGGATACGTCCAAGGGGAAGACAGCAAAGCCTCGTGATAAGGCGCCTTACAATCGAGCCGCTATGAGATTCATGCTTGACTGAAGGTTTGAGTCTGTGTGAGTGTTGGGGCTGAATCCATATATCTGCAACGCTTAATGCAGATGATATGATACTGTGAAGTAATTATTGGAGAGTAGAGGTTACTATCAGTAAAGAATATACAATGTGTTAGATCTTAGGCATCTACAAGTTCAGTATTTGTTGTATCAACGACCTTGTCTTGTTCTTTCAATAGATTGGCTACTTTGAGCTTAAGACTCTTCAGTAAAAGCAGTCTAATGGAAGATTCCAATCTACAGTGCATACAGTTTGATCAAGCAAAAGATGATTCATTATTAGTAAAAAGATGATGTAAAGATACTATACACACAATAACTTACCGTTGATCATGGTCCATGAGATCAAAGAGTTTGAAACTATCTATTCTAAGTAGCCGAGCACCCTTCGGGCCCACAGTGATTGTGTCAATTGGATGAAATTGATACTCGCTAGTTGTACTTCCACCATATTGACGCCGATTTTCTTCTTCCAAAAAGTATAGAAATCGTGTCACTCCTAATATACCCTGAGCATCTTGATTATCTATATGTTTTCCATTTCTTCTCTTTAGTGAACCAAACGTCTTCCCCCTAAATGATCTCTCGACTTCTCCATCTGATTGCCAATAGAGGTACTTCCAAGCAGTGGGTGTTGTCTTCTTATCACTATCGTCATTATTATCACTTTTCAAGGATTCAGCTGTCCATTCCTTTTCGTCTATTAACACTTCACCTGGCTTGCATTCTATCCATTCAAAAACATCCAGTGCTTTCATCCCTTTGAACTGAAGTAATGTAAGACCAACAGGTTTGAAGCAAAGGTAATATGCCCATTTATCTTGCTCGTTCAAATCTATAAACTGTGCTCGTATTCTTGGTATGGCAGATCTTGACAATAGAAATAATGCTGCAGAGAATAAAGGGACGTTCACTAGTAACTCGTCATTTCTTATAGATTGCTCTGGCAAATAATCTGATACAAGTTCAAGTACACGGCCAATTACTGCTCCCAGTCTTAGTATTATTGTTTCAGGCGCTACCAGTACAAGCATGTCCTCTGATACCTCTGCTAAATCATTCAATAGAGCTGCTTCCTCATTTACATCTATATTAGCAGCGCTATCACTCACTTGTTGTATAACATCTGTTACTTGATCGGGAGATATCATACTAATCTCAAATCTTGGTCGTCTTTGAGTGCTTAGCTTTGGTTGTATATTCCATGCAGATACTAATGATATGATGCATAATATGGACGATGAAAATACCACAATTTGCATTGTTATTGTATCGATTGTCCTTTGCAACTTCTTATCACCTATCTAGAGGTACCTCTAGAGATATGTGTTGTTCTTTGATCTTTGCAAAAAAAACTTGTTAGTTTAGCCGTCTTTGAACACAAACTGGGAACTCAAACACACAATACCGATAATATGGTATTATTCAGTATATATAATACAATTCGCTGTACGCTCTGCCTGATATCGATTGCCACAGTTTCAACACAGTATCATAATTATTTTAGACAAGAGGAATGAGGAAGCGAACTAGGCGGGTTCTTAGTGTTGTACTCGTCCTAAGAGCCAGCCCTCCTAGTCTCATAATTTTTGACGACCAATCAATAGGTTGTGATAACAAGTAGAGCGCATCACCATACGGCATAGAAATGGGACGCAGTGATAACAATAGCAGAGGCGGAAGGGGTGGCAGTGGCAGGGGTAGAGGAGGTAGAGGTGGTGGTGGCAGAGGCAGAGGCAAAGGAAGAGGTGGCCCACATAAGGGAAAACAAACATCATCACATCAATCTCATAGAAAAGAAAGTCCGCGTAGTATTGTTTTATGATATAAGTCTCGACGACTTGGCTGTTTCATTTGACATTACCATAGTTTGCCTTTTGATTGCTCTTGCATATTATATGTACTAACATATGTTATAATCCCTCTATTTCGTCAAGACAATTATAACATTCGATAGTGACAAGAGACATGATTATCTAACTGGATTCTCCTCACGGAAGAAGGAACGTCGAGCATTTGGTTTGGCTATGCAAAAGGTAAAAGATAGACAATCAAAGTTGGAAGAGCGTAAAGGTATGTATATCAACATTATTCTTAAAGTTATATGATATTCACATCTGACTTACAAACTATCTTCTTCTGCTCAATATGAAAGAACAAAGAGAAGCACAGTTAGAAAAGATTGAGGATATAGAGCGCAACAAAGCAACACTTCGAAAAGGACTATCTGGAAGTAATACAGCTGTTGATGATGATGCAAATAACTCTGATAATGATAATGAGGATACACTTAGAAATGAAGCACAACATAATGAAAAGGAATTAAAGACATATCAAGATGAACAAACTACACATCAATTTGGTGGATTAGTATCAGTAACGACTACATTTGGTATACCCTCAGATGATGATGACGATGATAATGATATTAATACAACAAATGAATTTTATGAACGGAAGCAACATGGATCAAATCATATCGATGAAGAACAGAAATTGGCAGGGAATGTTAATAATTATATGAAAAGTGTTAAGAGTACAATGGGGAGTAAGAAGAAGGGTGGTGGAAGTAAGCATAAGAAGGGTATGCATGGAGCTCAGTCAATGAAAGGTATGGGAAATAATATCAAGTTTGCAAAGAAGACATTGAGTAAGTTTAAGAGTAGCAAGGTTGATGATGAAAGGGGTGCTCGTGGTGGTGGTAAAGCTGGAAAAGGACATGGAAAGAAGAGGGTTGGTAGAAGAGGAGGTAAAGTAGTGCGCAAGTAGATGGTATTATAAGATTATGATGTTACTAGATACTATATATCTACGTCCATTGGCATACCACATCAGAGGAATAACATAGCATCTTCCATCTCTCTAAGCCTAGCAGCCTTGGCTGCCCAGTCCCTCTCCAATTGTTTAATATCTCCAGGCCAATCTGGGTGAAATACTCGGCGACCACAATTCTCGGTTGGACACTCTATTCCAAAGGGCGGTTCCGTCAACAGAGTGTTCAAACAACTTTTATGATACCAACATCCACAATATGTTCGCATAGGCTTTCTTTTCTTTATTGCTTTGGATGATTGTTTGTCTTTGGTATTGCTAGTACTACCGTACATTAACTGTAGATCTTCTGGATTAGCTGGTAAGACTCTTTCGTGGCAACAAGGACAACTGTTTGTACACATTGCTTTTATCCTTTCAACAATAAAGTGGATAAGTACAAAGAGACTTGGCTGGGGATTGATGGTCCCATTGGTATCAATATGAACATCATAGAATCCAGACAATCTCTTTGCTTCCTCCTCCTTCCATTTTCTTTCTTTTTCTTCGGCTAAATGATCATTGGCAAGCTCAGCATCAGTAATCTTTTGTATTGTACGTCTAGCATCTTTACGATCTTTGGCTAGTTGCTTTCTATCAACATAACCATTGTCTGCCTTTGCTGAAGGGGCAGCTGATGCTTGTTCTTTCTTCCTAATCTCACCAACGAGCTTTAGAGCCTCTGTATCATGCTTTATACTTTGTAATGTTTCATTCGAGATACCTTTCTTTGCTTTAAAGTCATCAGTATTGGCGTGAAAATGCTTAGGAACCTTGATTGGATTGCTAAGTTGTAAAGCACGTTCTTGTGATAATCCTTCTTGCATCTTTCGAACTATCTCTTGAGCTTGAGATGTGAGCATTTTCTCTATGGATGACGGAAAGTTGGTTGATTGTATTTGCAGTAGACATGCTTTACCTCCCGTAGCTGCTGAGAAGTCTGGATAGGCTGGGTCTATAGTGACTGTACACTTGTAGTAATATTGTTGGTTTTGCAAGCATAATCGTATTTTCCCTTTACTTTCACTGATGATTTGTATTGTTGACTGTTCTATCTTTTGTATTAAGTCTACAGACTTTTTCAATTCCTTCCAACATGGAACAAACATGTTCCCATCTATAAATGATACCAAATGTTTCAATACGGGTTCTATTTGATTGTATTGAGTACTTTGCTTTGCTATATCCATTGCCAAGTTATTCATCTCCTTCTCCAACTTCTTCTTCAATCCAGGTGGTACGACATTATCTTGATCTATAGTCACAACCAAGTGTTGAGAAGGATAATTATCTGGAAATGTAATGGTCATCTTTATACGAGTATACGGTGATCGTTCATATGTTGCAATTAGGAATGAAGATGTTGATGTAAGAAAATTAACAGATGGATATAGTTTCTTTGCTTGTGATATCTCATCCAAGACGGATGAAGGTGATTCATTATTGACACTAACCATCTTTATTTGGTGTTGATGATTTGTAATGTTGGTTTCTTTTGCAATAATCTATGAGCCACCAGTCTACCACTAACTACTAACTTCTCAAACTATCTACTGGACCTTTTAATAATGTATTGTCGAATCAGTGGAATGAATTGAATGGTATTTGATGTTTGAAGTCGTTATTAGAGTTAAGAGGTTTTGCTAAAGAAGGATACCGCTAAGCGCCATAGGTCACTGAATATAACTGCTGACTTTTACCAGACTACTATATATTCAAAAGAGCGTTAAATACTGATATACTGGGTATAGCCACGGTATACGAAACAATATTGACGTCGCGATATCGATAACAACTTATTCATCACTACTCACTTCATGAGCCTAGCTCTCATAAAAAAAAATAAGGTATCTTTTACCCCTTCTTCCGCCATCATTTTGGCTACTATTAGAGATGGCGACTTCTACTACTGCCACTAGCGGCAGCGGCGGAAGCAATAATGTGCTCTCTGATAAGGTAAATAGAGCTCTTAATGTTCGTACTGATACGCCGTCAATGAAAGCGGCACTTGATGCGCTATCCAATCTACAAGTATCGAATGATCATAATGCCCTCAAAAATAAGGTGGCTGGTTCAACTAATATATCAACAGGTGGCGTAATTGATGCCAAATCTGTCCGTGCAGCTATTGAACAAGATGCATTACGTCGGGCACTTGAATTCCAAACTGAGTTGCAAAAATTGGCTAGTGATGCAACAGTGCTACGACAGCGAGTTGATAATGTTGCCAAAGTTGCTGATTTAGTTGCTAAGAAGGTTGATAGTCAGATTATTACTGTTAATACCGATAGTACTACTATCAATAATGTAGAAGGAAATACCAGTGCTAATATATCTTCATGGGAACAAGAACGAAACTTAGCATCACAACTAGCATCAGCACAAAAGTCATACATCGAAGCCACAAAGCGTCAAACTGCAGTTAATGCCTTCTTGGATAAATTTGATTTAGGTGAGTACGAGGCACGATTATTAGATCAATATAACTTTGAAGAATTCATCGATGGGTATAATAGTAGTATGGATGGTAGTGGAGACTCATCGTCGCCGTGGAATCATCCAAGTTTAGCATTAAATATTATACATAATCCTTCAAGTATGGAGAATGCAACATCGTTTTTGAATGCTTTAGAAAGGATAACTGTTATCCGTGCAGAGTTAACAAAGACATTTGGTAGTGGTGGTGGTACTGATACTATTATGGATAGTTCATTTGATTACAATAATACTAGTTTGGATTCAGGTAGTATAATGATGTTGGATGATGGATCAGAGGGAGGTCAATCATTAGGATCACATTCGGCATTACGAATGATGGAACAATTAGCATCACGTCAAGAACGTGCTCATGAACGATTATATCAGTTCTTACAATTCTTTTTGGGTATTGGTAGTGCAGCACCATCAACAAACAACACATTAATGGTACCCACATCATCAACCGATACTGGACGATCAGTAAGTGCATCAGAAGTGGCAGCATCGTATGGTGCATTAGGACGTTTCCATGATGGTGATGATATGGATGAGGCATTTAATCATCCAATTATCCGTCGAGCGTTATATGTACTTCGACATTCTCCGTCACATCACGTTCATGCACTTGAATTAATCTCCTCGGGACGGAGGACGGAAGTTACACGTCGATTCCTTTTGGCATTAACATCTGGATATGGTGGCATGGCACCATTAGAAATGAAGGCACATGATCCCGTAGCGTATGTAGGAGATATGTTAGCATTTGCCTTTAGAGCATTTAGAGTTGAGGGGGAATTGGTCAAGACTTTATTCTCATGGAATGATAGTGAGAACAATAATGATCAAGAAGAAGTGGGTGATGGAGAAGAAAAACAATTTGATATTGTAGATGATGATGAAGAGAAGGAGGACGATATGCCCATGAATGTTGCAGAAATGCTTGCACAGAGCATGGGAGGTCTGTCTCGACCACTACGGACGCGTGTATCACAGGTTGTGTCCTCGCTTGCATCTCAAGGAGGAGATGGATCTACTACTACTGATACGAATATGTCTGGTCACCGCTCTGGAGAAGATGAGGACGAGACATCATCATCTCTCAACCGTCTCGTGTCAATATTCTCAGTATGTGGCTTACTTCGATTTTATAGTTCTGCTGTTCATAACGCTACCGATAAACTATACCAGCAGACGGGTGGTGTTAGTGGACAAGGCTCGGTAGACAACCCCTTCTACTCCACATGTGATGAATGTCTTACAGAAGCATCTGACTCATATGTTGCTTCACTCCGTGCCTTTGGCGCAATGTTGGTAACTAACTCATCAACCTTGGCAGAATCAGAAGCACAACTTGCCAATCGTGCGATTGTGCGTGTATCCGAAGAGAGGTCTGCATCTCCAGGATTTGCAGAAGACTTGGCAACCTCGTCTGATGAAGAAGATGTGATTTCCAAGCAACTTTCACTATCCTTCCTTGTTGGGACAATAATCGATGCTGCCATGCCTCATCTCAAAACTTTGGATGATAGTGCTGCGCTTAAGTCGGCACTAAGTGTGGCTATGAAATGTGGATTGAAATCATCAGAGGCAATCAAGTGGGGTGATGTTATTCAAGAGAAAGAAAAGGATTTGATTGACACATTTGTTGATACAGAAGCAATCGAGGTACTTCATGTATGTGGGTTGGAAGGATTACGAGCTGCTGTGCAACATATGAATGGTGTATATGTTGAGGGAATGACGATGTCATCTCATCCTGGCCTTTCCCAATCTGATGTGGAAGGAGCAATGAAAAAGTTCTATTCATCTTTATTCTCTCCGCCTATACCAACATTTGAGGATACAATTAAGGATCCAGAGTTGAGAAAGATAGCTCGCTCTAAGACTGCAGAGAGAGTCGTTGTTGTATATCAAGAGCTGTATGAGGCTATGACTAGTGAAAGAGGTGGATATTCTGACTTGGCATTTTTGGGACACGATCCTGATCAGGTGAAAACATTACTCTCACTTTAAAGATTAGTAAATTATGTACCGTAGGTCGTTCCTTAACTTAAACCTCACTTATTGATAAATTCCTAAAGGATCATACTATTACTATGATGATAAAGAACAGTCCAAAAATAAGGTTGACGGCAAAGGCAGGAAAGTTGTATAATAGTGGGATGGAGAGACTTACAATCATGCATAGAGTGTTCATCAACTTGTTATACACCCATACAATGCCAAACAACCACTATTTAACAACCTACATGATGCCATACCCCCACTTGTTGGCCAAAAATTGCCTGAGAGTCGGCAGGAAATCGAGATCTGAGGCAAGAAACCTGCCTACATGTGGCTGTAAAAGTATGATGGATGGACTTATAATCATGCTGGGATTGTTCATCAACTTGTTATGTACCTATACAATGCCAAACAACCACTATTCAACAACCTACATGCTGCTATACCCCCACTTGATGGCCAAACATTGCCTGAAAGTCGGCAGGAAATCAAAAAATTTCTGATCTGAGGCAAGAAACCTGCCTACATGTGGCTGTAAAAGTATGATGGATTGACTTACAATCATGCTGGGAGTGTTCATCAACTTGTTATGTACCTATACAATGCCAAACAACCACTATTCAACAACCTACATGCTGCTATACCCCCACTTGATGGCCAAACATTGCCTGAAAGTCGGCAGGAAATCAAAAATTTTCTGATCTGAGGCAAGAAACCTGCCTACATGTGGCTGTAAAAGTATGATGGATTGACTTACAATCATGCATAGAGTGTTCATCAACTTGTTATACACCTTTACAATGCCAAACAACCACTATTTAACAACCTACATGATGGCATACCCCCACTTGATGGCCAAACATTGGCTGAGATAGTCAGCAGAAAATTGAGATCTGAGGCATGAAACCTGCCTACACGTGGCTGTAAAAGTATGGTGGAAGGACTTACAATCATGCTGGGAGTGTTACTGACCTTATTATATACCTAACCAATACCAAACAACCACTATTGCAGCACCTGCATGATGGCATACCCCCACTTGATGGCCAAACATTAGCTGAGAGTAGGCAGAAAATTCAGATCTGAGGCATGAAGCCTGCCTACATGTGGCTGTAAAAGTATGGTGGAGGGACTTACAATCATGCTGGGAGTGTTCATCAACTTATTATATACCTAACCAATACCAAACAACCACTATTGCAGCATCTACATGATGGCATACCCCCACTTGATGGCCAAACATTGGCTGAGAGTCGGCAGAAAATTGAGATCTGAGGCATGAAACCTGCCTACATGTGGCTGTAAAAGTATGGTGGAGGGACTTACAATCATGCTGGGAGTGTTCATCAAGTTGTTATACACCCCTACAATGCCAAACAACCATTATTGTAGCATCTACATGCTGCTATACCCCCACTTGATGGCCAAACATTGGCTGAGGTTGACTGGAAATCAAGATTTTTTCCTCATCTGAGGCATGAAACCTGCCTACATGTGGCTGTAAAAGTATGATGGAGGGACTTACAATCATGCTGGGAGTGTTCATCAAGTTGTTATACACCCCTACAATGCCAAACAACCACTATTGTAGCACCTACATGATGGCATACCCCCACTTGATGGCCAAACATTGGCTGAGAGTAGGCAGAAAATTCAGATCTGAGGCATGAAGCCTGCCTACATGTGGCTGTAAAAGTATGGTGGAGGGACTTACAATCATGCTGGGAGTGTTCATCAAGTTGTTATACACCCCTACAATGCCAAACAACCACTATTGTAGCACCTACATGGTGGCATACCCCCACTTGATGGCCAAACATTGGCTATGGCCAAACATTGGATGAGAGTCGGCAGAAAATTGAGATCTGAGGCATGAAACCTGCCTACATGTGGCTGTAAAAGTATGGTGGAGGGACTTACAATCATGCTGGGAGTGTTCATCAAGTTGTTATACACCCATACAATGCCAAACAACCACTATTGTAGCACCTACATGATGGCATACCCCCACTTGATGGACGTTGGCTGAGAGTCGGTAGAAAATCAAGATTTTTTCCTGATCTGAGGCATGAAACCTGCCTACATGTGGCTGTAAAAGTATGGTGGAGGGACTTACAATCATGCTGGGAGTGTTACTGACCTTATTATATACCTAACCATACCAAACAACCACTATTGCAGCACCTACATGATGGCATACCCCCACTTGATGGCCAAATGTGTCCTGAGGTTGGCTGGAAATCAAGAATTTTTCCTGTCATCTGAGGCATGAAACCTGCCTACATGTGGCTGTAAAAGTATGGTGGAGGGACTTACAATCATGCTGGGAGTGTTCATCAAGTTGTTATACACCCATACAATGCCAAACAACCATTATTGTAGCACCTACATGGTGGCATACCCCCACTTGATGGCCAAACATTGGCTGAGAGTCGGCAGAAAATTGAGATCTGAGGCATGAAACCTGCCTACATGTGGCTGTAAAAGTATGGTGGAGGGACTTACAATCATGCTGGGAGT
>Ga0214480_101091_pt1 | contig 12408 bp, 6 predicted proteins | sample M1_20Mar14CPVII9_3_FD_165042 | JGI IMG/M metagenome (GOLD analysis project Ga0214480, IMG submission 165042) | Marine eukaryotic communities from Monterey Bay, California, United States - M1_20Mar14CPVII9sort6BwellE17 | ecosystem: Environmental > Aquatic > Marine > Unclassified | place: USA...
TCTTCAACAATTGTTGTTTGGCACGACGCTTCTCAATCTTCTTTTTGCGTTTCTTTTCTTCCTTCCTTCTCTTCTTTTTAGTTGCCTCATCAACATCTTCATCATTATCATCTTGTATACCGCTACTATATTCACGCTTTAAATTAGCCAATACACCATGAAATCCAGCATTCGTATCCTGCCATCCCTTATCACCAAAGGCATCACTTTCAGCACCGATACCTAGTGACTCTGAACGCTTTACTGCACGTAAATGTGTTGATGAACCTTGTTGATTCTTGCCTAATCCAGATCCTTCTTTCCAGCCTAATTTTGATAACATTTTACGTCCAAAGGAATTCGGATCATTTGCCCATTGAGAGTTTCGTGTTTCGGTTGTTGCTACTATTGTCATGTTTGTACTGTTGTTATTATAGTATATTGTACGTTGTGTGCTGGTTGCTGGTCGATATCTTTTTTTGCAGTAGAACTTTTTGACTTTGAGTCGAAGATACTTCTTTGCAGTAAAAACTGTTTATGTGCACAAGTTACAAAAGAAAAGTATCTGATTATCCACGATATATAACTACCAATCGAAGTCTATCAACAACATATGATACCAATGATTGCTAAACTGAATTGCTTCGTCTCACCCCCCATCGCTCCTCTATCAGATCTCCATTCTCCAGTTGCCAGTTTTGCTTTTAAATTTGTGGTGGTCTGTCTGTCGCCTCCAAGCAATTATTAGCAAATATTAGATTTTGTGTTGTACTATAATATATAGCGGCCTCTTCCCTCATATCAACTCATTACCAAGATGCCAGTGGACGAATTCGGACGTGAAATACAGGGCGGTGGTGGCGTTGTACCAAATGGCGTCGGTGGACCATTCGCAGATCCATTACGTGACGAGCCTTCCCAAAGTAATGTCGGTGCATCATCTTCCACAAATCCATTATTAGCTGGTAGTGAATTGTCTGCTCCCCGTGATGCCTCTAATGACCGTGATTCAGGTGGAAGAGGAGAGGGTGGCAGAAGAAGAGGAGATTATGATAATTATCGACCATCCCATCGAGGAGGTAGGGGTAGAGGGCGATACCGAGGATCTCGTCCATCAGACTCCTATCATAAAAGTGGTCGAGGAGGGAGACATCGCTCACGTTCCTATGGTAATAATGATGATTATCACCATCGAAGAGGACCATCTAATAATAGACATCATCATAGATCTTCGTCACAAGGGCGTAATGTTAAAAGGGTACATGCCTCTGAACGATATTCAGAACAGCCAATGTTATGTCAATTTTTATGGAAGAAGGAATTGGAAGATGAACAGGCTAAGGAGCTCAAGTTAAATAGTAAGTCTGATGTTGATGGAGAGGGCATTGCAGCAGCAGTAAGTAATGAGGATAAGGATGTACACATGAGTGAGGGTGGTGAAGAAAATAATAGAGTAGAGGCAAATCCACAACAACAACAAGATGAAGAAGAGAAACCACAAGAAGACCAAGAAGAGAAGGAAGTTACACCGCCGCCACCACCATTATTCGAATCAACCGAGGCTGAAAATGAAGCATACAATGAATACAATACCAAATACTGTCTAAATCACATTCGTACATTCTTCAATCATCACTTAGATGATCCATGGTTCCGTACACATTTATCACCACTCGAGAAGATACGTCAGGTAACCAAGGAATATAAACGTTCTAAACTTGAGGCAATTGAGTTAAAGAAGGAGATTGTATCAAGTTTAGAAGATATGAAGAAGGGTGCAATACCCAAGAAGGATCCGGATTGCGCCGAGTACTTGGGTCCACCGAAGTGTAACTTTGTTGCCTCTTGTCGATTAACTGTTGGTACCAAGCCCACTTCTATGAATCATCATCATTATAACAACAATTATGATAATAATAATGAAGCAGACAATATTCAACATAATGTATTACAGGGAGAAGACAGAAATCGTATTGAACGACATGCTAAAAGTCATTTACATTCCTTCATCAAGTCGGAAAGTTGTATTAAAATTATGGACGTACCATCCAACGTAAGTGATGATCAAATCTTAACTACATTACGAGATCACGTGAATAAGGGAGATCAACCACCAACAGTTGTATATAGTGCAGATGTTTATATTCCACATTATGATAATAATATGAATATGGAACCATATCAACGTACTTGTTATGCTGTTTTTCCTACCGGTCATGCGAAGGAATGTATGTTGGAAAGCTTACATCAGGCAAACGAGGAGGCTAATCGATCATCGTCACATCGGAGTCGTCGTCGAAAGGGTGACAAATTACCTCGTGTACTGGAGATGGATGTGAACTGTACAGACATATATGGTCGAAGTGAGATTGATCAGGATGGAAAAGGTGCTGAGCCACCGTTTCCTCCGGGAAAGAAGAGGAAGAAGGACGAGGAGGCACCCAAGTTACCCACTAAGCGGTGTACGGTATATGTCTCAACATTACCATTATCATCATCACAGCCCGTGTCGGTATTGTCCGCGGCTGTGTCAAGTCGTAAACGCATTGCACAGGATAAACTTGACGCGAGTGCAATTGCAGGGATATATGATGAGTTACGTGGTATTGAATCTGGTTGCCGCTTGAGTGACTTATTGCGTCTTCTATACCCTGCAAATGAATTACAAAGTACTGACGATGAGGATATACTAGATGTATCGATTGCATACCTGCGACGTGTACATCTGTTCTCATTCTATAACGGTTGTACTGCCGCGGGGAATGTTGGAAATGTGTTATCATTCAGCCATCCTACTGGGACGATTCACTTGAGGTTGCGAGATGCTGATGAGATGCTTTTCAAGGCAGCCGATGAGAGGGGTGGTGTTGTTACCGATGATGCGATGGTGGAGGATGAGGCGGCAGCAGAAGGAGAGGCAGGTGAGAAGGACGAGTCCGAAGTCGCCAAGGTCGAGTCTGGCGGCGCTGGCAAAGACTTGCTGGTAATGCGGCTTAATGATAGTATCTTAAAAGCTCTTGAACATACACAGATGTTAGCAGCACGGGGCGCGTCATGTCTGATTGATCCTGAAACGGATGCTGCTGCACAACAGCTGGAAATGGCTGAAGAGAATGCCAAACGTCAGTGGACTGAAAATCACCACATTGATGAAGATGGCAGAGCTCGTTGCTCATTCCACTACTGTCGAAAGTTGTTCAAAGATACTGCATTCTTAAACAAACACTTGTTTAAGAAACATTCTGATCAACTTAGAGGTGAACTCGCTAAATGTCATGATGGAGTTATGATGGCAGCGTGGGATAATGATGAACATCGACCGGTACCTCCTGTTCTTATTGATTGTGGAGCCAAGTTTGGCTTAGTCCCCAGCCGAGTCAATGGTACTCTACCAATAGCAAGTGATCCAGAGCCAGCTCTATGGAAGGAAGAGCAAGAGCGTCAGGCAGAGGACGAAAGGATTCGTCAAGAACGAGAGGCGGCAGCACGAGCAGCTGATGAAGATATGCAACGACGACGAGAAGCAGCTAATGCAGGAGAGAAGCGCAAGAGCAACTTTGTTGATCCAGACGACATGGTTGAGGAGAAGGTGGAGCTTTCATTTCAGGAAACTGAAGTCGTCGTACCGCCCCCAAAGAAGAAGAAAAAGAAGAAGAAGTCGTTGCTGTAATTGTCAGGAAGGTAGTAAATTTTGCCTATTGACTTGATAAAGCTAAGTTGCTAGTTAGGCTAAACTTTCTTCTAGATTATACATATAAAATGTGTTCTAAATGCCAGCTCTTTCTTTTGATGTTCAACATCAAAAGGTAAGCTGGCATTGTACAGGTTGACCTCTATTTTGGTCTGCTGCCTCTCTAGGGCAATATCTCGTCCGTGCCTTGGCAATTGATGCCATCAGGTATCATTATGTGATGAGTTGGGGGTATTGGTTCTTTAGTTGTCTACATCATTCTCTTGTGCCCATCCTCCCATTACGAACTCAGCTGGAGGAGCGCCTAACATAAGTTCCTTCTCAACCGTAGGCGGCTGTGCTTGGAGCTCAGACGCTATCAATGGTGGCAGGTAGTATGGCTGTTCCACTCCGATCCTGGGCATAGATGTAGTGATGTCAGATGGAACTGGAATAGACACAACGAGCGTCAAGACTCCTTCTACCAAATTGAGCATTTGCTTTCCATGCTCAAAGTTAGTATACTTCACGCCATTGATCGTCTCCACGATACTGCCCGCTTTCAAAGCCGTTCCGGCAAACAAGGATAGTGGTGATATCTCCTTCACCTTGATAACTGTTGCATTGTTTATTCCGCTGATTGTGAGCCCAAGCTTGACCTCTTTCGATGACCTCATAACGGTGATTGTCTGTTGGTGATAACTATTAGTAGCCAAAAGAGAGTGCTGAACTGATGATGCACTACTACTAGCACCACTACCATATCCATATCCTCCCTGAGGTGCAAATTTCATATCTGCACCTGGGGGATTGAAAGTTGTAACAAACGACGTATTATTGATTGGGGCTTGACCAAAGGTGGGTGAGAGACTAACACGTGCTACAGGTGCTGACGATTGAGTGTTGGAAGTCGTCGTCGAGGCAGTAGCAACAGAGCTTGCAGCTGAGGATGCTGATGCCTCGGCAATTTCTTTGGCAGCGGCCTTTGTGCATACTTGACACTGACGCTCTCCAACCTTGTCCCACTCCCCTACAGTGAAGCTCCATTTCTTCTTGTTTTTCAAGCACAGTGAACATTGTTTGGTAGGCATCTCATTGAGCGGCACCTTTTGTTTAGGTGGATTATGATTTGTAATGTAACTCGTAGATACAGTAGCAATACCGGGTGTATTAGTAGAACTACCTCCAACTAATACGTGATTGATTGTACTACTTGCTGCGACATTCTTTTTCTTTTTTAGAGGAGATGCCTTCGTCACCTTACCCTTCTTTTCCATACGTTTCTTATATTGAACACTAAGTTTGTATGTTTGTTTCATCTTTGTAATATCTCCATCTTCCACCAATTTATTCAGGGTTGCCAGGAACCGTTTGTTCTGCCACTTCTTATCCTCGGGTAGTTTCGACATCATGTCTAGAAAAAAAGAGGATAATATATGAGTTCTTACACATCATAAATTAGAATAAAGGAGTGATAAAGAATGTTTCCTCCTACTTACGTTTCTTGATTGCTATACACGATGAACCAGTACGATCATTCAGCTCTGTAATTGCTCCTAATACCCCAGCTTTGTATGTAAAGTTAGTATTCCCCTGTGCAACGGGTTGCTGTACTACAGGTGCTTGTTGAACAACAGTTGGTGGTTGAGGCGACACAGCATCACCACTGTTGGCAGTAAGTGGTGAAATATCGATATGCCGACGGATGACTACAAGTCTAGGACTTGACGCCAATCCTGTAAATAAGTTGACAACATCATCAACGTTACCCGATACGTCGGCTAAAATAATTCCATTCAATGATAGAATAATATCACCTTCATTATATAAAGTAAGCCAATATAAAGTTGGATTTAGTTTAGAAGAAATGAAGTCCAATACATTAGAGGTTACTTATTAACTCACCTTCCGCTAGGGGAGATGTATTATTGTTTGCATCATGCTTTGAATGTACAAATATCTGCCCACTTTCATTCTTTCTGATACCCTAAATAAATAGAGATGGTATTTGATAAATGATGTCAGTTGATAGGTTCGCAAATCATATAAGTTATCAATAATATACATAAGCAACGCCGGCATCCAATCTCGTATAATAATATCGTATTGCACTGCACAATAAAATAATATTCAGGACATACACCGCTTGTAAAATGATGTATTACCCATTATATATACATCAGAATTTGATATAAAATAACGGATATTGTATTGCAGCAGAAAAAAAATGACGAAATATATTATATGTCGATTACTCACAAGACCTAATGAGCCAAAAGGGAGGAAGAAGTCTAGCTGTTGTGAAACCATTATATAGGATTTTTATAGGGTTGTTATGGTGGTAAATAATAGAGGTAGTTGATGATAGTTGCAACGATTTATTTAGTAGTTAGGGCGCAGATATTACTGATCTGGCTTACGTACTATTACAAAAACGAAGTACATTGGCGCACATTATACAACTTTCTAAAAAACATAAACCCTAACCCTAACTGACTTTGGTGCTTTTTATATTTATATTCGGCAACAACTCACTTACATACATTTGGATTGTACCATAGTTAGTAATTAGTGGTATTAGATATATTGTTGAAATTTGTAGTATACCGATACTGGTATCATTTATTTAGTACCCCAACAAGTAACAAGGTGCACAAGAGTTGCAACAGAGTGCAACAGTATAACTATCGGTAACAAATCAGCCATGGACAAATCAAATGGTGGCTACATGCCGCCTAGTAGAAATGGTAGTACCTCTACGGTATCTGAACAAGATGAAAGTGATCGGCTGTCGGCTGATCTTGCCCTCTTCCTATCTGATCCAAATTTACAAAGTGCATTAGCCGACGGATCACTCAATTTATCCTCCTACAAATCAACAATAAACTCTGAATTAGCTACATTAGAACGTGAATGTATAGCATTACATCGACAGGCTGCACCAGACATACGTATATTACGAGAAGAATTGGATGTATGTGATTCAATATTAGCAGGATTGCATGAAATGTTATTAGGGTTTCAAGCTGACTTATCAGGATTAAGTGGTGATATACGACAATTACAGGAACAAAGTCGTAGTTTGGCAGTACAGGTTGATAATCGACGTGAGGCCGAGGAGGGGTTACGATTATTCCTGGAAAGGATTGTTGTGCCACCGAATTTGGCACATGTGATTTGTAAGGGAGATGTGGATGAATTATTCTTAGAGTGTGTTAAAGATTTGGAAGAGAAGTATGCATATGTACAAATGACTGCAGAGAGTGTCAATGATCCGGATTGTTCCGATCCTGGATTAGTTTCTAGTGCGGGTATACCACCGGCGTCAACAGTAGCTGGTAAGGAGATGGTGGAACATTTATCCAAGTTGAGATTACAAGCCGTTGATCGGACGAGGGCATATTTTTTGAAGGTTATGAAACAATTACGAAGACCAAAAACACATGTTCGTATGATACAATCACATGCACTGCTTAAATATGAATACTTGGTAGATTTTCTATTGGTTGCATCACCAACAGTTCACGCAGAGATACGAGATGTTTATGTTGAAAGTATGTCAAAGACTTTATACACATTATTTCGGACATATCATAAACAACTGTTATTGTTGGATATGAGATTAGCAACAAGAGTGGATTTAATTGCAGTTGAGGAGGCGGCATTAAGAGATACATTCTCGACTAAAGTTAACATGAGAAAGAGGGGAGATGCATTTGTATTGGGGGATCGTTCCAAAGTATTGGATGGGGCGATTGCTGCCGAGGCAGGAGGAGGAGACAGCATGGTCGAAGCATCCACCCCGATTAATGCTCATATATCATTAATGAATGGAGACAAATATTCTTATGAAATGATATTCCGATCGATAATGTCACATCTCATTGATTCAGCAACTAATGAGTATGTCTTCTCGAGACAGTTTTTCAAAGAGTATGGCCAGGATGATTGCTGGCATTCCATCTTTGGCAAAACACTCTCGTTGGTGCTAGAACAATTAGAGAATTATCTTTTCAACTGTCATGACGCCATCGCTATCCTCCTGATGATTAAGCTCACACATTACTACAAACGAATGGTCAAGGCGAGGCGCATTGACAAAGTTATGGAACCGTTTCTTGACAGAGTAACGAGTCTCTTCTGGCCAAGGCTTAAAATGGTCATGGATGCTCATCTTCGCAGTATTCGGGGTGCCAATGCCAAGAAAGTTGGGGCCGGAGACATTCATGCCCATCTAGTCTCTCGCAGATATGCCGAGTTTACTTGCTCAATATTATTAATCTTGAACCGCGGCCGCAAATCTTCAGGAGGTGAAAGACAGCAACTTACCAATGGCCTAACAAATGGTGCAACTCCAAGTAAGAATAGTGACAAGTCATCATCTCAAAGAGGAAGTGCTGGAGACATGCTTGTGAATGATTTGGATGTCATGGTTGAAGAAATGGTATTGCTACTGAAACGACTATCTGATGTTCACCCTACCAATAAAAAGCGTATCATATTCATGATCAATAATCTTGATGCCATTATTACTATATTCAAAGAACGTCGAGTATCGGGGAAAGAGCTTAATCGATTCTCAGAATTACTAGTCCAACAAAGAGAGTTGTTTGTTGAGGAAGAACTGCTTCAAACATTTTCTAAGATGATTGCATTTGTTCAACAAACTGAGACGCACATGTCAGGAGTATCAGCTCCAAGGGGGTCACGGGGAGTTGCCGCACCTGCCGATGTGGTTAATCCAGAAGTGGTGGAAAGTCTTGTTCATGAATTCTCATCAAATTGGAAGGCAGGGATTGAACAAATCAACCGAAATGTATTATCATATTTCTCAAACTTTCGTAATGGAATGGAGATTCTCAAGCAGGTACTCACACAATTGCTACTGTACTACACAAGATTCCAAGATGTCATTAGAAAGGTATGGAGAGGAAAGCCTCCTAGCTTTTGTAAGGATTTAGTCAGCACTTCTGTGATTTTGGTAGAGATTAAGAAGCATGCCTTATCAATATAGCTTGGACATGTTGGCTAGTGGGTGAACTTGGGTAGCTCTAAGCTAAGAAGTCTACTGAGGCCGATTCAATTTAATAGCCCCAACAGGTCAATACACTATAGACACATCCGGTCAGACAACAAAGATGCCTTACACTTCAATAAACGCAGTACCTAAAAATTCCAGCTTCCGCAAAAAAGGATACCGCTATTTTATAGTGTAGCCCTCACTCAAAATATTGTCGAATAATCGGCCATTGCAATAAATTGGACAGGAATATTGGCCTAAAATTGCACAAGGCTTCTCTTTAACATATTTGTAGTTCATAGAATGAGCGGCGTAGTGTAGATACGCTTTTGAAAAATGGCTATTTTTGACCATGCACTTTATAGTGTGAATCAGTTTATGCTAAATAACTTTTTTATTAGTGACAATCACAACAAGATAGTACCAGATTCGGAATCAGCGTGCAAAACTGCATAAGATAGGATGTCTCCATATCTATAATTCGATGATTGGAAGACCTTCATATTTCAGATTTGTTAGTGATTTTGCTCATTTTTACTTAGTGCGGAAGCTAAAAAGGATACCTTTGCAAAATGTTGTACTGCGTTTATATCATTCACTTATTCACTCCGGTATCCTATCAGGTATCCTTGAGTGTCCTAGCTACATAGGTAGTACTGCCACAAACTTCTTATTTACACCAATAGTTGATCAGTAGCAGCCCCTTCACGTTGTACTAAAGAGTCAGGATTAGCACATCACAACAATGGTATTTATGACAAATTTAGGTTTAAATATGGTTGGCATTATTATCAATCAAACTTGATATTCACACTTCATTGCAATCAGTTTCTACAAACTGGTGTGGCGTAATAATAGTTTGATACCATTCGTACAATGTCTGGGGTTGATATTACTGAACTTGTATCTTCTAAGAAGGATGTACCGAATCTCCCAGCTACTATTAAACTTGCAAAGAACAGTAACAGTCGTCGAAAGAAGAAGAACCCTTCTATCAAGCTTCTTAGTAGACCAGTAGTAGTAACAAAGGAGGATGAAGACAGTGGCGATGGTGTACAGCTAAAGAAAAAGCATACCAAAGGAAAGGATACAAACAAATCCGTTGTACTTAAGAAGCAGCATAATAAAGGAGGTACAAAAGATATTCAGAAGAAGGCTTATGATACTAAATCTATGCACAAGGAATCTCCGGATGACGACGCATCAATAGCAAAGCTAAAGCAGCAGTTATTCGAACTTAATAGAGATTTGGAAAAGGAAAGGAATACAAGAGAAATGGTAGAGAGAATTTCCAAGAACATGAGCAACGAGTTTAAGCTGATTAAGGAAAAATTGGGAGAAGATAAACATTATTGTCTAAGCACACTCAAGGAGGAGTTAGAGTTTGAACAGAAATTGAGAATAACAGTGCAAAATGATCTCGATAAAGCAAACAATATGCTTTCTTCGGCTGTAGCAAATGAGCATAAGAAGATACGAGCTTTAGAAGAGAATATTGAAGTACAAAAGAAGGCAAATGAGTCCATCAAACGTGACCTTCAAACAGCAAGAGATCAACTAGGATCAGTAAAGCCGATTGAGATTGAACTATCTGAAGAGAAGCAGAAGAATCGTGACCTTCAAAAGAGATTACAGTATGAAGCAGCTGCTTGTATTGCAATGAGGATGGAATTACAATCAGTCAAGAGCAAGGAGCTTGAAGAAGAGTTGAAAAGAGAACGGTCGACCTCAATTTCGGATGGAGTATCTATTACTGAGTATAACGCCTTGAAGATGGAGCTACAGGCAACCAATAAAAAGCTCAAACATCTACGAGAGGCGAAAGCGTCAACTCATCCCCAATCTGAAGACATTGAATATAAGGACAATCTCATTAGACAGCTGAAGAAAGAGCTACACGATGTACGCGTGATACTGAAGAGCGAGCGAAAGAAATCTACTACACATCAGTCTGCCAATCGAAAGAAAGGTGATGGAGTCGGAAGCCTCTCTTTATTGGATTGGATAGATGATGCAATTCCAGGTCATTCAACAAAACACAATACTGCATCGATGATACCCAGTATACAATCACCTCCTACAAATTCTCAGAGGGTCATGCTGCTAACGCCACCCAGAAACATGTCACGGCCAGCTGAGCCGAATCAATCATCTTCTTCCTTGGCATCACCATCATCTCCGCCATCTCAACCGTCACCATCACCTCCTTCTCACAACAGTCTATTTCACTTTGAAGAAGACGATGTTTCTGTATCTCATGACAAAGCAATGAAGCCTTTGCACGATGAGTTGACCTTCTTGAAATCGGCTTATGACAAGGACGAGATATTGATCCAGGAAAACAACAACAAAGTCACTCATTTTATTGAACTTGGAACTGGTATAGATGACGACGACCAAGTGGTTGTGATAGGCTTGACCTGTCATATACCTGTCGGGTATCCATCATCTGGAGTACTTGATGTTAAGGCAGCAATACAGAGCGCCAACTGCTCTCACGGAGTACGAAAATGTGCCCTTGATGCTTTACCAGATTTAGAACAGCTATGCATGTATGAGGCCAAGGCAAATGAGGGCGAAGAATCTATTCATCAGATCTTTTCGCTGGCTAGTGGTTGGGCTAATACAGATTGGTATAATATGCTGTCAAAACAACGATCAGAATCAATAGATGAAACAAAAGAATTCACCAGTGGTAGTGGAGGTGGTCTATCTTTTGAGATATGTGTGGCTCTTATTTTTACGCATCATCTCGTTGAATCTCATCGAATACAACACATTAAGAAGAATGCGTCTAAACTATCGCTGGGAGGTTATATCAAAGTTGGTAAGCCCGGCTTTATACTTGTTGAGGGAAATGAAGAAGACTGTATCAATCTAGTCGAGGCGATATCAAATTGTAAAAAGATACATCATACCTCGACATTTAAGATTGTCAAGAAGGTTACCAAGCAAGTGTCTGGTATAGACTACGACGGATGTCTGCCCCATAAAATTGAAGAATTGGATGGGAAAATTGGAATGGATACACTTAGAGCTCATTGTGAAGAGTTGGGCTTCGTAGAGGAACTGGATGATCTATGCTTGCTTTGACAATAAGTGGAGAGGATAAAGCTGAACAAAGGTAGAGACTAATAAACTTAAGTCGTCTTGGAGATCCTATAACATGAACACTGCTGAAGAAGCCGAGAGGACGAAGCTAGAGAGGTCAGAAACTCGTTTTAGCAAAGCTGATCGATACATAGTAGTATAGTAGAATGAACCTAAAGACGTTGGATATCCAAATTTAGTAGGGGCATCTCTCCCCTCTGCACTCTGCACACTCACACTCATCACTCAGCACTCAAAGTTGGAGTGCTATAATCCTCGACGATGATCACTAGCATTGCAATCATCATAATTGGCTTTATTGCCACGGCTTTATATACCGAGGCGTTTGTTTCTATCGTCGGGCAAAAGACTTCGTGCTTAAATTGTCGGATACGATCTTCTGAAGTATCACTTTTTAGAAGTAAAAATAAAGATTATGAAACACCTATCTGTGGCGACAAAGAATTGACAAACTCTCGAAGGAATTTCTTAAGTTCTGCCACTGTAGCTGCAACTGTAGCAGTTGCAAGTTTAATAGTAGCTGGGAGATTCGGTACATCCTTCTTAGAAGATACAAGTTCAGTAATATCAACCCCAGACATTGTACGAATGGTATCAAACTATTATTACGCCACACCAGTTTGTAGAA
>Ga0214480_101093_pt1 | contig 12385 bp, 7 predicted proteins | sample M1_20Mar14CPVII9_3_FD_165042 | JGI IMG/M metagenome (GOLD analysis project Ga0214480, IMG submission 165042) | Marine eukaryotic communities from Monterey Bay, California, United States - M1_20Mar14CPVII9sort6BwellE17 | ecosystem: Environmental > Aquatic > Marine > Unclassified | place: USA...
CTCTAGATCAAATGTCAGAAAATATCAAATCCTTGTCACTTTCAAACATGAAATATACAAGTAAAATACCAAGAATGATGGATTGCCGTACATTGGATGATGCTATCAAGGCAATATATCCCAATTTATATAGGGTATCACCTCGTGACATATCCGCATTTTGGGCTGTAGTGCCGCGGTTATTGAAATATCAAGAAAGAGGAGCGCAGTTACCACAATTGCAAGCAATCTTCTACAAAACGGCGGACCAAATACATACTTATGGGCCGCAAGACTCGACCGCAACAACCCTTGGGTTTGCTAAAACTATTCAGACTCTTCAAGAAAGTAAGAGAGGATATGGTAGTGGTAGTTATGAAGAATATCTTCACGGTATCCTCGTTAGACAAAGAGATGAAGTATTTGACTTCATTGCAAGAACGGCAGTTAACAAACTCGATCAGTTTGAGCCACGGCAATTGAAGGATTTGGCATATACATATGCTTTAATGGAATTTACGCCCAAGTTACTTGAGGACGGCAGTACATTATTTGATCATATCGCCGAGAAGAGTATCCCATTATTGGGAAAGTTCAAGCCGCAAGAACTAGCCAACATAGTTTGGGCATTTGAGAAAGTGAAAGTGCAACATCCTGATTTGTTCGAGGAAATGGCTGATCATATCGTTTCACTTGATCATCTCAACGATTTTAAGCCTCAGGAGGTCTCCAACTTACTAATGGCATATGCCAAAGCACAAGAATCTCACCTTGATCTGTTTAACAAAGTGGCAGATCATATTGTTTCATTAGACCATCTAAATGACTTTAAGCCTCAGGAGCTTTCCAATACAATATATGCATTTGCCAAGGCTCAAGTATCTCGCCTTGATCTGTTCAACAAAGTGGCAGACCACATCGTTTTACTGAACAATTTAGATGATTATAATGAGCAAGATATATCAAACTTGGCATGGGCATATCATAAAGCTGGCATAATCCGTCAAGATCTTAATGACAAGTTGATAGGTGATACTGTTGGTAGAAAGGGAGAGTTTAGTAGTCGGAAACTTAATAACCTTTACCACTGGACGTCAGAAGAAGATGGTATACAAAACCAAGAGATAGACGAGGACGAGATTGATTCGGCAGCAGTAGATGATGATAATGATGATGATGAAAATAATGAGAACAACATAGAAGATGATGAGGAATTGGAAGATGATCCAGATGCCTCAGTATTGGAAGACTTGTCTCTTTTGACAGTGGTTCAGCTAAAGGATAGGTTACGAAACTTGGGCTTACCTGTTAGTGGACGTAAACATGAGTTGATTGATAGGCTGAATGATCATTTCCAGCTTTGAGAAAATACGCTCTCATCCTAACCTAATCTACATTAAAGCTAGCATGAAAAGCAGATACTCAACACAATAGCTTTCTATATTAGGAACAATATATCATGCTTTACATAAACTCCTGAGCTTGCATCCTCATTGCAGCCTCCATCATTCTCTTCTGAACATTCCCCCATCGCGCCTGTGTCCTGTGTTCCAGTTCGTCCAGAGTTCCATTCCACTCGATAATGATGACGATGACTTGAACTTTTTACTTGCAGGAGCAGCTATTAAACCTTCTTTGCCAATGGCAGAACTAAGCAAGCTCAAGTTTCGTTCCTGTTCTGCATCATCCTCATCTCAACCTCGTCCCCGTCTCAGCACTGTGCTGTCTCCTGAATGTCAATCTAGACTGTACCACTATCCGTATTGTGATCTAAGTACGATCATAAAAAAATATAGGATACGATGAATCCCCCACCACAATTTTTACAGCACAACTCATTGCAATACAACCCAGCCATGACGGCGGCTCCAGACGATGACACGCTAGGATTAAACCTAGTCTACACAGATCCATCCTCTACTACCGGCCTCGGCCTTGGCGGCGACACAACCAAAAAACCAAAGCGTAAAACAAAGTACGATCGAAGGAGAGAAAGAGGTAAATTAGCTAAACTTGCTAAAGATGATGAAAAGAGGAAGAAGAGAGATAATGGTAGTGATAGTACAACTACATTGCAGCAGGGGGAAGTGAAGAGTATAAATAGTAGATATGTAGAAGATACTAGTAAGGTAGATGTGGGCGGCGGTAGCTCATCGTTAGCGGGCATTGCCTCACTGCTTGGCGGAGGAAGTTCTGTCAAGGAACAAAAGAAGAGGAAGATAGCATCATCTCAATCTAAGCCTATTGATACTACTACAGCTATTGAGTCTACTACAAGTAGTATTGAAGACAAAAAGGAGGAGACTGCAGTAAAGGATGATGCAAAGCCGAAAGCAAAAGTTGCAAAGGAAGAAGATACCAAAACATCAGTAAGAGATTCTGGCAAAGAGGAGAGCAAATTAGAGGCAGCTTCACCGACCTCTGCTCAATCTACATCCCTTCCTTTGGTAGAGAATACAAAACCAAGTGTATCACTTGCAGTAGAAGACACTGCTGCATCATCTCGAAGGCATCGGGTAAGTTCTAGCTTGTGACACATCTTGTGCACTTTTTCCTATGCTCATTTTCTAAACTCTCCTCTATCTCACCTCATATCAAATATATACAGACACAAACGACATTATCAGATGAACAACAGGCAGCCTATCTATCTGAATTTCACGCCCGACCACGTGACTTGGATAGGAGTGAACACGCCTCTAAAGATATTAAATCTAGTTCGTTTAGTTCACATCTCTTTGATACCTCCGAGGTTATTGCGGGGAAGGATGAGGATGATAGAATGGTTGTGGATAACGAAGGACAAACAAAGGGAGAAACAAACAAGTCCTCATCAACAGTTTCATTATCATCATGTCCATTTGCCAAGCTAGGTCTACATCCCAATCTAGTATCAACACTAACATCACCAACTGGTAATTTCAAACTAATACAACCAACAATTGTACAGACTAAAAGTATAGCTGCCTTATTACCCAGTACAAAGAAGACGAAGAAGAGCAAAAAGGGAAAGTTACAACAGAATCTATTCATACAAAGTGAGACGGGATCAGGGAAGACATTGGCATATCTGTTACCAATATTACAACATTTAGCGGTCGATATCAATTCAAACTCATTAAAACGTATAGATCGAAAGTTAGGCGGTACACGATGCATATTACTATGTCCAACACGTGAATTAGCAACACAAACATATACCTTCACATCCAACTTATGTACATCCTCCTTCTCATGGATAGTACCCGGTTGTTTCAGTGGTGGTGAGAAACGTAAATCTGAAAAAGCCCGATTACGCAAGGGCATATCAATACTAATAGCCACACCTGGTCGGTTATTAGATCATCTATCCAAAACTGAATCATTACTAACTGCCTTAAAGAATAAATTAGAATGGGTAGTATTAGATGAAGCAGATCGTTTATTAGATGCCGGATTGGGTGGACAGGTTGAACAGATTATACAATATTTACGTTCGAATCAACCGGGTGCCGGTAGGAAGAGGGATGGCGTAAGCTGGCGGAGTGTATTGGTTAGTGCTACTGTTAATAGTGATTTAGAACAGTTGGCAAAGACGGTATTGGGTGGTAATGGTGGTTGGATGTGGGCTAGAGGACATGCCAATCAAGGACGAAAGAGTATTGGAGGGGAATTGACAACAACTAATGCCTTGGAGAATGGAAATGAGAACAACACATCTGACCATCAGATGGCTGAAAGCAACAATGATAACGAATTGGATCATTCGGCACCACGACAATTGGCACAACTATATATGGTAGTTAGTGCCAAGTTACGCTTATCATCACTAATTGCATTTCTATCAGCACGGGCCGCCAAGGGAGAACGAACAGTAGTATTCATGTCAACTTGTGATAGTGTAGATTATCACTATGGTTTGTTCAATGCCATGGAATGTGTATTGGGTGATGATACCAACAAGGATACGAACAATACCGGTGACGATGATGATGACGATAGTAAAGAGAAGAATGGTGGGATATTCGGCAAGACATGTCCGATATATAAACTCCATGGAGACATACCACATAACAAACGATTATCAACTCTCAAGGCATTTAGTAACGATGAACACTCGGCAAGTATACTCTTGGCGACGGATGTTGCCGCACGGGGATTGAACTTCCCTTCATTAGATTGGATTGTACAGTATGACCCACCCTGTGAAACGAAAGATTATGTCCATCGTGCTGGAAGGTCGGCACGTGCCGGTCAGGCTGGTCATGCTTTGTTGTTCTTACTTCCATCGGAACGTCAATATGTCGAGGTATTGGAGTTACGTGGCATGAAGGAGATTACCTCATTGTCATTATCATCAACATTAACATCGGCCGCTGAATTATGCCGTGGTATATCACAAGAAGGCGAGGCCAAGGCATCTGGAAATACTTTCTCAGACGGTAGAGGAGAGGCATTCACATTTGCCATCCAAAATCGATTAGAAGAATGTGTCATCCAAAATGATACCGAGTACAAGGCATCTATTGATAAGAAGTTCAAGGGTGATCCCAAGCAACGTCGAAAACAGAAGAAGGAAGCCGTAGGCCCATTGTTGGAAGGTGCACGTAATGCCTTCTCGGCATTTGTCAGGGCATATCCCGCCAAGGAAAAGGCTGTACGGCATATATTCAATGCTAGGGCATTGCACTTGGGACATATTGCAAGATCTTTGGCGTTGAAGGAGACCCCGAAGATGGTATCCAAGGTGAATAACAGTAAGAATTCACATAATAGTATTGAGGGTGGTGGCAAGTCCAACAAGGCTCGTAATAAAGGAGGGGAGAAGAGAAAGTCTAGATTGACATTTGGAGATAGGCCAGCAGCTGAGATGGAAGGGGATGAGGTTGATGATGAGGATGATGAAGAGCAGGAACGAAACTTGAGCTTGCTTAGTTCTGCCATTGGCAAAGAAGGTTCAGTAGCCGCTCATGCAAGCAAAAAGTTCAAGTCGTCATCGGGAGGAACAGGCGGTGGCAATGTTCAGAAGAGAATGATGGAGGCTGCTATGAGGATGCAAGCTCAGGAGTTTATGTAAAGCATGATATATGGTTCCTAAATATAGAAAGCTATTGTGTTGTGTATCTACTTTTCATGCTAGCTGTTATAATATTAGGTTAGTATGCGAGCGTATTTTCTCAAAGCTGGAAATGATCGTTCAGCCTATCGATCAACTCATGTTTACGCCCACTAACAGGTAAGCCCAAGTTTCGTAACCTATCCTTTAGCTGAACCACTGTCAAAAGAGACAAGTCTTCTGGAACTGGGAAGGTAGAGTCCTCTTTTTCTTCGACTAATACTAAAGCCTCATCTTTCCTATCATTATCATTATCTACTGCCACACTATCGTTCTCATCCTTGTCATGTTCATCTTCTTTGATTTGTGTACCTTCTTCTTCTGACATCCAGCGGTTAAGTGTCTCAAGTCTTTTAGTACCAAACTCTTCCTTTCTGTCAACAGCTGCACCTATGAAATTGTCATTGAGATCTTGACAGATTATGCCAGCTTTATGATATGCCCAAACCAAGTTCGATATACTTTGTTCATTATAACCATCCAAGTTGTCCAATGAAACAATATGGTCCGCCACTTTGTTAAATAGATTAGGATGTGGTTCTTGAGCCTTGGCAAATGCATATATTGGAAAGATCCTGCGGCTTAAAGTTATTGAGATGATCAAGCATAACAATATGATCTGCCACTTTCCTAAATAGATCTGGATGTAGCAACTCAGCCTTGGCAAATGCCCATACTATATTGGAAAGGTTCTGCGGTGTGAAGTCGTTTAGTTGCTGCCGTGTAACAATATGATCTCCTACTTTCGTAAATAGCTTTGGATGTGATACGTTAACCTTCTCGAATGCCCATACCATGTTAGAAATATGCTGTGAGTTAAACTTTCCCAATAGTGGGATACTCTTCTCGGCAATATGATCAAATAATGTACTGCCGTCCTCAAGTTGCTTGGGCACGTATTCCAATAGAGCATATGCATATGCTAAATCCTTCAGTTCCCGTGGCTCGAACTGATTGAGTTTGTTTACTGCCGTTCTTGCAAAGAAGTCAAATACTGCATCTCTTTGTCTAACGAGGATACCGTGAAGATATTCTTCATAACTACCACTACCATATCCTCTCTTACTTTCTTGAAGAGTCTGAATAGTTTTAGCAAACCCAAGGGTTGTTGCGGTCGAGTCTTGTGGCCCGTAACTGTGAATTTGGTCCGCTGTTTTGTAGAAGATTGCTTGTAATTGTGGTAACTGTGAACCTTTACCTTGGTATCTCAATAACCGCGGCACTACAGCCCAAAATGCAGATATGTCACGAGGTGATACTCTATCCAAATTATCATACATTGCCTTGATTGCATCATCCAATGTACGGCAATCCTTCATCATTGGCATTCTGTTTGTAGCTTTGACATTTGAAAGTGCCAAGGATTTGGTATTTTCTGACATTTGATCTAGTGGAAAAGATGTCTCACCATCTGCTCTCCACAGTTTTGCATTATCATTTATTGCTACACCGCATTGCTCTAGTTCTTCTTTAATCTTATCAGCTTGTTGATAATCACGTTTCAGTCTACACTCCATTCGAGTACGTATCATGTTATTGATTTCAGTTTCTGATAGAGTGCATATAGATTTGTCAAGTTCACCAACTTTAGTATAACCATGACCTCCTCTCTCCCAATGAAGACTCCCTCTACCTCGTTCATCGTGTCCCCTCCCTCTATCTCGATTATCGTAAGATCCAGAAGATGTACTAAACTTACGAATCTGCCCAACACCAACACTACTAGTTCCTCCTCCTTTGATATTATTATTGCTACTCTTTACTGATCTACTTCTACCCAATTGTGTTTGTGGAAAAGAGTTACTACCATCAGCTCTCCACAGTCTATTTCGATCTAAAATAACACCACATTGTTTTAATTCCTCTTGTATCTTATCAGCCTGTTCGTATTCACGTTTTAGCTTGTGATGCATTCGAGTACGGATACGTTCATGTATTTCAGTTTCGGTTAGGGTGCATAGATATGTATCGATTGGTCCGCCAATTTGTGTGTAGTCATGTCCAAACTCATTCAACTCAATGTTGTCATCTGTCTTTTGTAATACTATTGATGTTGATGAGTACTGGTGTATAGAAGTTGCTAATATAGAATCATTCCTACAACCAATATCTGATGATCTCACAATAGACCTACGCTGTTGCAATGCTTGATAGTGAGAGTAGTTGATAGTGGATACCGACGATGATATATTATTAATTGCAGTAGCTAAAGTATTGTCATTATATGAAGAGATATGTGACAGTATGGAGCGATTATATACTCGGGAGCATCGATATGATGATGTAGATAATGATGATAGTCTTTGAACATCATTTTCATAATTTTGTGAAGAGTCAGATACCTTACTGAATATCTAAACAAATCGTATCAAGCTAATCAAAAGATTGCTAAATGAACTTAGTATCACGAGTTATTGCCGTATATGAATTCAGTACTAACAACAAACGCCAACATTGCAGATATGGCAACTTTGCTCAAACTCAAGAACCGCGGACCGCGAGCCCGGGGGCGTGGGGAAAGGATACCGCTAATATATCCAAATTTGACATTAGTGTTCTCGTTTTCTGGGATTGATATCCCACATTGGTATCCCCGTTGCAAGAATAAAATGCGCACAGACAGACAATTAATGTTTGGGAAGAGACGTCTATTACAACTCGCGGGAGATAAGATTATATCGGCGTATTGCAAAGCATTATAGCACTTTGTATACGATTGATATATAGCATAAAACAGTTTTTAAGGCTCTTCAAGATTTGCTGTTGGAATCAGAAGATACACATAGAATCCCTAAACAACTTACTTCACCAGAAAGTCCGCGTTAGGCGTTAGTATTGTTTTATGATGTGAATTCATGTGTTCCGTATGAAGTATTTGGGATCTGAGTGCTTCATTTGGCCTTTATTATCTTCATTTGATTGCCGCCTTTGCAAGCCGTATGCACTAACTTGAGTTACTATTGTCTCTCTTCATCTTCACAAACCGCTAAACTCTAAACGCGCATCTTCCCACATAATAGAGGAGAGCATGAGCACTAGTGGTATTGAAGATTGTTGGTCTTCAGAGTGGACGACCAAAGTAGTCCAGTTTCATGGATTTGCCGATCTTCCTACAGCAAGAGGGGATTCTGTTGAATCATCCGAATTTTCATGTTTTGGTCATCAATGGTCATTGGATATTTATCCTGGTGGTTACAACTCTCCAGCAACTAAGGAAGGATTTTCTTCGGTATTTCTTGCCAACAAATCAAATACAGGTATTAAAATTCAATGGGGGTCATGTGTTAGAGATGCAGATAGAGAAGTTGTACATGATAAAACGCGCAATCATGAGTTTGCTGCTTCAGATAATGAGACTGAGGGTGTTTGTAGTATATCGTGCTCTTTAAACTTTGCCAAACGATCAAAACTTTTGGAATTACTAGTAAACGGATCATTGTTTATTGAGGTCCGCATGAAGAAGCCTACATCTACTATCACTCAGTTCGTCCCAACAAATCCATTCAATAAGTTTATGCTGGAATTATTCATGGATGAGGGATCTGCGGATGTAGTCTTTGAGGTAGGAGGGGAACAACAAACAAAAGGTAGTAGACGTAAGAGGGCTAAAACGTTGACTACTAACTTTCATGCACATAGACTCATCCTTCAAAAGTGTGCCCCGACCCTTTATGAAGTGTGTAAATCAAATGAAGCAGGAATTAATACCGTATCTATTACAGACGTCAAGCCCGAGGTATTCAAGCACATGATTTATTATGCATATGGAGGTAAACTTTCAGAAGAGGAGATGAAGAATAATGCAAAAGATATCATTAATGCCTGTGATAAGTATGGATTAGTTCATTTGAAATTAGAGGCTGAGGCCTGTTATGTCAAATCAACCAAAATTACGATGGATAATATGATGGACAACTTACTTTATGCCGACTCTAAGAATTTAGCTCTACTCAAGGAGGCAGTCATGGATTATATTGTAAAAAACAAGACTACTATCATCGGCAAGGTATCATTTAGTAATGTTCCTGGCAGCACGTGTACAGATATCTTGACAGCCATGGCAAGAGGAGAGGATCAATCAGGAGATGACGGAGAAGAAGAACAAGACGAAAGTACCAAATATGTCAAAATGAGAGTAGGGGCATTAAGGAAGATGCTAGATGAGAAGGGATTGGATGTGGATGGGTCGAGGGAGGCTATGATTGCTCTTCTCAAGGGGCAGAGCGCTTGAGAACTAATTTCTCCATATTCTAGGTCTGGTTTCTTTGTGTGGTGGGTCTATTGTTACATCCTAAAGTAGTATTCATGTTTCAATCAAACTTGCTTTTCTACCATCTATTTTTCTATTTTATTAATCAAACAATATTAACTCTAACAAGTCTCTACAATCCTTCCCTTTCCACTTGCTCAAATTTGATCACTCTCCACCACTGAATATCCCACCTTCTATTACTTTAAGTCTCTCTTCTTGTCACCTCTAATTTATACCCCATCTTCCTTCTCCGTATTTACTCGGATAGATTAACCTTAGTCCTATCCAACTTGGTCTTTAAGTAATAAACATATCCACCAACCAATACAAATCCACAGGCAAACAAACCAATGAAGATACTAGCCGTTAAATTCTGCACACCGGCACCCTGGATAATACTCCCATTCTTACGTACAATCTTAATACCCTGCATGAAGTTACATGCATAATTATTGGGATATTTGACATATCCACTTGAGGATAATCCCTCTTCACACTTCCCGGCCTGTTCGTATAGTTGTTCACATCCCTCCTTAACTTCATCGGCGTCGGCATTATCATTATCGTTATTCTGATTGGCATCTTGAGGTTCCTTGCAGGACATACATTCGGTACCAATCATGGTACTGTCCGAGTAGGGAAGTGACTTGCCATAGGATAGAGCAGTGAATGTTTCACGTCCACCATACTCATCAGCAAATTGAGAACAAGTTTCCTCTGTAAACAATCCAAGGAAGATGTTACCACCATTCTCGGAACAGTAAGCACCGATGAAGTATTCAGCTTGATTACCGTCCAACTTACGACGTCCATTATTGTTGTTATTAAACTCATATTGACGACATTCGGCCATTTCATTTAATTCCCACTCCTCTTCTTCCTCCTCCTGTCCATCCTGCTGATATGGATTATTATCAACACAGTATTCCATACCCTTACCCATGTAACAATCATATTCACAAATTTCTTCATCATCGGAATTACCACAGTTGGCACAATCACCATATTCTTTTTCGTACTCACAATCATATTCCTGATCTTGCTGCACGGCCTCAAAGTATGCCTCGAGATATTGATCCATACCAATAATATAATCTCCATATCCCTCCTTACATCCCGCGGCATTATCCATGGAACAGCTTGATGTTGGACATAATCGAAAGCGAACTAATCGTTGTGTTGAGATCATAACGTCCTCTTCACCATCAGCCTCTTCATTCCATTGTTGTGTATGAAAACATCCTTGGAATTTCAAGGACATATTGGCTACCCATGTATAATCAATTTCGTCATTTTCAGCATCTAATCTACGTGCTTTAGATAATACTGATTGACCAATTGGTGAGGTTGCTGATAAGGATTGTTGCTTGTTGTTTGTTGCAATGGAGTTTCGTTTGTTACCAATTTTTGTTTTAATTGCAGAGGATACGCCCAAAGCGGCTGATAATGTTACCAATGAGAGCTTCATGATTCTATATATATATTGTTTATTGTACACTACTTTCTATACTAGTATTGCAACAACGGATTGTTGGAGTTGTTATTGGTTTTAGCGCCTCCAATATCCTATCGTACTTCTTCATTGGCATCAACTTCTTTTCGATTCAACGGCTCTATTTTTTAGAATACCGCAGCCATCTGCAGAAGAAGACTCGAAATGGACAGGCATCTGAATCGCCGAATAACCATATCTGTTCACAACACTTGCTTGAAGGATAAAAACCACTAAATTCTAATCATATAATCTCATTTTGTACCCAGTACTGTCGGCACGAAGAGCCGATAACACGAAATTCGGTGGCTCTCAACGCCCTAAAAATCTTCATTGCAATAAAAAACAACCATAATTCTACTACAACCATCACGCTACTACTAGCCCGATCAATATCAATATATATAAACAACAATGAAGCTATCTCTACTAACCCTCTCCGCCGCCATGGGCGTTGCCTCCGCCGCCAAGAAGAATCCCTTCGCTCCCAAGGTATCCGCCAACAACGCCAAGGCTAAGATGAATGCCAAACTTATGCGTGGTGCTAAGACTATTCGTCAGTTAGATGGTCAGCAAGAAGATCAGGAGGTTGATTTAACCGGCCATTCACTCAAGTTTGAGAAGTGTCAATTCATCAAGCAGTACGATGAGGAGGCCGAGGGTGGTGAGGAGAATGATACCGTACTAACTACCAAGCGTTTCGTTATCTTCCGTTTATGTCCCGATTCTTCTTGTGGAAGTTGTAACTACAACTACGGAGAGTACATTGTTGATATGGAGACATACCTCGAGGCCACTCTTGGTTACAAGCAGGAGGTTCAGGAACAGAACTGTGAAATCTGTAACCAGTGTTACGAGAACGAGGCCAACGCTAACAATGGCGATAACAATGGTGACGAGGATGAGAATGCATGGCAGTGTGACGGTATTGATACCTCCACTTGCTACGCTGAGTGCCAGAACATTGAGAATATGGAGGAGAATGGTTACATTGACGCCTCGGAACTTGTTGAATGTCAGCAGTTGGATTATGAAGCCAACGATGGTACCGTTTACTACACTGGTGCCTCATGTGCCTCCTCAGGTACACGTATCAAGATTGGCATGTTTGCTGATGAAGAGTGCTCCATTCCCCTTGGTTCCGATTATGATATTGAGAACTACATGAAGAATGATGATGGATACACCCAGAAGCTTTCCTACCACCTACTCAAGCAAACCTTTGCCGAGGGTGAGTGTATTGCCAACTGCCTCCAAGAGGATGAGGACCAAAACCAGAACAACAACGATGGTAACAACAACAACAACAACAACCAGCAGCAGGCCGAGACTGCTGAGGTATGCCAAGAGTTGTACGAAGCCGCCGGAAAGTGTGAGGAAACACACGGATTCACCGCCGGTATTAACAAGAACATCTACGCCGAGAACTACGCCAACCAGGTCCGTAATGAGGAGCTTGTATGTGAATTCATCTCCACCATTGGTGCCGGTGCCTATGATCAGACTGGTGAGATTGTCGTTAGTGGAGGCCGTACCACCCACTCTAGTGGTGCCAAGACTACTGGTG
>Ga0214480_101094_pt1 | contig 12383 bp, 12 predicted proteins | sample M1_20Mar14CPVII9_3_FD_165042 | JGI IMG/M metagenome (GOLD analysis project Ga0214480, IMG submission 165042) | Marine eukaryotic communities from Monterey Bay, California, United States - M1_20Mar14CPVII9sort6BwellE17 | ecosystem: Environmental > Aquatic > Marine > Unclassified | place: USA...
TGATTATGCATTTCAACATTGCAGTAGCTTGAAGAAAGTAGTACTAAATGAGGGGTTCCAAACAATCGGTAATTCAGTATTCAATCTTTGTAGCTCTCTGGAAAGTGTTGTATTTCCATCTACTACCATCAAAATCGGCGATTATGCATTTAATAATTGTCGTAATTTGAGGCAAGTAGTGTTAAGTGAGGGGATAAACAAGATTGGCCGTTTTGCATTTGATGAGTATGAATGGTCGGCACTTGAGATATTCAAGTTTCCTACCATTTCAGCTCGTCTGGACACCATCATTCGGGCTGGGAAGTATGTAGTTGTTGAGAACAAGATTGATATAATCCGAGGTGATTTAGTAGAGAGGAGGGATGGTGAGCTGTTTGTCTATGCTTCATCACCGGGAGGGGAAATAATATCTGTCGGTGACAATTGGAAAGTAGTAAAAGAAATTCTCGGTCGGATTGATCGATTAATTACCTACTATGAACTGAAAGAGGCCACGACGTTACTTGAATTGGCTATGTGGAAATCAAAGATTGATCTAGTGGATGTGAAACCCCCTCTCCGCCGTGATGTATATCGGATTCATATCCCCGGGCCAGTGAAAGATGCTATTTTACAGTACTTGGATTTCAGGTATAGCTTAGCAGATGATATAGCCACATAATACTAAAAGATACAGGTTTTGTTCCAATAGCTCTAGTCTTAAGGAAAGAGAAGAGCAACACCAGCTTTTGTAAAAGTATGATTGATCAACACAATGTTTAACTTGTTATCTCTACAAAAGATCTAATACCACCCATCTTTCATGTTCGAACCCAACCACCAAAATACCACTTGATATCCAGTTAATAATACGAATCAGTACCAACTGCCACGAATACCTTTAGCAAGAATCTTCATTGCTTTAGACGGAACAAAATGGTCAACAATATTAATTTCCCCAGCTAAAATCTTCTTGTGTAACTCAATAACATTAGCCTCATAAGTTTTCTCAAAAGCAAACTTGACGACATGACACGGCTTGTTTTGGCCTAGACGATGGATACGGCCAGCCGCTTGTACTTCAACTGCGGGATCCAGTGACGGTTCAAGGAGGTATACACGAGATGCCGCCGTAAGTGTAATACCGACGTTTCCACTTCGAAGAGTGATTACGAATACCGCAGGCTTGCCATTCGTTGTGTCTTGAAACTTCCGGATAGCATCGTCTCGACTTTTTGTGTTGGATGATCCGGTAAATTGGAAGACTTCAAATCCATCTTGTTCAAGGCCACGAACACTTGCTTCATGCAAATCTAGATATTGAGTAAAGACAACAGCTCTCATAGCAGGTTCCGTCTTTTGGAGTTCACTAAGATCCTTCCTCAGAGCCACTACTTTGGCTAAACATTCGGGCTTGTAACGATACCTAAGTTTGCCCTTATTACCTGGAACTCTCTCAAGAAGCTCTTCGTGTTCGATGTCAGGCTCCTTGTTTTGGATCTTTGCTGACAAAGCTGCTCGTTCATTTCGTTTCCGTAACGATGACATCTGATAACAGAATGCATTTTGAGCCGTAAAGCCGTTAACCCCAAACTCACAATGATTACTGAATACATGTGTTGATGTGTTTATATGGTTGAAGGCTTCATTTTCATCCTTAAACATTGTTAACATGACTGTAGATGTGGTGGAAGGAGGTAAAGCTAATGCCTCTGATCCGTTAATACGTTGTGACTTTGTATGCCGAACCATGAACGTCTTGAGTAAGCTACTGAGCTTATTGAAACATTCTTTAGCCGGATAACGATTGAGAAAGAATATGGCATCTTTCAATTTATCCAATTCAATTGCAGTGGGACTACTACCAATATGAGAGCCGAAGGGCGAGGACAACTCGTGTCCTAGCCGAATGAATTCCAATTGACGATCAAGATCACGAACAGAGCTAGTTGCAGGTGTTGCTGTCACCCCCCACCGTAGCTTTCCTTGGATCAAATTGGCACAGCTCAACTTGGCAGAAGCTCCACTACTAACAAGCAGATGAGATTCATCATGTACAACTCGATGGAAATCGAAGCACTGGGTGATGACTTCCGGCCACTTGAATGTAGATGATGAAACAATTACATCAACATCATTTAGCCCACGAATCACTTTTAGGTCTTTAATCTTGATGTTGTGCTCTTCCCTTGATCTTGAATTGTGGAATGTCTTTACAATAAGACCCGGGGAGTGCCTCTTAGCCTCGTCTTCCCATTGTCCAATCAACGAGACTGATGTGAGGATGATGGTAGGCTTGAGCTTAACTCTTTCTTTAATGGGAGGGATTTGACTTATCTCCTTCTTCATCTTCTGATCCTCTTTCCGTGCTTCCCAATCAAATTTGTGACAACGCTTCCAATACTCACGTTCCCTATCTTTTTCATCCTCAATACTTTCATCTTGTTCCCCGGGTTTGTACTCATCCCTTAGCTTTGCAATGGCTTCTTTGTTAGCTTCTTCAATTTGTTTCTTCTTTGCCTCCCGTTGTTCGAATTCTGCCAGTACATCATTGATCTGGTCCTTCTTTGCTAGATCGTTGGGACTTGTTTGATTTGATGCCACAAGAGCAAGCACTATAGCACTCTTTCCCATGCCAACCTCGTCAGCTAACCAACCTCCTCGGTGTGACTTATTCTCCGTATCTACCATAAAAGCAAGGCTTTGCTTCTGGTAATGCCGTAATGGGGTAACAAAGCCACTACTAACTGGCGGTTGCAACTCAACAGGGTGCACAACAGTGATCTCTTTTAAAAGCTTACTCACGGAAAACTCGGCTGATGGGCTTTTGTTGTTAGATGATAACCTTCTGCCTCTCCGACGGCCTGATGATGAAGAGGAGGACCTCGATACTGCCGCTGGTTGTGGGGCGGCGGCAGCAACAGACGCCGCACGAATTCGAGCTTGTTTAGCCTTCTCTCTTTCGCTCTTCCAATGGGGGTCGTCGTGTGTTGCCTTGCAGTGACTTGCCCACACTTTGCAATCCTTTGCTGGACCATCACATACATAACAATAGCAATTGCCACAATGTTGCTTCTTATCCCCGCTAAAAGGGTGAGTAACACAATTCTCACGAGACTTTAATAGTATTGAAGAAATAAGTGAACATAAGATGTGAGCAAAACTATAAAAAGGTACACATCATATGCACATAATCAAAAAAGTACACCACAATATCACCAGCCTCTTAAAAAATACTCACATGAGGAAAATCCGCCAAGGCATTCTGTCCTCTACTTGCAACAACCACCAATTCCTCATCCTCATCTTTATTACCCCCAGAATTATTATTTGTATTATTGTTACCCTCATAGTTTCTATCGTCCTTTAGATTACCACCACTAGAACCAGCGGGCAATGAAGACGAGGATGAATTTAATCCCCAAGATGATGTAGATGTGGGCGAAACTTCCATAACCTCAACATCATCGAGGCTGGACATACTAGTATTACGTGAAGGTACACCAACTTTTTTCTGACCCTTCTCAACTATATCTCCATCCTCGTCATCTGTATCGTCAAGGAGGGAAATAACCTCCATATTTGACTTTTTATTACCATTATTATCCGCTTTTCGTTTCTTATTTGCAGTGTTGTTGGTAAAGTCATCACTGCCATCATTTTGCAGAAGATGCACCTTCTTTTCATTTTTAATAAATTTCTTATTGACAACCGCAGTATTATCACGCTGCACCTTAACCTTTCTCTCCACCGTATCAAATGCACTGAATAATTTGCACCAAGCATCTGTACCACCGTCTACATCCACTAATGATATACCATTTAATGAAAGTAGTATATCACCAACCTGCAATGGACTTTTACTTTGAGGTGCTTTTGATGATACGATACATTCGCCGCTTGTGCTCATTTTAATACCAATACCCAGCGGACCGGGTAGTAGATATATTGTTAAAGGTTGTGTAGATGATGCCGCCGCCATTGTTGATGTATTATATTGATACAAAATAAAGCCGCCCGCCAGGCCGCCAATAGAATTAAGTTGGAATTATTATGAGAGTAGGATCTTTATTGCAATAGAAACCTAATTAACTTTGGTTGAGACACCTTCTATGGTTGAGGTGAACATTAGCAATAGTCAGCACAAACATAATATACCTACCCAAGCTCATAGAAGACTGTGAGGAGGAGAAACAGAGTTGAGTTATGATTGAGAGATTGTTGCTATCGATACTATTGCTGTCGATATCTTTGACGATATCGTTTGGTTTTGTCTTCGAGCGATGTTATAAAGATACCAACACAAGATATGCATTGTTGCAAAGAAGCAAAATGCAGCTCAATGTAGAGAACAATGAAGAGAGTAGTAGCTCCTATGATTCTTCAGCCACACTATCAAAAAGTATAGTGTCATCATTAACATCTCTCACCAATGCAGTATTCGAACCAACAAGACAAGAAGATACTACATTAACAATTGAACAACCTTGGGTTTCTCAATCGCCACCAAGCTCACCACAACAATTACAAACTAGAATACAAAATGAATATATACAGAACAATTATCTTTGGACAGGAAAGTTAGACACCTCATCATTTATATCAAATTGTACATTCACAGATCCAACACTTTCATTTGTGGGGGTTGATAAGTTTGTATCCAACGTCGGCAACTTGGTACCAGTTGTTAACTATTTACTCGGTGATGACCAAGAAAAGAAGAATAGTCAATCGATATTACTAGATATTAGTTTAAATGAAGAAGAACAATATGTAGAAACTCGATGGAATATGTTAGGAAAGTTAGATCGACTTATATGGAGACCGAAGATTGATGTTATTGGAAAGACAAAGTTTTGGTATAAAGAGATAATAGACGGAGAAGAAGAGAAGACATATCAAGTATACTTTTACGATGAAATGTGGGAAATACCTGCTGGATTGGCACTACTTCAATTAATTACTCCTGCTGGTACTATTGCAAATACCAGATAGTTATAAGAAGATATGTCTTTAAAACTAATTACTAAACTATCATACCATAGCTTGTCATCACAACCCTTGCATACATATCAACAGTATCACAAGATTAAAGCCCCTTACTTTTCATATCACGTACCCATTGATCAGTATCAAGTATAACATCCCCTCCAATCTCACTAGGTAATACATCCTTATCCATTCCAAACGATTTCAACTCTTCCAATATCTTCTCCTCAGTACCTGAATGTAATCTAACACGCTTTCTCATACGTTCCGGCATGACAACTTTCATTATTGGGAATACAATCTTGGCAAAGAACCAAGGTGGTTGTATTATATGGAAGCCACCCACTCGAATGGGCAAACAACCGGAAATCGATTCCATATTCATCTTCATTAACTTTCGATCAACCATTGAAATTTTTACATGATGCGGCCAACCTATTGCAACCAGTCCCAACTTTTGTACGGTATCATTTCCTTCAATTAGATTGTGCATTACATACCACAATGCTCTGGCAATACCTAATCGTTCATCATTATTTGATTTATCATATCCGGACAATTTCGAGGGATCTACGAATAAGATTGCCCGGCCACCATCATCGTGTGTTTGTGTTGTACGGATGAAACCAAGGTACAATCCTTTGAGTGTATATTTAACCATTGTATCATCAGCAGCACTAGTCTCTGTTTCTTCACTGCCATGAACACTACTAAGTGCCCCTCCACCACCCAAATGTATAGGAAGAAAAGCCCTCTCACCAAACAATTCAATACGTCTATTCCAATATTTGCAAATCCGTAGTGCAGCCAACTCTTCATTGAACAATTCACATCGTAGAAACATTAATCTATGTTCTTCATTAACTAATTGTGGACATTTTTCATTTGCTTTAATCCAGCTGTCAGAATTTAACTTGTCGAGTTCAGATAATAGATTTGTATGAGATTTGGAGAGAAAGTCGGGTGTTTCTTCTGGTTGGGAACGTTGACCGTATATATTTAGTTGAGCTGTGGTTGCAGCTGCCAGATCTGCATCTATAGTATCGTCTGACGGCATGGTTTATCTTACTCTAGTACCTGGCAAACAAATGACATAATCAATCAAAATATCTTTTGATTTGATAGGAGTAAGCAAAGATACAGATGCTGAAAAGTTTCACAGCATTATCTACACGCGGAAGATATCTTCTACGTTTGCGTCCTAAGAAGAGGCACATAAAAGCGAGCTGTCGAATCTCATTTTACTTTGTGATAAAGATACCCATTTGAACAACCCTAATGATATCTTCTATTTTCATAAGAGATGTAATGGTAAGCGGCTCCTCTCATAACTACAACTTTCATATATAGAGTCGATACATACTGCTGCGGTGGTAACGAAGGAGGAGAAGAAGATTGTCCTGTACCCATTTTATAGCAACTATTGCCTGTATAAGTGAATAAGCTAACAAAGATTGCAAAGATGCCGATTGATCATTTGGGTAGAAGAACAATATCTCCTACTTCTAATAGATACAACAAGTTGTTTCAAAAGTCTACACTACATCTTACACTACTTGTGCTGTTAGTTTGGGGTTTATATCTCAATGCTACTCATCGACAGACTACTTTTCAATCAAATCAAGAACATGTAATAACTAAAAATTATAGTGTTGTTAAATATGTTGGTAATATATCACATGTCCCGACAAACGATTGTCTTGTACAGCTTGGACATGTTAGAGATATAAAGTTATATTCACAGAATGACGAAGATGGTGCTCTTTTGCAATTGTTGAGATGCAGTAAGTACGACATGGTATCTTGCTTTTACTTGTTTATAAGCAATAACTCACATCATATGTCTCTTACTCATCATATGCACAAACATCAGTGGGAGGACACGGAACAAAAGAATACTTTGAATTCGGATCGGAAAGTGGTGTAGAAGTAAACACACGTATCCTTCGAGAACTATATGATTGGCATGGTCATTTACTAGATGGTGGATACGAAGATCCAAGTATACCACTACATAAAGAATACTTTACTCCTTCCAACATTGTATTACTATTACAAAAGTACAACGTTAATAAGAATTTAGATGTACTTTCAATTGATACTGATTATGATGATTTATGGATAATGAGAGAGATATTGGTAGCCGGGTATAAGCCACGGATACTTATTACTGAATACAATTGTAATTTTGGTTATGAGTGGGCGGTCAGCACTGTGATGAAACCGATTGGTAAAGAAGAGGACATTCATTGGTCTGGTGATTGTTACTTCGGGGCATCGGCATCGGCATTTATCAAACTTGCCAAGGTATTTGGGTACACACCGGTATGGAGTAATACTGTCAATCTAATGTGGGTACGAATAGATCAAGCAATTGAATTGAATATGATAATCCCCTCGATTGAGAGCTTCCCAGGACCCTACACTCGGTTGTTACATCCTGATTGCAATGATAAGACATGGAAGTTAATTGATGATAGTAACATAGCCAAGGCTACAGATAATTCTATATCACATGAAGAGTTTGCTAGTGGATTTGCTGATATCAAAATGACGGGAAAGACATACCAAAATCAATACGGTGGAAAGCAGTGGAGGATATTCAAGGAGGTAGAATGATACTGTTATGAGCAAATTACGGACAAGATAGAAACATCAACTCAATTTATATCAAATTACACACAATTATCAGTTCTCCCACTACCATTAAGGGATGATTGTCAACTTCACGTCGATTTCTTTAGTACCTTTCGGCCCTCCACAGTATGCAAAAGCATGAAGATATTCAGGATACTTCGGATTGTTAGTGAAAGCTAAAACATTCCAGAAAGTCTTTGCTGGCTTATTACCCTTCCGGAAGACGATGGTGTTTTCATTGGTATCGATTTTGAACTTCAATTCGTCTCCATCTACCCATTGCTCTGAGATCTTACGGCTCTGCCAGGTGGCGACTCCCCTTGCTCCTCGGGAGTATGGAAGCTGTGTCTGGCGTTGATTATTCAACAACCTATCCCAATCGGCACCTTCTGCAATAGCATGTCCTTCACTATGGAACTCCATCTCCCCGATAATAATGGCTGCATCTTGATCATTGTTTCCCAACGACACATTGTATTTGATAGTCAATGTATAGATACCAGATTTGTGGTCGAGTTCTTTCTTATCATTGAATACAAGCCGAGCAAGTAGATTACGAGTACCGAAATTACTTTCGGACAAGTCATTCACCCATCTTGGTGTCATGTCAGAATCAGAAATACCAGAGTAAAGACCATCAGTCCATGATTGGCCACGGCCTCCAGCTGGGTGGATAAACCCTCTGGTAAATAGACCAGCACTGCTAGAGGGACCAACGTATTCCTCCCCGATGAGTACTAATCCTTCCTCGGAAACTTTTCCAAAGGCTGATGTTGGAACGGGAGGAGGAGCCCTAGCCCTACGGGAATTACCATGCCTCTGATCATGTATTGACTTTAAAGACGACTCCAGCGAGCTTGAATACTTGAACTTCCATGATCCAGGGACGATTGGAATAGTTGATGATGATGCATCTCGTAACCTGTTCGATTGTGGCTGCCTACTACCTAGTTGGCCCTGTCTCTCGATCCTACCAAGTCGAGCATCAATGCTTCTTAGTACTGCTAAGATTTGCTCATTGACACTACCTTCGGCCTCATCAATGTCATGCTTCCTCTTAGTAGACTTACGAGGCGGCATCTTACTTTATTTATGATATAGTTGAGATAAGCCTCTGAAATATTCACGGATTTAAGGTGAACTAGATACTAGTCGGTATCTTCATTGAACACGGAATAAGAGTAAGAAGACAATAGTATCAAGAGATATGATAACGAACATTAAAGGTTACAATTGTAGATGGCTTAATAGTATTATCTTACACCATCTAATACGGTAGTAGATATTGAATAATACAACCTTCTCACTCATCACTTGTTCTGTTCCCCACGCATAGTCTTGAATGTTTATCCCCTTAAATGCAATACATCATCATCCTTCTCGGCAGTAGTGTTTAGCTTATCAAAAGAAGCTTTAAAGGCTGCCATACTCTTGAACCCTTCACTGAAATCACGTTTCATCTGAGCAGACTCCTTACGCATGGCCGCAGCTTGCTTCTCCCACTCCTGCTTCTCCTTCTTAAAGGATTCAATCTTGGCATCCCTCGCCTCGACCATGCCAATAAGCTCTAATAGGTATGATTCGGTTTCAGATACCTAATTGTTTTTAAATGTGCATATGTTGTGTATGTGAGAAGAGCATGTGAATAGACACAAAGAGACACATCACATACACATCTTTTCTTACCTTCTTAACGATTTCATTCTGAATCATGCTTATTTCCTCGGTCTTATCAAGGATGAAAGCTGTATTCTCCTTCAAAAGTTCCTTGGCCTTGGTAATGTCCTTGCTTGATACTTCGACTTCATGTGTTTGTGTTTCAACATCTTTACTCGTGTTTAGAATTAGAGAGGAAGTGTCATCTTTGTCTTTGTCTTTAGCAGATTCATCATATGGTTTGGTATCTTTATCCTCCAAGTTTAGGGAGAGTACAGATATGGTGGGAGAGCAAGAGAGAGTACGTGTAACACTAGCAGCTGAACTCTCCTTCTTGGTTGTTTGGGGCTTCTTCGGAGATACTGTGATTGTGAACTCACCCATATCAATTGTCTTCGTCTCTTGAGGAAGATTGTTAGCCTCGATGCTTGGTAAAGTTTTGTTCACAGAGTTGGCACTCTCAGGTGATTGAGCATCAAATGATTCACGTCCTCCTTCTTTGTTTGTACTTTTTGCCAACTCTAAAGAATCACGGACCGACCATAACTTATCAGATGTCTCAAACGATTCATTAGATGTTTTCATCGTGATCGGCGGAGAAGAATGGTTCACAACCTCCACAGACTTGATCGGAGGAGAGGAAGACTTTTCAGAAGAGAGGATAAAGTTCATGTTATCCACAGGAGGTGAAGGAGGTGAAGTATCAACTTCTTTATTGGGTGTGTTAGGGATGTTCATCGTTTGTTTGTTGTATTGCTCTTTGTGCTTGTGTTGTGTAGATGTGTTTGATGTGCTCTGCGTAAACACGATTCGAAGTGACATGTGCGATTCAGATTTTAATTTTGGATGGTATCCTCAACAGCTACAGTTGCAGCAACGAGGTAGAAGCTACTTCCTTCTATTCTATAAGTGCCAATTAAGCTTATTCTTATTCGTTGTACTAACTTAATATCTATCTTGAACTGTCTTGTATCGGATACTAACTTAAATTTTTTTTGTATCCCCCGATATTTCCCTTCACATCAAAATGTCTACTTATCACCAAACTCTGCCCAACAATCAGTCTCTTTTGGTCCACCTCCATTCAATACATTAGTAAATCCATTCTTTTCAAGATAATCCTTAGCCTTCTGTCCTCTCCCACCTCCACCACAGTGAGTAATAATCGGCGTGTCCTTGTCAACATTTTCAGGTAAACCCATACCATTCGTTTCTCTACTCCATGGCAAATTAACAGCCGAGGGACGATAATTCGTTTCTTTATTAGGGAAACCTGCAACTGCTAATGACTTGGCATCACCTGGTTCTACTGATGCATCTGGATGACGAACATCGACAACTAATAGTTTGGAACCAGCGGTGGATACGAAATCTTTTAATTCGGATGGTGAGGAAACTCCAGCCTTTCGTGGTTCGGCAGCTTCAGTTGACATGTTTCTAATTGTTAATGGTTTGGCTATAAATATGTACGTGGTGGATTGTAAATTCAGTTTGTATATGATATGTAATCGTTAATCCGAGTATGAAAGTTTGTTGTTTGGGTTGTGTTTATCATAATGAGATTATTGTCAATCCGAGACATATGATGTGCCATGTCAAGTTTGTTTCCCACACAATGTGTTGGCATGCATAGAACAGAGAACAAAATAGGATAAGTTAGAAGTAGGATCATTATTCTGTTGTACATCATATCATATTATATATTATCCTTCCTCGATCGTTTACTTTAGATGTGCATATCATATGCACACATAGCACACATCATAATATGCTCATAAACCCTAACATATCATACCCACATCCCATCAATACCATATTGCAATACATACTTTACAAATCTTACCAGTTTGTAATGCAGCAATTGATGTTGCTCCAACTTGACAACGAGAGGCAATAATAAATGTTGACGATGTAGTAGTAGTAAATGCAGAAGTGGTTTTAATACCGGTAGCAAGAAGCAAAGCCAATGTTCTAGAGTTCATTATATACTACAAATCCGAGATTAACAGACAAGTAACTCTCAACTGTGAATGTCTCAATGCCCACCTCGCAACGTCATCTCCTCACTCTACTGGCAAAAGGCAAAATTCACCAAGATTCTTGACCATTGACCATTTAAGTGGAATTTCATTCGGCCTCTCGGTACCACCACAACTCGATGACATGTACTAGAGTGATTATATATTACTAAAGCTGGAGAGTGATAGACATTAGTAGATATGCTCTTCTTCTTTGCGGTCAAATACGCCCCACCGCCCTATGATGCAATATCCACCACAGCAGCTCAAAAGATACGGTATCCTACCCAAGATATTGACATCAAATCATGGCGGCGCGCTGCTACTACAGCTAATATCTCCTCCATCGTACCGTGGTCTTCACATTCAGTAGGTGAATCTTTTTGAGAACTCAAATCTAGCTCTGTGCCAATACATATCATATCGGCTTCGTATCGCTCGTAGATATAAAACACAACACATAAGTGAACTCTATCTTCTATCTATATTGCAATCAGGCGGATCTATTTATTGACAAAACCAAGATATACTACTTGACTACTGAGAACCTAAGGTTCTTAAATTGCAATTGGACAAAACATATTAACAATAAACATCAAAGTACAAGATGGGCAATACTAAATCCAAATCATCCAAATCTAAAAACAAACGAAGTATATCCCTACCGCTGAAAGGCCACGGCCCAAGAACAGGAGACTTAGACATATCCTCTTCAATACACGCCAACGTCTCCGGTCACAACACTCCCCTCTCTGAACGTGAAACATCATCAGCATGGTATCGATATGGTGTTTCCGTAACTGACGTATATGACGTTATTGAAATCTTAGGCCAGGGTAATATGGGTGAGGTATTCACTGTTCGACGAAAAGTTACTGGACATCATACTAATATGACACGTAACAAATTGAAGGAAAGTGAGGATGATTTAAAGTTAATGTTGAGTAAAGAGGAGAAGGTACAACGTGAAAGTGGTGCTGGAAAATCTAAAATTGTATACCCTGTCAAATTAGTTCATTGAGTGTAATGGTACCGGTATCTTCTGTATCAGACTTGAGAAACAACTCTCGTAGTTTGGGCACATCCCCTCTATCCATAGTATTA
>Ga0214480_101095_pt1 | contig 12379 bp, 10 predicted proteins | sample M1_20Mar14CPVII9_3_FD_165042 | JGI IMG/M metagenome (GOLD analysis project Ga0214480, IMG submission 165042) | Marine eukaryotic communities from Monterey Bay, California, United States - M1_20Mar14CPVII9sort6BwellE17 | ecosystem: Environmental > Aquatic > Marine > Unclassified | place: USA...
CCATTACTACCATTCATCACTGTTGTGAAACTCTTGGCAATTACAATCCCATCCAAATATCCAGCATTCGTTAATGTAACTTTCGAGAAGGGTGCCAAAACACTCGGACCAAATTGTCGTCCATCCGGTGTCTTGGTTAAACAAATATCATCGTCAAATGTAAATACTATCAATGTCTTGCCATTATTTGACCCCTGTGCCGCTGTACCAAGAAAGTCATACATGTTATAACATGATCCCTTCGGTTGTGTAACTACTATAACTTCATATCCATTATCAAATGATCCTCCCTCGATATGTGTAGCTAACCATTCATAATACTCAAAGTCTATTGGTGGATTGGGAAGATCACTAAGCTTTGTCTTCCCTCCATTGAAATTGGTATTAATTGGTTCTGTAATACTACCATAGTAGACGTGTCCACCAACAGTTACTGAAGATGAAGAAGGATTACTTAAATTACCACCAACATACATCTTCTTGTATACATTCTTGGCTGCACTAACTGTATCTTCTTTCGTAATTAAGGAGTAATCACTTGTGCCAAATGTATCAATATCAAATGGTGTACAATCGTAGTTGTCAAGATTAACACACGATGGTTCCATTGACGGTACTGTCGTAGGACTATCTGAGGGTGTAACTGTTGGAAATGTAGACGGTCTAACCGAGAATGAAGGTGTATCTGATGGGCCATGTGTGGGCATACTTGAACTGGATGGTAATGCCGTTGGAGATTGTGACGGGGCAGGTGATTCACTAGGTGAACTACTTGGATCACCACGGATTGGTATCCATATATCAAAGAATGAACATGTACACTTTGATGGTGTCCCAGGATAGACTGCACCACCATCACATGGTACATTGTCACCACCTCCAGCATTATTATTTCTTTAATTATTATAGAGAAAGAAAATAGGCATAAGAAGATGAAAGTTAGAGATATATACGGACGCCACCCACACCACACCACCACACCAAACTATGAAAACTTACCCAGCTGTCCTCCAAGCAAAACAAGTCTGTACAAATACAGTCTGTATACTACTATCTTCACCAAATTCACACGGTACTGTTAAATTCTCCTGAAAAGTAAAGTTACTATTCAAAAGGAAGAACACGAGATGTGATTAGCAATATGGGAGGGGGGACAATATCTTATGCTACACACATCTTACAATTACGTCAAAAAAACAAACCAACACAAAAAAACTAAATATAAAAACTAACCTTAATGTCCATCCACTCTGTCCAACAACATCATAACAAACATCACCATCCATATCATAAACACCATTCTCTTCATTTCCTTCCTCCCAACCAATAATTTGATCATCTTCACCTAATATATCAACTGCACAACTCTCGCCGAATATTGGATCTAATGTATTATTTCCGGTGTAGGTATAAAATGCTAAATCATACCGTGTAGCATGAAAATAAACATTGGCACTAATGTTCACGGTGATTATTGTACCCTGTTCACATGTTGTTGGTCCCTCTACCTTCGTTGCTTCTAACTCAACTTCTTTGGCAGTGCATTGTAAATTATTATTATTACCATTGGCTTGGAAGATTGTATTCATACATGGACCGCCGGGTTCCCATTGTGGACCTGTAATGTTTATATTATTGTCATCAGTAATGTCGCTATCGCCTACTATTATTTGTGTAGTTGGATTGAATGTTGGTTGTGATGTTTTCCACCATGCTGCTGCCCGTCTTAGTATACTACTACTATGATGGTTATTGTTGTTGATGTCATTATTGATTTTGTCGTTATTGTTGTCGATGTTGTTTGCAATGTTATTATCGTGCTGCTCATCTTTAGTCGAAGGAGGCTCCGACGACGATGAAGATATGACAAGATTATTATTAATACCCCATGACCACGATGCAGTCGTTGTAATTGCAGTGGCTAGGAATAACCACTTAGTTATTGTTGTTTGATTAATTATTGTCATTATTATTGAACAGTGATGGTGTACTGTTATATGAGAGTATAGTATATCGATAGGGAGATATATCAAGGGGAAGATATTGTATAGAGCTATTGATAGTTATTTGTGCTAGCTGAGCTATTTTTATATGTGTGAATTAGGCTGCATTATGGCCATCATTTTGATGTCTGTAAAAGTAAATGACTACTCATTGCAATCGTTTGTGGCACGCCGTGCAGTAGCTTCCATCAGTCCAGATAATATTTATTTTGTCCGTGATTTGAGAGCGGCCCTAATAATGGGAATCAGTAGGGAGAAGGTTGATCGCCAAAGTCGAGGGCCCTTCCCGCTGCAGTCTGCTGCCATCGACCACATGAAGCAACTAAACTTTATATATCGACAGAACAGTCATTATCAGCTTAATGATATTATTTTGAATAGTAGTACTCTTGTAGCGCTGGAGTTGATAAGGATTTTACAAAAAGTACACATCTTGTGCACTTTTTCACAGAACAAAGGAAAAGTACTGATTCCATTGGATATTATCTATATTCGTCCTCTGGTGTTATAGGTACCCTAGTATCGGTAGTAGAAGTAGTTAGTATTATGCACTGGTATTTAATATAAGAGTGTCAAGGTGAACATATACGACAAAGATTTAAAAAATTGAACATAAGATATGAGCAACACATCAACATCAGAAACTACGTTAGTATGTGCCAATTGTGGCAAGGAAGGCAGTGAAGTTACGAATACATGCAACAAATGTAAGGAAGTTATGTATTGCAATGCGGCATGTAAGAAAAGACACCGACATAAGCATAAGAAAGAGTGTGAGAGACGAGTTGCTGAATTGCATGATGAGAAATTATTCAAACAACCACCTCCTATGGAAGATTGTCCAATCTGCTTCCTTCGGTTACCTTCATTAATGTCAGGAAGTACTTATATGGCATGTTGTGGGAAAATGATATGCTGTGGATGCGTCTATGCACCTGTCTATGATCATGAGGGCAGTGTAATTCCAGAGAAAACTTGTCCATTTTGCAGGACAAAGTTCCCCCGCAGAATAAACAGAATCCGAAATCGTAGTTCAGATGAGAAATGGATTGAAATGACGAATAAACGAGTGGATATGAATGATGCTCGAGCAATCCACAGTATGGGTGTATACTATTCTAATGGACTATATGGATTGCCTCAAAATATGGCTAAAGCATTAAAGCTTTGGCATCGAGCAGTAGAACTTGGTCATGCGTTAACTTATTGCAATATCGGGGTGGCTCATATGGCTGGTAGAGGTGTGGAAGTAGATCATAATAAGGCCAAACATTCTTTTGAGTTAGCAGCTATGGGAGGAGATGTAGAAGCAAGGCACAATCTAGGATATATGGAGTGGCAAGCAGGCAACATGGATAGGGCATTGAAGCACTTTATGAGTGAAGGGTGGAAATCTACGCTCTCTAGATAACATCAAAGAAATGTACGAGAATCGACAGACAACAAAAGATGATTATGCTAAAGCACTGCAGACATATCAAGCATATCTAGATGAGATTAAGAGTGATCAGAGAGACAAAGCGGCGGCAGCTAATGGCTCGCCATACTATGGGATGCCTAGCAAGTTACAATTAATGCATTAGATACGATTAAGATCTATCTAAATGCCTTTCTAAAGTCGTCAACCTTCTGCATTTGATTAAGATCGGCATTAACCTTTGCTGGCCACATCTGCTCTACGATCTTGCATCGCTTGGATATTAGCAGTCATGGCCGAGTCTGTCTGTGTCCCAAGTTCTCCGGCATCTACACCCAAACTTTCCAACATTGACGGATGCTCTGCACGAGGTATTCCCTTTAATGTCATGATCATTGTAAAGTCTGAGGCCATTGCTGATGTATCCATTGAACAATCCCACTGTGCCCTAAACATATCAACAAGCATTTCCTTGGGACTACCGACTAATTTGAGCATGACCTAATGTAATGAGAAATCGATGTTAGATTCCGAACTACTTGCACATGTATAGACATGATAGATTACAACATGTAATCTTACCTCAAGTTTCCGAAAATCTTTGTTTACCATGGCTGGAGCGATTGTTGATCCACCAGATAGATTAGTATTGTCACGACGAGGTGCTACGGTCTTCTTCTTCTCTGCCCCCGTGTTTACCATCTGTAATTACCAAATAGTATCGAATATCAAATCTACGCCCTGAGATAGGTCCATCTCCGTCCACTGTGTACAAGTCTGATACAGCTCGTTGGATAATTACATCTCCTTCGTCGATGGTATCTCCTTCCCCACTAACAAGATCATATTCACCTTCCTCCTTGCGCTCTTGATAATCCTTAGCTAATTCATCCCGTGATTTAATGTATATATCTTCACCTCGAGTTCCTCCGGCTGTCTTGATGTAGAAGATATCCTCTCCTGTCTCGTCCGCATCAAGAAGAGCATCCACATAAGATGAATAGCTCTTGGGAAATACATTTGATGCTAATGGATCGTCCTTGTATAGTTGATATAGTTTCAACTTATTATCTATTTGTTGTACTGCGGGATGGGAAAATGTTAATGCAGAGTATATTGTTTTGTATTGAGACGTATCCATTTCAACTGGTATAGGTGTTGTCCTTCCTGATTTTTTAATGTATCCATCCTTGTCTTTTGCAACAGTTTCATGCTGTGAGTACGAAAAGAGTACTTTCTCATTCTTATCGAGATTTAAACTTTGATTGTTTGATAACTCCTTGAATGCACGATGGAAGAGCTCCTTGACATTTTCCTCCTCAACTATGTAATCAACATGACCATCAGCTTCATAGACCTCATATCCATTCGGCATACACCAAGAAATGGGCACAACCTTCTGTGCTTCTTCACCTTCATCTAGCTCATGTCTATCAAATTCAATACCAATTGTATTAGTATTGTGACCTATAATACTAATACCTACATTAGGATTCATCTGATCAACGGCATTCGATGTCAGAAACATCGCCTCGTAATATGACGCATCGTTGAGATCATACAAACATTTTAACCACATTCCGGGTACTAATTTGTCTATATCTGCAACTGTTAGAGGTACATCCTCCTTCTTCTCATCATTATTAGGACTTTCATAATTGTTCAAGTTAAAGGCCGATAGGGCTCGATGAACTCCTGGTATATCCTTGTAGCAAACTTGTCCTGATTTTTCATGTTCATTATCTAAACAAAAGACATCACTATTATTTAAACGACCAACAGTTATACCTGGTGGTAAATTTGGATTCTGATTGAAGACTTCTTGCAATGGTGTTACACCATCGTCAAGACATGTACTCATAATAGTTTATAGATAGTTATCCTGAGCTTTACTACTACTACTATCAATTGAAAACTACTAAATTCAATACTACAATACTGTGCTGTTAGTATATGATTTAGATATTGTAATGCCAATCAACTGGGGTAGATCGTATGATAAGTGCACCTGAACAATCGGACACAAGATGTGAACTTTTTTTGTAAAATCCTTGATACTCAATCAATATCAACTCGAGCGCTACAGAAGTACTACTATTCGAAAGAGCGTGAAAAATTGATGTACTGGCTGTATTATCAGTATACCAAATCAATTATTGTGAGAGCAATCGATATTGCAAATACCACCGGACAAACTTCTTTCTTTCCTCCTCTCGAAAAAAGGTACCACTCTCTGACACGGGCAGACACGGGCCCACAAGCAAGTAAATATGGCAGAAGATGGTTATCAAACTGGTATAAACAGCTATCTCGAAGTATCATTAATATATGATGATATGTCTAAGTCCATAAAGTAGTGGATGAATGGCAAAATGGTCGCAGTCGCTAAAGTATTCAACATTCATTTCATAAAAAAAAATCTCAACTATCGTAACAAACTAGCTATGGAATAATACTAGGTCAGTAGATCAATAATCACTCTCGTATACCTCCAGCATAGTCAGAAGATCAGTTTTTAACGCTCTTTCGAATAGTGGTACTTTCGAGGTCGTGGTATTGATATTGACGGAGTAAGAAGGATTTTAGAAAAAGGTACACATCTTGTGTACCATAACACAAGAGGCCAAGGTTTCATACACGCGCCTATCTCTACGGTACGGCGTTAAAATAAATACACAGTGGAGGTCTCGCTATTATTTGCCAATCAACTATATCCATTGAAGTAGTCGTATAATATTGATACAATATGAACACGCCCGATAAAATTTGCAATGACGGTGCATCGAAATCAAATGATGATGGTGATGGTGTGTGTGAGATGAATGATATGTTACAAAATATGAGCACGGCTGACTTCAATAATAGTACTGATATATCTAATACATGCGCCAATTGTGGCAAGGAGGGTAGCAATAACACATGCAACAAATGTAAGTCGGTGAAATATTGCAACGCGGCGTGTAAAAAGAAACATCGACACAAACATAAGAAGAAGTGTGATAGGCGAGTTGCTGAGCTACATGAGGAAGCGTTATTTAAACAACCACCTCAAAATGAAGACTGCCCGATCTGTTTTCAATTGTTACCAACATTGATTAAGGGGTCGAGATACAAATTATGTTGTGGAAAAGTTTTATGCAGTGGATGCATCTATGCAGTTCAAATGAGAGATAGAGATGCTGCCCTTTGCCCATTTTGCAGAACTCCCACACCTACTTCAGATGAAGAGGCTATGAAAAGGGAGAAGAAACGATCAGAGGCGGGAGATTCCACAGCAATTGAGATTGTTGGAACTTACCATGATCTTGGCATTAATGGTTATCCACAAGATCACAATAAGGCATTAGAATTATGGCATCGAGCAGGAGAACTTGGAAACACCCTAGCATATTACAACATTGGATGTGCCTATGACAATGGTAGAAGAAGTGTGGAAGTGGACAAGAAGAAGGCTAGGCATTACTGGGAGCTAGCAGCTATGGGAGGAGATGCAACGGCAAGGTACAATCTAGGCAATAACGAGTGGCGTCTAGGCAATATGGATAGAGCCATTAAACATTATATGATTTCAGTAAGAGGTGGTGCAAAAAACTCTTTGGATAACATTCAAGATCTATACAAGAATGGACATGCAACAAAAGATGATTATTTAACAGCATTACGATCTTATCAAGTATACTTGAATGAGATAAAGAGTGCTCAGAGGGACGAAGCAGCTGCATACAATGATGATTACAAATACATGGATTAGAAGATATACTATTAGGATGTACAAATAGCAAAGAATAAAAGAATAGTTGGAAAGGTATAATACGGTATACACCTTGATCGATTCTATAGAGTATATGCCTAGTTGGACTAAAGATTATCCATGATTGCTATCTTAAGACAAATCTCTTTCCTATCACATCATGAACCTAGTGTTGTATCAATACCAAAACTTTCAGCTACCTTTTCTATTTCGGCACATACTCGATTGGGGAAGTGATCTGTCCATAATGTAGGGCTAATCTCAATCTCATTAAAATCATCATTCTCCTTTTGTATTGGTGTGTAAATCGCTCCGGCATTTGATGCTCCGCATGTTATACAACCTACTAAACCATGTAAACATTGTTTGCTTTGTCCAGTCTTGACAAGATGAGTTATATTACCCGGTGGGTACAAGTTGACAGACCGTATCATTCCTCTATTTGATCTTCGTTCTTGTTGCATTGATTCAAAGCGTCGTAATTGAATAAGGAAGTCTGAATCAGGAATGGCATCGGGTGCATACAACATGTCCTCATTCTGCTGTATCAAATAGTCTAAATCACCAAGTGATTCTACTTCACCACATGCTCCGTGCTTGAAGATACGCTGTGCAATCTCATACTTTGACAGTTTTACTCGAGCAATCAAATGAAGCACTTCATCTCTGAGGCTGTATTGATGTATAATGTAGAATGTGAGTATATGACAAGGTGTAACATAAAAATGGTCATAACACAACACACGAAACATCAAACTCTACTCACCACTCCATGTTATTGATAGAAAGACGAGGGACAATATCCGAATCCAAAACAAAGCTATTGACAAACTCAGAACACTCCTTGGCCAATTCCCAGGATAGTAGACCTCCCGGTGGACTGTAACAGATACATCTCAAGGTTGGGAAGGTGTTTCGAAGCATATACGATAAGATAACACCAATCCCAGCTCCTAGGGGAATCAGAAGTTAATTCCACGCAATTTTCGTTAGTGGAATTGCAAAACCATATACATGCACAATTCAACTCAATCCAAAGCCATTTATACTCTACTCACCTAATGAGTGGCCAACTACGCGTAGTGTATAGTCTGGGTACTTGGCATTATCTCCAAGAAGTAATGAATGTAGCACTCTATGCCTTAACAAGTCCTCGTGCAGCCAATTGGTACATTCCAACACACCTCCATGACAATGTTGTCCTGCTCCTGCAAAGCCATACTTCTCACCCAATGCATCAAGAGGACACGGATCTAGTAATACATCGACTACACAGTCCTCAAGAGTCAGTGATCCTCGAATTGATAATACAATGGACTTCCACTTACGATCAATAATGATACAGTATGGCGTTTCGTAGAAACCAGCCTCAAAGTTGGCATAGGCAACATCTGCCTTTTCTAATCCGGCATGTGCCAACATTGTAGCCTCGTGTATATGAAGGAAGTTATCTCCGTTTATAATCTCTTGCTCTAGTTCTAATCTTGCACTGTTACTGCCGCTATTAGTAATGTTGTTACCATCTGACTCGATATCCAATGAACATGGTTCATAACTGCTATTGCTTCCTCGTCTACTCTCTTGAACAGTAGTAGAGGTACTGCTACTACACTTGATCCTTGCCTTAATCGAACGTCCAATAAGTCGAAACGTACCACTAACAGGATATTGATAATAATATAATATCCATGTATATATTGCCAATTGATGACGAGCAAATCGAGCACCTTCTTCTAAGAGAGTGTAATCATCAGTGTTGTTGGATGGACATAGAACTTTTCTTGAGTAGGAACTGTATGCTGCTTCGTCGTCTTCTTGTGCTTGATTTGGTTGAGCACTACTTCCTCCTTCGGTATCTTCAATAGGGTGTGGTTGATGGGATTGTGTACTCTTACGAAAGAGGAGGGTGGTTCTATTTGATGATAACGTAGACGGAAGCTGCGGCGGTGCATTGGTATTGGCAGCATTCCTCAATCCATACAAATCAGTATAACTGCTCGATCTAGATCCATATCCACCACTGCCCTGATCATTATTATCAAAAACTTGTTGTTGCTGCTGTCGTAATGCATCCCTCCTCGCCAACATCTTTCGCTGTGCCTGTATATGACGCAACAGTACAAATCCAAGTCCAACATCACTGGGTACAACGTCCAATCCTGTACTACTACTGCTACCTTCTCCATCATTAAAATCGGCAAAGTAATCAGCTAATGCACGTGCTATATCTCCATAAAACTTGTCACCTCCTCCTCCTCTGCCCTCTGCTGATGTTGAAGAAGAAGAATGTGATACAATACCTCTACCGCCAAACATAAAACATGTCGATATAGCAAGTAAACGACAACATCCCTCACATCTATTCTGCCATAATTCCTCAGCGACATCTATGTTATCATGTCTGTGATTATGATGTTGATCTAAATGTCGTTGATAAAAGTCTGTAGATTGATTTTGTTGATCCAACGATGAAGTGGTACTGCTTGGTTTAGCTCTCCATAATAATGCAAATAATGTAGTATAATTCACAAAACATTGTCCAAACTGTATAATAAGTAATGTTAACCAAACAATCCACCAACTTGTTGGATAGCACTTCATATATGACGTATTAGTATCATTACCAAGTAATAATGTAACACAACCAAGTATCAATCCATAAATTAGTAATAGCGAATTATACCCATTTAACCAAGTTAACTTAAATTCAATCAATGATTTCAATTGACCATTCCTAACTTCAATTTGTAATGTAGGTGTACCAATACATGAAGTTGCATATATACTTTGTTCATAACAGATTGATATTGATGTTAGTATTGATATACCTATTTGATATATTAGTAGTAATATTGGGAATGTGTAGTTTGTATAGGATGATGTTGCATTGGAACAGGCGTTGGATTGCATATAGTTGTGCGGATTTAGGAGTGTTTCAAAGTAGTCATCTTCATAATTTAGATTGTTGTTGTTAGTATTATTATCTATATAAACATCATCATAATAATCATCTGATGACGGAGAAGAGGTTAGTAATAGTTCAATATTGTAATATAGTAGATAGGGTAGCAATATAAATAGCTGTATGGATGTTATGATATAAATGGAATTGCAAAGAGAGGATGAGAAATTATGGTGCACGAAAATGTTATTGCAAAGGAAAACTTTTCTCCACATAATACAAACTATAAACGAACCTGAACAGCTGAAACGGAACCCCATGCTATTGACGGTAGTTGCAAGTCATCACCTGCCAAGAGGGTACGACGATTGAAGAGGTAGAGGGCGGGCTGTGTGTTGACAATAAGTAGAAAGAGAGTAGAGATGAGGATTAGATTTTGCAACACACGAGAGCGTAGTGAACTTAATATAACATTCAAATAGACTTACCATTTCGTACCTTTTACAGTTTAGACGTTATACGAAGAGTACTCCCAGCCACTCGTTTTATATGATCTCAAGCTTCTTGAGTTGGAATAGATGTTGATGATGAGGAGATTATGATTTGATATAACTTTTTGGTATATGTTAAACCTATGCCGTCATCGGATGACGAAGACTAAGCTTCACGAAACTATCACAAATCGAAAGAGCGTCAAAAACTGATCTTACCACTGTATTTCTAGAAGTTCTAGACCCGTATTGCAATATCAAATACCAAAACAACAACAAACAACGAAAATAAGTATTCAGTAGTAATGAAAACTCTATTTTGATATCTTTGCGATACGGGCCCACCCACAAGTAAAAATATATTACAGACTGATATAAATATCTCCGCTCATCTAAACAGCTACATATAATAGCATCATTTGAATAGAGATGATATCTATGCATATAGTTAGGGTCTGTTGGTGTTCGGCCTATTTGCAAAGCGCATTACGCATAAAAAAACTCAAGGCAACCGTACGCTTATCCGAAGTTGCAATATACCTCCAGCACATCAATAAGATAAGTGCATTAACTGATCATTCGGTTAATACTTGTGTAAAGTCATTAGTTCAGTAAATAATCTCTGTAAAGCTATACTTCATCTGATTCACTGTCTCATTTGCTCCAATTACCAGAACTGCTGCATAACTCTATTCAGTAATACTTGTATTGGTCGTTGTATTCGGCAGCTTCGTTTCTCTGGTCACTCCAGATCTCATCCAAGTATGATTGATAAGCATTCAAAGCTTTTGCATAATCATCTTTTGTTGCATGACTGGTCTTGCATAGTACTTGAATTCTCTTCAGAGATTCATTGTCTCCGTCTCTCACTGCAATCATGTAATGTTTTAATGCATTTTCTATATTTCCTGTCTCCTCCAATGCACCAAGGTTGTATCTTGCATCTACTTCTCCTCTCATAGCTGCTAGTTCGAGATAATACATGGCCTTCTTTTCATCTAATTCCACGCCATCACCAGTATTATAAGTAATTCCAATATTGTAATATGCTCGAGAATGACCAAGTTCTGCTGCCCGATGCCATAATTCTAATGCCATGGTAATATCTTGTGGATATCCATGTTCCCCCTTAAAGTGGTAATTCCCAAAATTGTAAATTGCATTAGCATTCCCAGTATCCACAAGTTTCTTTACCCTTTCAATTAGCTCCCCATTAGACCTCGCGGGTGGAGTTCTGCAAAATGGACAAGTAAACTTTGTCACTACATTGCCTTGGTCATCATAGACAGGTGCATAAACACATCCACTACATACAACTTTCCCACAGCATGACTGGTATCTTCTCCCCGTTACAACATATGGCATACGCAGAAAACAGATCGGGCAATCTTCTGATTGCTGAGGTTGCTTAAAGAGTTCCTCACTATGTATCTCAGCAGCTCGCTCAGCAGCAAGTCTGCGATGCTCTTCACATTCTTTCTTGTGTTTGTGTCTATGTTTCTTTTTACATGCGGCGTTGCAATACATGACCGACTTACACTTATTGCAACTGTTTGTCACATCACTACCCTCCTTGCCACAATTAGCACACGTATTAGATATACCGCTATCATTGTTATCGTCAGTAGTACTCATACCAATTTATGTTGATGATAGAAAAGAGCAAGATGTGTACTTTTTTTGTAAAATCCTTGCTACTCATTCAATATTGACGATACAGTCTTAAGAGTACTACTATTTGAAAGAGCATGAAAAAGAAACATAGACACAAACACAAGAAAGAATGTGAAGAGCATCGCAGACTTGCTGCTGAGC
>Ga0214480_101096_pt1 | contig 12375 bp, 8 predicted proteins | sample M1_20Mar14CPVII9_3_FD_165042 | JGI IMG/M metagenome (GOLD analysis project Ga0214480, IMG submission 165042) | Marine eukaryotic communities from Monterey Bay, California, United States - M1_20Mar14CPVII9sort6BwellE17 | ecosystem: Environmental > Aquatic > Marine > Unclassified | place: USA...
GTAATCAGCACACAGCGCATACCTCAACATTAGCCGCTGGAAAGGATGGATGTGTTGTGCTAATATTGCCCAAGGCTAGCTTGATTCCATTCTTAGATGCTCATCCTGGGCTATTGCTGAGTCTACTCGGCACACAAGTGGTGGTTTAGATACTTACTTAATACCTAAAACACTACAAAACTAGTATAGAATGATATCTAACAATTCCCTAATAAGGAATTAGAATACCTAGATCTTACTTTTTGGTTCAACCAACAAAAGATCCCCCCGATGATTTTATATAAACAATGGGGACAGACTAGTAGTCAGAGTTGTAACGTTTGGGGTTACCACAGCAACTACACACTGACTCGTCATCACTCTCGATTCCACACTCACAATTTGTATGACGGACAGGACGAAACGTTTTATCAGTATCTGTAGTTGGGATTGGTGCTCTTTCAATACGTACGTTTTGTTGATGTGGGCACCCGTGACCTTGAGCCAAAACGCTAAGAACCCAACAGTATTCCCCCGTGAGACCCCGCATCATTATTCCTCGACGTTTACCATCCTTGTACACTGTTAGTGTTCCTTCGTCCAAGTCCAATAGTAAGCCAATCTGACCCACTTTGCCGTTTTGAAAGCAACTATACCCTTCCATCCCGTCCCAGGGAATTTCCAGAGGCGAGTTGTCAGGTTCTGTATCCCAATTACTACGCTCTGCCGTACCTTCATAGTCATAGTATAGACAAGTATGAATGTCGCTTTTACCCCAAGCATCTGTCTTGTGTTCAAGAAAGTCATTGAACCATGAATTATAAATAGGATTGAAAGTCCCACCCACATTTTTCCAATTAGTTCTGATAGGCCTCATTATACCCATTTTAGAGTAAAAGAATCGAAACATCGTACTTGTATTGCTAGAAGTGTCAATATAAAACTTGGCATAGTGCTTTCCCGATGTCATAACATAATCACTACCAATGGCAGTTTGATCTGCTCCGCTCCAATCAACCAAATCTTCGGCAGCATTTGCCATGAGATAAGAAGGTGTCATACTTGTGTCGGGATTTGATGACCAGATACACGATTTATCATTTTCCAGATAATCAATCCTATTCCCTAACAAGTGGGTGAAAGTAAGTGGTGATCGAAGGTAGTTCAACTCTTCTAAAACAGCCAAATCTTCATCACAATTAACACCACCATACCGAGCATTTTTATTTTGTAAAGCCAGCATATTTGTTGCAACTTTGTCTACCTCCGATGCCATTCGTTTGCATGATAACGACAGTTGAACTAATGACTTGCAATCTGTGTTTGTTGTGCACGCATATTTAATAGAGACACATTAGTTGTAACATATAGTAACCATGCACCTTAACGTACATATAATGTACACATAATATGTATAATAATATATACAAAACTGCTACTTACCTAGAAAATCCGCAATACTTTCGAGAATGTCAATGTTTAGAATAGTTGATTCAGTAATAATCTTTGTTGATGTTGATCGTGTCCTCATTTTATAATTGATACTTTGTTTATCAATACTTCCCCCAAGAATCAAGCTACTATAAATTACTACCACCCCTTTGCTCTCTTGAACTTCTATGGATAATAATATCAGCAAATTATCTTCCTACCTATCGGCACCTACTACAAATAAACTCACCTTCAGTGCATCGCCAAAATTGAATCCCGATGATCTCATGCAAAGAAATCTGACATTTTAATGGTGGCCTCATAGTTCATAGTTGATCTCTTTAGCCAATATTAAGACTTTAACTATGGATACTAATACCACCTCTAAAATAGCTGCAAACAGTACTGCCGCCGACGGCGATACTTTAAAACCATTTATTGAACCACTCGTCGAAGGTGATAAATGTTTTGTTCAATGGCGTGATGGTACCTCACAATTATTAGCCAAGGTTATTGAAACTAAACGTGATCCTAATACTAAAGGAGTAGTTAAAACTTTACCACCTCCCGCCGAACCTAAAGAATCAGAAGTAGCAGCGGGCGAGGGAGATATTGATGGAGGAGAACCATCTCTAAAACGGAGTAAACCAAATGAGGGCGCTGCAAATACAAGTACAACCACTACCACCACTGCCACAGCTGAATCACCAAAACAAACTAAATCCACTTCCACCACAAATGATAAAACAACCGACAAACCAAAATTATCCGCATGGGATTTCCTATACTACATTCACTATGAAGATCATGATCGTCGATTAGATGAATGGATCCCATTATCTCGTTTTGATTTGTCAACATTAAAACGTGTGCCTCCACCCGAGAATAATAAAGTTGATGGTGATTTATTAGGATTAACCGCACCACGATCACGTCGGGCTAGTACCGTGGGGAAGTTAAAACGTAGTAATGATTCACGACGGAATTCATCTAATAATTTAATAGAGGGTTCATCGGGTACATCGGGAGATGGAACTACGAATAGTGATGCATTATTACGGGGAGGTAATTGGCATGGCAATTCGGGTAATCCAGACCTAGCCGAATTGGAAGCAGAGCATCATGAAATTACCAAGGTTAAGAATATTACACAAATTGTAATGGGAAAGCATCTTGTGGAGGCATGGTACTATTCGCCATTCCCCCCTCCCTATCATGAAGTTGAGACATTATACATATGCGAATTTACTCTCAAGTATATGCGTAAACCTCAATACTTCTTGAAACATTGTGCCGAGTGTACACACAAGTCCCCTCCCGGTAATGAAATTTATCGCGAGGGAAAGTTAAGTGTGTATGAATTGGATGGTAAAGATCATCGTGTTTATTGTCAAAATCTATGTCTATTGGCAAAGTTATTCCTTGATCATAAGACACTTTATTATGATGTTGATCCATTCTACTTTTATGTTATTACCGAGGTGGATGATGAGGGAGCACATATTGTTGGATACTTTTCAAAAGAGAAGGTATCAGCGGAGGATTATAATCTGGCATGTATTCTAACATTCCCACAGTATCAAAAGTGCGGATATGGAAAGTTTATTATTAGTTTTAGTTACGAATTAAGCAAAAGGGAGGGTAAGCCAGGAAGTCCCGAGAAGCCCTTGAGTGATTTGGGTAAGATATCCTACCGCAGTTATTGGACACATATATTATTAACATTGTTAAGTGAACAGAAGGGGGAGGAGAATTTGCAGATTAAGGACATATCTTTGATGACGGGTATTAAGACTGAGGATATTATCAGTACCTTGCAGAGTTTAAATATGATCCGTTTTTGGAAGGGACAGCATGTGGTATTTGTTATGCAAGACTTTCTCAAGAAGTATATGGCACTGAATAAGAAGATTCGTCTTTGTGATGGAAAGTGTTTGTCATGGACTCCTCATGCAGAGAGAAAGAAGGGTGGAGGCGGTGATTGATAGTGTTTGTGTTGGAGGGGGTAAGACATCAATTGGAAGGGGATTGATAATATTTATTGATACATGTGGGGGTTAATGCATATAAAATAGAGCTTTTGATCAAACTTAAACCAATGACCAAGTCCATTTACTTAGGTACCATTACGCACATACAGCCAACTTGCATCACTTCTTACTCTCACCGGCTCAAGGGTATTGTATGTATCCTCCCTTTTTGGCAAAAAAATCTTTAGCCTTGGCTTTATTGTGTTACTTCATATTGATATTGGAGTGAGTGATATATACTTAAAGAACTTCTACTAAATAATGCCATCATGCTACTTCATCATCACTGGCTTTGGGCGTTTTGCCGGAGTACCTAACAACCCAACCAGTATTTTAATACAGCGTCTTCAAGAACAACTAGACACCAACCAAAATAAATATGAAACTCACGTATTAGAAACATCAGCAGAGTATGTACGTGAAAAGCTATCTGATATCTATAATGGGCTAAAACAATCATCTAGTGAAAAGACTAAAGATGTCATCATTATACTACACTTGGGTGTGAATTATTGCGGCTCACGATTTTATCTTGAACAATGTGCCTACAATGATGCGACATTCCGAGTTGCTGACGAAAGAGGATATCGGCCAAATAAAGAATTAGTATTGCAACACACAGCCAACAATGTAACCTCCTCAGAGTCTACTCATGAATGGGGGAAGTGTTTAAGAACAACACTGGACGTGCAATCTTTATGCAATGGTTTACAAGAAGGAGACAATGCAGAGGAGGTAGTAGTAAGCACAGATCCTGGAAGGTTTGTTTGCAATTACACTTACTGCTTTAGCTTAGACCAATGCAATTCTGCAAACAAGTGTAGTGAGGAAGGGAAGAAGCAACACAATGCATTGTTTATCCATGTTCCACCTTTCCGTGTGATATCTGAGAGTAGACAGTTGGATTTTATACACAAGGTGATGGATACGATTGAGAAGCAGGTACTTTCTTCTACAGATTAATGAATTAAATCCTGTATATTGTGATTAAAGTATCAAACTTATGTGCTGATTAGCTCCCCATATCACTTAAACACTTCAGTCAACCATTCTTTCTACAATCTATTAAACTTGCCAGCTCTCCCCCCCATCGTCTTCTCAACCATCTCCTTTAAGGTTCACAATCAGCTCCTTCACCGGTGTAACCTGTACACATACCATCCAGCATATCGAAGTTCTCCTTTGTGTCGGGGAAAGCCTCTAATACCCTAGTGTAGTACTCCTTCACCTTTTCGGGAACTTTTGCCCAAAACTTAGGACGGCACTTCAAGAAAGTCAATACAGGAGCGATACTTAGATCAGCTATGGTTACTTTGTCACTGTAACAGAATTGTGTGTCCTTCAAGTACTCATCCATTAGGATAGGGAAGTGTTCATCCATTAATTTGGCAAATGATTTCTTTGCCTCAGAATCTTCTTGAGGCATTCCAAATACAATGTATGCAATAGCAGGGATGCAGCTGTACATTCCAGTCTGCCTCCAATCCATGACCCTTAAGATAGAAGATATAGACAGAAAGAAGAAATGTTAGAAGATAAATCGGATATAGTGGATACATTTCCTCTCTAATACCAATACAATCGTACTTACATATCAATCTTTCCACGAAGGATAGGATCGGAAGGGTATAATTCTTCTCCTCCCTTGTTGTTGACACAAAGCCAACGCATGATAGCACAACTTTCCCAGATGGCACCATCATCGCCATCGAACTGAAGTGTAGGGCAAGTATGACATGGATTCATTGCAATGAATTCTTCAGTACGAGTTTTACCGAAAGCATTGACAATTTCAACCTTATCCTCAATCTTTAGATGACGCACTACTGCGATACATCCTTGAGAATTGGCCGCTGAAGAAGATATATGAGGATTAGTATAATATTAAAACGATGTAGCATGATATAAAAAGAAGTACACCAGCCCCACTTCATCAAAAGCGGGAGTGGGCTAATGATATCATATCTCTTCCTCATAACCTCATCGATCGCCGCCTCCTCCAACTCCGCCAACAGCGCGCCAAATAAATATACTGCACTTACAGGGGGGAATGATATGCAACTTCATGATATATATATACTTGTTGATATTAGTTATTATTAGCCGCGGAGATGAATTATTATGAGGCCCAATTCATGCTAAGATTTTTTTTACCTTAGCAATCAAAAAAGGATACCGTATCTACGTTCAACATACCCAATAAAAAATAGGAACCTGAACCCTATTCTATACTTTCATAAGAGGTTTAGTTTATTTACTTGCTCTTCGTTCTATACTCTTCAATCCGTTCGTCAAGCCACTGTATTTCTTTCTGTAGTATATCTTTAGCGTCTTCCTGAGAGAATAGGCCATGATATCCATCGACAACAATATCCAAAGATTTCAATGAGTCTGGAGTTTGACATTGATCATACAAGTACTGACTTCCACTCAACTTCACTCCGTAATCTTTGTCTCCGTGACTGATGTGAAATGGTAGTTGGAATGTTTTACATATCCTTTGTGCTTCTTGCATACTGGTGAGTAATCCAACTGCTGTTCCCAAACAGAATGGCACCCCTCCTCGAGCTAAACCATGCATCTCATTTGGATCAGAGAAATAAGTTCTCGCTTCTTCATCTTTCCATATTCTTTCACTTGTGATTGGATGGGGCATAAAGAACGGAGTCCACTGAGGAAAGAACGGTGCAAGACCATACCTCAAGACTAACTCCACCGGTTTGTGTGGTAAGTCTGCATGGATAGACGGACAATTCAAACTAGCCCCAACAAATGTAGCTGGTCTCTCTGATTCATTCTCTTGAAAGTAATGGGCAGCATGCAGTGCAAGGCATCCACCAAATGAATCTCCTGATACAAACATTGGTACATTGTCATAATCTTTTGCTGCCATCTTACAGAACGTAACCAAATCATCACGAAATATTTTCCAATTGCCATTTGGGATATAGAATCTAGTTCCTTCAGAAAAGCCGTGGCCTAATCCATCATAACTAAAAACTGCAATACCAACCTCATTCATTATTCGAATACGTAGTGCCTGATCTGTATACCTATCTCCAATTTGCATACCAAATCCTGATTGTCCACAAATACCATGATGCCAAACTACGACTGCCCTTACTTCTTGATTGTTGGGTGGTAGATTCTTTCGATAATGTAACTTCTTGTTTTGATATGTTGATTCAAAGAAGTTATGTTCTGGATTTGCAAATAATTCATCTCGATTACGCATCCATTCCTCGTTTGGAAAAATATCTTTTGGTATTTCAATATTTACATTGTTAGTTCCCCATAGATTATACAAAGGCATGGTTGATGTAATTTAATAGTGATGGCGATGTAGTTGTGATGTAGAGGAGACAGCCTGAATCCAATATGATGTAATAGTGACGGCGATATCTTTGAATCCAAATAAGATGTGGTATGGTAGTTGTGATGTAGAGGAGACAACCAGATTCCAATCAGTTGTAGATAACGCCGTTGCAATCCACCGCACCGCCAATGAAATGAAAGTTATTATGATATATGTATATAATGCAAATCAGAGATACTCTGATCATCTCGTTACGGAACCTCTTCCATTATTAGACAAACCATTAAACACTTCACATTGGTCTGGATATATAAATTTACACGGACATGATGATAATGATATACAGGAAAGAAACTTGTTCTATTGGTTGTTTGCACCTAATGTACCTTTTCTACCTGATGGAGAGGATAAGAACATACCACTAGTTATTTGGCTTAACGGAGGACCAGGTTATTCTTCTTTATCTGGTTTATTCATAGAAAATGGACCATTCCAACTTACCAAAAATAATCATAAGTGGACAATACAACACAATGAATACAGTTGGCACAAAGCACCGTCATATTTGCTGTATGTAGACCAGCCAGTTGGAACTGGATTGAGCTACGTGTCAAATGATGATAATGATAATGGACTGTGTCCAGATGATGAATGTATAGCGGATGACTTCTACAACTTCTTGACAGAGTTAATATGGCTACACAGAGATACATTGCTTGATAGGCAAATTTATATCACTGGAGAATCATATGCAGGACACTATATTCCAATCATAGCTGATTATATTATGAAAAGAAATGAAGAAGTAAAGGAAACAGAAGTGACAGGTGATAGCAAACAAAATGATGATACGCTTCCGCCAATACATATTCCTCTATCTGGCATTGCCATCGGAAACGGATGGATGGATCTTAAAACTCAAAGCAGTGATTCGGAATATCTATCGAGCAAAGGATTAATCTCAAAATCAATGGCGACTGCGTATGATATGTCAATTAAAGCATGTATAGATATGATAGATAATACAGAACATGATCCAGATGATAAAATGGCTTGCTTTAGGGAGAACTGGAACGTCGATGTTCTCCCAGAATCAAGTATACTTTACTCTGATTATGATACACGAGTTTGGCTCCATTTAGGCGACAAGTATCCACCAGGACAAGATGCTCTGCAGGCATATTTTGGCGGTGATGATGACAATATACTTGGATTAACAAAAGAGGATACAAAGAGTATTTTGAATACTATTCACGCTTCTTCATTCACCGAAGAAATTATCTCAGACAAACCGCAAAGATATAAAGTGTCAGCATATCAAAGAGTTGGTAGTGCAATGTATAGGAGAAATTATGATTTGATATCAGTCAACAATGAAGTTGTTCGGCTACTCGAAGAGACAGAAGTCAAGGTTTTATCTTACAATGGCATGGAAGACGCAATGTGCGATCATATTGGCAACGAGCGTTTCCTTGACAGTCTCCCATGGAAGGGCCGAGCAAAGTGGGTCCTTGCTGATCGTAGAGCATGGATTCCTAAGGCACTGGCGGCACCCTACGGTTTTGTAAAACAATACAAGCAACTTACATTCATAAAAGTTTTGGGTGCGGGACATATGTTGCCTATGGACAAGCCTGTTGTAGCGCTTGATATGATCCGAACATTCATAGACGGAGGTGAGTTTAGTGGCCCCGTACAACCAATGGATCAGATTGATCCGCTTGAGGTGCCAAAGTGTATGAAAGGCAATGCAGATCAATCTGTATCTTTCCCAACAAATGATAATGAGGAAACAGCAACTAACAATATTGCCAGGGCTATAGCGAGCTGTGTACTAGTATCATTGAGCTTTGTTGCAGGTAGATGCAGTGGTAGGCAACAAGAGTCATCATACGGCAATGTTGAAGTTGATGACCACGAACTTTCATTAGAACTATCATAACTAATACGGGTAACAATACTTAAGTTAAGCCCTCATAATCTAATAGCGTAGGAGCTACCTTACCAAATAATAAATGTTATTATTCCTCTACCACTCCTTTAGATTCGCTAGATCAGGGAACCAGTCAGAGTCGGGAGCAAACTCGGCATCCTTGAAAGCATTTGATGCAGCCTTTTTCTTTCCCAATTCTTTGATATCCGCTGGCAATTTGGGCTGAATCGGTGCCTCTAATGTTTGTTCCCCAAAGCTATCCCAATCAAAACCTGCAAACCAACGATGACTCTTGATATTCTGAACACCATTCTGTGTCCTACCCAATCGCTTTGATTGATCATTAACCAATAGATTGGAGATTAGATCTGTCAGTCCACCACTAAAGTGAGAAGGTACTCGAACATACTCAAAGCCTTTAAGAATCTTCCTTGTTCGACGAGCTTGGTTGGGAGCATAGAATGGAGCCGTACCATTTGTCATCTCAAACAGGAAGACTCCTAAACCCCAATAGTCTACTGCCCAGTCATGACCTGTACCTCGAATGATTTCGGGAGCCAGATAGTCTGGCGTACCACAGAATGTGTATGTTTGACCATCATCAATCTCTTTGGCAAGTCCGAAATCTACAAGAGTTCCATACCCCTTCTTGGTAAGCACAATGTTCTCCGGCTTGAGATCACGGTATGCAATCATACATTCATGCAACTGTTCAAAGGCAAGTACAACTGAAGCTGCATAGAAGCGCGTGACATCCTCCTTGAAGCCACCTGGCGTGCTTGATTGACGAGCTTGTCTCACTAAGTACGGCATGAGCTCTCCACCTGAGGCATAAATGATAAAGATAATAGTGAGCAACAAATAGCACATAAGTAGTATGAATGCCAATACGCATACTCACCTGGAAGAAGATCCAACAGGAAATAGAGATGTTGTTTGTCTTGCATAGCACAGTGAATACCCAAGATACAAGGGTGCTCGATTTCTTTCATGATACGATATTCATTCAAAACATGCTCCTTCTGATTTTTCTTGGCAATGTAATGCTTTGACTGTGCCTTTAAAGCGAATACCTTCTTTGTCTTCTTGGATTGAACTAGTGTTACTTGACCGAAGGCGCCCTTACCGAGGATATTGAAGAAGTCTAGCTCGTCGAATTCACATTCATAACATCTATCGAGGTATGATGCTGATGTTTTGATGGTTCGTTTTGATTCACTCTTTCTTGTCATACGTGAGACAATGGTGCCATCTAAAGCATCCTTGAATGAGCCCATGATTTCCTCAAAGTCCTTCCTGGTAAGGTAATATAATTGGACAGAACTTGCAGCTCTATAAGTAAGGGGTGACGGTGCACCCTTTAGTAATGAAGTTGTACCAAAGGACTTCTTCACATCTACTACTCCGTCCGACTTCTCATCTCCATTCTTATCATTTCGATAACGTTCCACACGTCCACTTTTAACAATGTAGAAAGTATCACCCATTTCACCTTCTCGAAGAATAACCTGCCCCTCTTCATATACATCCACTTTCATAGCAATTGTCAAGTCATCTAATTGAGATCCATCAAAAATATCTGTAAACATCCGTCCTGATACTTCGCATTGTCGGATAAACGCATTCTTCTCTTGTTGTTGTTCATATCTTAATTGAGAGATAACAGAACGGTATGACATACGTTCAATACTCCATAGTTTACATTCAGATGTAGCAGTGATTGTAGCAGCACTGTAGTTAGGTTAGAGAAGATAAAGTAAAAGTGAGTATATGATATATATCATATGTTCACAAACATAACACACATATATTATAACATTATCCCATAATTGCAAAACTTACCGGGGTGAACCGAAGATGAGTGCCAATTCACCGAAGGCACTACCCTTGGAGTATTCCCCAACTTTAACCTCACTTGATTCCTCTTCTCCTTCACCTTTAACAGTAACATGAATATTTAATGATCCACTTTCAACTACATAAAATTCACTACCCTCATCACCCTGCTTAATAACATGTTCACCCTTTTTAAATGTCTGGGGTTTGAATACATCAATAATTTGTAATATCTCATCCTTACTATCATTCTCAAACAGGACATTCGGCTTGATAGCATTATATATAAGTGATCGAATATCATCCGTCTTTTCATATGAAACCTTTTTGAATGAACTAAAGTCCTGCTTATCATATAAAGCACCACGTACACCCGTATCATCATGATCATCCTTATCATCTTCCTTCTGTTCATCATTTGTATCCTCAATAGTAGCAAGGAACTCGGCAGCGAATTTACGTATGTATTGTATCTCAGTCTTTGCGGCATTTAAATCTGTAACATCCGATGCATCTAATGGTTTATCATCTGTTAGATTTAGGATAAAGTTAACAGGTGTCTTCTCAAATTGATCAGATTGATCTTGAGGTGCAGCCTTCTTCTTTGAGACACCATTGGCTGTGGAGTTATTGGGAGTAGCTGCAGCACTATCTTTTGAGGTAGAGCACCCCATATTATTATTATTATTATTTTTGTTGCTGTTGTTGTGAGGATTGAATAGTGTCAATCTTGATAATGTTTCTGATGGTAAAGAGGTTTGTAGTTAGGAAATCGTTTAGTATGGAACTGGACAAGTAGTATATATTATAATATCAATTTGATATCTTTTTATTCAATGATCTTGAACATGCTTTATCGTGCAATAAATGTGAACATAACATACAATGTAATCTCATATAAAATATGTACATATTATATACATTAACTTACTCAAAATTGGCAAACGGGACACTGCACTTTTTATCCGCATAGATGGTGACAATGTTGTAGGCCGCTATCAGCGATATTGTGTGGTACGATAGGTGCACTCCCAAAAATCAAGCCTGTAATTGAGAAGGAAGACTGCGAACTTTTAGTCTTTCAAAAAATCAGAGGACAGCTCTCCCGTCCCTTTGTTATATATAAAACATTCACATGTAGAGATGTAGTATCAAAACAACAAACATATGAAAATACTGGGGTACAGATCATAGTCAATTCTAATGATAACATGTAGGTTGAGTCAAAGACAAAACAAATACCTTACACTCACAGTCGAGCCGAAGGCGAGACCTACCATTTCACTTTGTAGTCGAGCCGAAGGCGAGACCTAGATATCACTCTCACCTCTTGGATGGATAGTTGATGAGTACATTGCAGTGCACAAAAGCAAAAGAGTGTTGACTCGTATGGGTTTCGAAAACCTGTGGCCTTTTTCGGTGAACGAAACGCGAGACCTAGAACAAAGCAAAACATATCACCTTTGTAGTCGAGCCGAAGGCGAGACCTAGATATCACTCTCACCTCTTGGATGGATAGTTGATGAGTACATTGCAGTGCACAAAAGCAAAAGAGTGTGACTCGTACGGGTTTCGAACCCGTGGCCTTTTCGGTGTAAACGAAACGCTCTACCACTGAGCTAACAAGTCATGTTGTAAGTAGTGGTCTTTCAAAATTTTTAGTACCCAAGTATAGTTACCCAATGAAAGAAAGCTCATTTTTCATTTTTTTACGAAGTCAATAAACTAGTAGCCACAGTTTCTTTCGTCGGATTTTTTCTTTCGTCGGAGCCATTTCTACGTAGCTACCGCGTAAAAAGCACAATTTTGGCAAAGCGGAGCTGTCGAACTTTCAAGTGTATATCGTCGCC
>Ga0214480_101098_pt1 | contig 12335 bp, 11 predicted proteins | sample M1_20Mar14CPVII9_3_FD_165042 | JGI IMG/M metagenome (GOLD analysis project Ga0214480, IMG submission 165042) | Marine eukaryotic communities from Monterey Bay, California, United States - M1_20Mar14CPVII9sort6BwellE17 | ecosystem: Environmental > Aquatic > Marine > Unclassified | place: USA...
CAGTCTACATTCAATGCAGCAGGTGGAGCCCTTGACTTTGGTATTGACCCTCAAGCTCAGCCTGCTGCTGCACAACCAGAGCTGACTCAAACTGGAGACATGTTCGGCCTACCACCCGCACCTGCTCTGCCTTATGCTCTGCCTTATCCACAACATGATATTCAAACTGACCACTTCAATCTGATGATGCCAGCCGTGAGTACACAAGGAGGCGGCGGTGGTAGCGTCATCACTCTGCCGCGACTGCCTGCCCCTGTTCCCCAGCTACCGGTGCCGGTGCCTCAACAACAACCGGTAGTTGTTACAGCAGATGATCAACCAGTTGCTGCAATGTATACCCAAGCAGATGATTCTTCACCAATGCAATCTCTTGGTGCACCATCCATCGCTACTCAGTCTACATTCAATGCAGCAGGTGGAGCCCTTGACTTTGGTATTGACCCTCAAGCTCAGCCTGCTGCTGCACAACCAGAGCTGACTCAAACTGGAGACATGTTCGGCCTACCACCCGCACCTGCTCACCAAGAGGTCAAAGGTCCCCGCGATTTTGCTATTACTAAACACGCAGCTACCTCTGATGAACATAATGAAAAATCAATCCTAGCCCTGGAGCCACTCAATTACAGGGTTGATCAGAGTACTTACGTGCCACACACACCTTCTCCTACACCTCCTCAGATGAATGATCCATTTGAGAATCTACTCCCCCCTCTAACACCTCCGGGAATAAGTCCAGGAGGTAGTCTCAATGGTAGCCCGGGTGCCATTGATGCTATTGATAATTCTCAACTCCCAGTTGTTTCGCCCACAAACCTCTCTTAAGATTCATTTGACAGACTGTATATGGAGATGGAACGTGGCCCGGATCTGTTTGGTCCTCATCAACAACACCCAGCTGACACAGGGCCAGCTACACAAAAACAAGATGTTATCCTTTCATCAGAAAAGATTGCTGAGTTAACCAATATGTGTGATCAGAGTGTTTCTGTTGTTAATGATGAAAGACAGATGCCTGTCGAATCCAAGAAGAATACTTATTTGGCATGGAATGTATTCCGAAACCATTTTTCTATTTACAACAAAGGCGAGATGGGACTTACCCGGCCCGAAGATTTCTTCTGCTACTATTGTCTCCGTGTAAGTCCCGATGGTAAGCAGCCTCCTCCCCGGAGGCACAGAAAAGGTGTAATCAGTATAGGAGGAGGAGGCGGAAATGGATTCCAAACATTCCAAGCCATTGCATCACAGAAATTTAATGCCATGTCACCAGAGCATATGGCTTTATACAAATGGTTTGCTAAGTCGGGATACTACCACGGTAGTATGGTTCGATAATTGGGTGATATTATGTGTTATATAATATATGTATTTAGATATTGTTGGTGGGTGGTGGTGCCATCATGATTTCGGAACGTCGAAGTTCAAATCACTATTTATCTTTTTTTTTGTGCATTGGTGTACAATGACTAGAATATCCGATAGCTAATGCACAATTGTTGATAATATCATACATCATCATCCATTGGCCACTATCCATTAATAATTTGAATTCGATTGTTAATATTATCCTAGTCTCGTAGGCATTTGATACTATTTAATTTGATATCATAGATGGGATATTGTACAAATTACAAATCACTGGTGCTCAAGCATCGAAAGCTTTTTGGGGGGACCACCACCAACTTACGTATTTGCAACATTACTTTCATTATAGGCAACCTGATTTCTACGTGCTCACTTCTCTGACCTAACCCTAACTTCCAATTGATCTCCCTTCACCTAACCATTTAGCACAAATACTTCCATTCCTCTATTCTTTACAATCATTTCCATCAAGTAGCCATAAGTATAAGCAAAGTGCACCTATACCCCAGAGGACTGATATAGTCGCGGGGTAATGGTGCCAAATTAGGTGGTTGTTTAAGGAAATTACTGATATTATTCTATGTTTAAAAGAAAAGAACAATATTAAATGGCTTTGGGGTGCCCATACAATCAAACAACGTCCCGGAATCTTGACTCAGGATTCTTCATCAGTGTCCAATTTTATTCTTCTTCTCTTCAAAATCCAATTTGAATCATCGGCGTCAAGTGAATCAACAGAGGACTGTTGTTTTAGGAACTGTTGGAACTCTGATTTCCTTTTAGCAGCGCGGCGCGCGGCACTTGGCCTCTCTTTCTTCTTCTTCGACCATTCATCTTCTTCGCTCTCGATACTGTCACCTCCGTCATCTTCAACATTGTAATCAGTATGTATCTCCTCTCCGTCATCGACACTCTCCCCACCCCCGCCATATGAGTTGTTGGACGATCCTATGCTTGCACCACCACGAGAATGTATCATCTTATGGTAGCACTCGATTAAACTTTCCTCTTTATGTTCTTCTGTGTCAGCTTCGAGCATGGGCATGGGTTTCAAATCATCTCTTGTGTTACCACTGTTACCACTATTATCAATAAAATCAAAGTTAGTAGACTGTAAATAAGGTTTGATCAGTGTTCTCCACGTCTTTGAGTTTGTCTTATACTTGCAGGGGTGCAAGGATACACCACCACGTCTCATTGATATAGTTGATACAAGTTTATTAAACGAGCGATTTACAATCGGAGTCCAATAAACCTTGGACTTGGACATTGCACCAATGCATTTTAGGTGTTGGTCAATCAATCCCTCACTAGCACAAAGCTTGTTTATGAAAATCGGTAGAGCGTGTTATTATGCTTAATCAACATATTATAAAATGAAAAATAAAAAATAAATTACAGGTTCAGGTACTCACTTGGAATCTGTAAAACAGATCATCCCCTTCCATGACAGATAAATCAAGACCGTGTCCATTCCTTATGTGGTCCTTGACATCATCAAGAGTAAGAAAACACCAACAAGTAGTAGAATCTTGTTTGGCTGGTATTATATCCATTGGATCGCTGTATCCTATCCGCTCTATATCTTCCACCGAATCTGCATAACATAGCGGACAACAGTAAATATCTTGATTCGCAGGTATTACAGTGTTGTCTTCTTCGACTTCGTCATCGTACAAACCTTCCTCTAAATCAAACCCCATTCTCTCGGTTTGTTTGTCTTTGTTTTTTGCCCATTCTATGTAAATGAAACCTTAAGCTTGTTGTCCCATTTGAACTATCCTTCTGCCCAGATAGAGAGGGCTAGAGAGGGAAAGAGCTCGGCACTCAAATACCTCTAGTAGATCTTTATTTCAATTTATTTCATTGCAATCAACCTCAATCCCCTTTCACGAATAAAGTGGGCTGTTTGTGTCAACTATAATTTGAGAAAGGATACGATTCGCATTTTTTATACTGCCTTCTTTTCATGCTCGGGTTAACCCAGCTTAACCCTAACCCACATGAAAAGATCAATTATTAGGTAGATGAGTCTACGATACATAGAGAGAGAGAGAGAGGAATCAAGAAGAGAGAGAGGTAACTGGCCTTATTGCGTGTATTGCCCTCTAGTGGGTGAGGCTAGAGGGCAATACTTTAAATTTTATAATACATGAGAGGTATGATAGATGGGTACATAATATTATCATTGATATATCGAATAAAATCTTTATGAGTAACATGGTCACATCAAATGTTGTTAGCGTCAACACCCTCAACGAGAGATTACTACAGGTACTGAAGAATGGAAAAACAAGGTTCGGGTGCGTGAATCCATTGCACTCATATACGTCAATGACGAGAACATTGCTAAGTCCTCATTCTGTTTGCATTAGGTACGTTAGTAATCATTCTCTTCATTATGTCGTTTATATGCTAACCCAGACTCTGTACTCAATGATATTGTTTTCCTTTCATCACAGTGGTAGCACTTGTGTACAAGTTGTTATTGGTACACGATGGAATGATTCGGACTTAGACATCATATGTACTGACGACGCCACACCTATAGTCCGTTCTTGGCTACTTGGAGCAGATGTCAACCAGATCTTTTGTGGGCATACAGAGGTAAGTCTATTGAAAGGGATGTTACCATGTCTCTGTATCTCTATCCTTTTGGGGGTGCCCTGACACATTGAAAATAAACATCTAGATCTACAGGTCTTTCACACTAGCGTCAAAAACGGAGATAAATGATTCTCCAATCAGTCATGTTGAGTTTTATTGCAATGGTGGCGGGGGCAACACCTATCGTACCATCAAAAGTGGCAGTGTATTTAGGTTGACGGGGGATAGGAGTTTCATGTTGAGTACCAGTGATGGAGTGGATATTAAGTACAAAATGTTCACTGGTACAAAAAAGAGCGTTGTTAATATTGACTTGATTGTGATGAAGGTGAGTATTTGGTACTAGTTCGACACCACAACATACATATCAATCCAATATTGCCATTGCTAAACATAATCCTTCTTTGTATTCGCTTTTACTCACACTGGTGATACGATACACAAGCCTGGGCGGGTGCCACAAGAAGCAATTGAACAATTTGATTTGGCCATTTGTGGTGCATCATATTATGGAGACAATAACTGGTTTGTCCCAAGCCCTAGGTTGTCTTTCAATTGCCAAACAGAACTTCAAAGCATCATTGCCAATAAGATCACGCTACAATACATGGCCAATATTCACAAGCAAGCTAGTAGATGTCTCCATGAAGTCACCAATGAGATGCGTATCCACCAGCTGATGCTAGATAATGGTCACAGCTCTTCTGGCGCAACCAAACTTTTGCGTCGTGCCGTTGATAGACTCAAGCCAGGTGTATTCTCGTCATCTCATAAGTGTCCAATATTTCCATTTACGTACCCAACTCCAGATGTATCCCTCCTTCGTCTTCAGCGAGACGTCAAGCGTCATTTAATATTTATGGCGGTTATGGATCTCTTTAGACAAGGTTACGGTGGGTATCTGGGTAAGTTTAATTGGACTCTGGGTCGACTTATGGAAGAAACGGCTGTAAAATTTCACAATATGTTGATTAAACATACTGTTAGCCGTTATGAGAAATACACAAAACGTGGCATTACAATCATTGGACCTGATCTGGTGAGTTGGAGGCAAAGTGGTGTCTTGCAAGAAGTGGGTGAGTTAAGAGATGCGAGCTGTGGTATAAGTATATTTGTGAAGCCGGACTATTATTATAAGATGGAATACAGCAAAGACGACGCCGATGAAACATACGACTGTGAAATGTTTCATGCATACGACAGCGATGAGAATGTTGTTAGTGAATGGATGCCCTATAGCAAACTCGAGGAAGCTGAAGAGGTGAGATGTGATTTGTGTTTTGAGGCCCAGGTTAATGTAGCAAGATGGCTAGATGATAATCTATCTGATTCAATTGGGCTAACAGATGCCGAGATTCGAGATAAGTATGAGATGGATAGACCTGGGGGAGGTAATGGAATGATTGGTGACTCCGAATAATGCTAGGGGCCAACTTTAATGCTAGGGGCCAACTTTATTGTATTAAAGCAGATGTTGTCGAAGTTACTATCTTTTAATATTAAACACGTAAATAATATATCACTCTAAAGCTTTACCCACTTCCTATCATTTACATTGTCTGTAGACTGTTAATGATCCCATTCAACCTCACTATCTCGGCAGCTAAGCTGTTTTTATATTCCGTAACCGAGTCAAGCTTAGCATATAAACGGCGTAACAGTTCTCCATTCTCTTCGTCATCTGTTGTATCCAGCGGGAAGGTAGCAGACCATTCTTGTTGCTCATCATCATTGATAATCATGACGTCTTCGCCCTCATCGTAACCTTGTTCATGAGGAGTACTCTTCGGATCCCTCCAACTCATCTTATCCAATGGGTTTAAAACCTCAATCTGATACCTAGTCCCGAATGCAACTTCCTCGATTACATATTCGCCAATTGATGTGAAATAGAGTTGATTGAACTGATCTAGCAGGGGATGCATTGTTTCTGATCTAGGATTTTTCACTAAGCAATATATATTCACACCCAAATCAATACAGTCTTCATCACCCAACACTGTTAACGTCCAACCACATTCATAAGTTAAGTAATGTAACAAGTGAATTGCTTCTGAGTCGATGTCCTCGTCATCGTCCATTCGCCATAATTCTGCCATGGTTTCGGTGTTAATCGAGGAGACAATGATAATATTATTGGTCCGAACAAGTTTGGTGGCAATACTTCGGGCTTCATTAACCGTAGCTTGTTCAACATCAAAATCACGTCTTTGGTGTTCTGGTGCATAAGTATGTTCATATGAGCCATCTCTTGTCAAATCAGCTGCAGCCCTTTGCAAACATATTATTGATTGGGCAGGAGATAATACAAACAAGTTTATATTTTCTAGCTCATTGATTCTGTCGACTACTTCTTGACGTGGCTTTGCAACTGGGTGGATAGGCATCAAAGTCGCCATGATGATCCCATTCAACCTCACTATCTCAGCAGCTAAGCTGACATTAATTGATGATGCTATATGTGAATGAACTGTAATAAATGGGCAGTATAACAACTACCGCCCTCTACCCAAATCATTGATTCATTAATTGATGATGCTATATGTGAATGAACTGTAATAAATGGGCAGTATAACAACTACCGCCCTCCTACCCAAATCATTGATTCTGCCCCCTCAATCTCTCTGCTCCACTTTTGTGTTGTATGCATATACACTCTTCGGTCAATACACCAACTAAGCCACTCAATTGATACTCTAGAAATTACTACCAGCAGGGAAAGTTTTATCAACTACTAGTGGAATAAGGATCAATACAGATACATCATCGATCATGTCATCACAGCTGTCTATGTCACACAATACCACCACCGAGGATATGTTTTCAATCAAAGAATGTCCTGTTTGTTTTTATCCTCTACCAAGCGAAGATATGAAGAGATTACAGTGTTGTGGGAAGTATCTCTGCAAAATTTGTTGTGCATCTACAATGAAGTTACATGACGGTTGTGTCTTTGGTGTTTTGTGCTCCAAAGAAAAAGAGATGTCGTGAATATAATGATGTCGTTGGTGCCTCCACTGCTGCGTAGACACCGGTGTTATTATCGTCGTGATTCTTGGTGATCTTTGGTGATGTACGGCTACCTTCGAGACGAATAGAGAGAGATGTGTTATTATCGTGAGTGATATCTAAAGTAAAAAGAATATAGATAAGGTCTTGGCCATAAGGCACTCAGATTTGGTCTAAGGCACTGCCTAAGATACTCGCTTGTATTGGGAGTATCTTTTGTACTAATATCTTCACCCATAGTATGCTGTGATAGGAGAAGCCGGTGATATTATCACATATCACACAAAGGAACTCAAGCGTGATGCTTTAACACAGAGGATACCGATATCTTTTGGATCTTTACTTTGTTAGTTTTGTACCTACCTTATCTACTGATACCTAAGATATTATGTATGATTAAGGCAATCTAAAGCAATGTAGATACTAAACATTCAGGCAGCCTCCTTCGTAACTACATTAGTTTGTATAATTATCTACCGTGGGGGGAATTATAGCGATATAAAAAAGTTGGAGTTGGTCACCAGCTTATGTTGACAAAGAACATAAATACAAACAATCATGTCTAAGAAAAGAAAAGCAACTGAAGTAGTATTTGAGTATACGGGGTTGGGGGAGGATGTCCCAAGAGATGTGACAATTGTACAATTTCATTCAAGTGTTACAGAAGTTGTTGATAATATGTTTAAGGGTTGTGAACAATTGAAGAAAGTGGTATTCAACGAAGGACTATTGAAGATTGGAAACTATGCATTTTGTAGGTGTAGATCATTGAAGAGCATCAACTTGCCTTCCACTACCACAGAAATTGTTGGTAATGCATTCATGAGTTGCAACAACTTAGAGGAAGTAGCACTAAATGAAGGCTTAATTAAGATCGGAACGAGATCATTTCATGGTTGCGAATCATTGCAAAGTATCACTCTCCCATCTACTGTCACAAAAGTTGGTGATGCTGCATTTTGTGAATGCCGCAATTTGGAGACAGTTGTACTGAATGAGGGTTTAGAGAAGTTAGGTGCATTTGTATTTGCTGGTTGTAGATCACTGAAGTGCATTGCACTCCCTCGTACTGTCACGAAGATTGGTCATCACACATTTGCATTTTGTCATAATTTGAGAGAAGTAGAGCTTCTGGAGGGTTTGCAGAAGATTGAACCTTTAGTATTTGGTGGTTGTTCATTTGAATGTATTACAATCCCTTCTTCTGTCACTGAGATTGGCTCTCATGCCTTTTACGATTGTCGTAATTTGAGAGAGGTACGACTTCATGAGGGAATAGAAAAGATTGGAGATCATGCATTTGGAGATTGTTCGTCTCTGGAAAGATTCACTTTTCCAACTCTTTCAACTCGTCTAGTGACTATCACACAGGCTGGTCAAAGAGGAGTGGAGGATAAGATTGATGATATCCGTGGCCAGGCATTTATAGAAAGAAGAGACACTGATGTGTTCATTTCTGTTGTAGCATTAGGCGTGATATTTCATGATTCGATTTGGAAGATAGTCAGAGGAATTCTAGGCCGGATTGATCGATTGATCACCTATCACGAACTAAGAGAGGCTACGACATTGTTCGAACTGGCTCTTTGGAAATCAAAGATTGATCAGGCAGACGCCAATCGCATCAGCAGCCGTGATGAAATCAAATTGATATCCCCGGGCCAGTGAAGAATAATATTTTGCAGTACTTGGATTTCAGAGTATAACTTGGTGGAAGGTGACACTTCTGGGCAATATCAATTTGAAGAGCATTCACGGGATTTCCGATGGTCGGCAGTCATTGAGGTTTGAATATTCTGACATCTCATCACATTTAGAGACTTCTTCAAACTGGATTTTCGTGTCATGGTCATTTATGGCGATCAAACGAAATATCTTACTTCCCTTAAAATTACTACCTACATATTACTATAAACATCACATGAAAACCCAAAAAACAATAGCATCACAACCCTAACACCCATCAACAATATATAATATGACGGCTAAACTTGTACTTCTTCCTCTATCTAAAGGAGAGAGTCGTAAACTTCTCAAAGATAGTGGTAACTATCCTCAAAACTTTGAACCAGGTCAAGAAGGCATTGCTAATCTACCCACGGCAGAACTTGAGAAAGCTGCGCAAGCGTATAAAAGACCACGAAAAACAATTACACTCATATTACCTAAAGAGATTAATATTATTGAATTGGATTCAGATGAAGTTGATGATGAAATTCCTGTCCGTGATGAAAATAATGAAGTAATATATTCAAAGAAATACCAAGATGGGTCAATAGCGGCTAGAGTACCTTTAGGGAGGAATGAAAGTACAGGAATCGATCAGTGGACTAAGATCTCAAGAGCACTCTGTGAAGTATCACTGCATAAACCAATAGAAGGGGGTAAGGTAGTTATTGATCTGTTGGACTCTGCTGATAATAGGAAATTGAAAAGTGATACACCAGTTGATTATAATAACAATAAGAGGCCATCTCCTAAAAGTGGGGACAATGATAAAGCCGCTGTTGCTTCTTTGGGAATGAGAAAATCAGCTGGTGATCATTATGTTTGGCTTGACGGTCAATTAATAAAAGCACCATTGGGACGAGAAATAGAAATCCAAGATGGATCAATCCTTTCATTATTTGGTGTGACAGGACTATCATACCAAATCAAGTTATATCAAGATGGTGATAAAAAGAAGTCTCCAAAGAAGAAAAGTCCAAAGAAGCAAAGTCCAAAGAAGCGCAAGCTCAACACACCAACAAAGAATGAGGAAACACTTATTAAATAAGAGATGGAACGGCAACCCACAGAACGGTAGAAGTTACGCATGCAAGACCTAGCGTAAACTCACACTTAATAAATGGTTCATTACTCTTTAGTTACTATGTACCCGCATGACTTTCAAAGACGTATAATTTTACACACATATCCTTATAGACCACATGGGACTCTTTCTACCATTACCATTTATTTCCACTTTTGGTAGAGACTTCTTGAATTGTATCAAAGTCAGGGACCCGTGTGGCAACCCTATAATAAATGTAACGGAGCTCCTTTTCTGGCCAGTGATTCAAACCAATATCGTTCTTCACGAATTTCTTGATGTCCCAATCCAATAGGAAATAATCCAATGCAATATCTGTGTTAATAACACGCTTAGCTTTGAATGTCTTGTTGATATCTTTCTTGAATTTGATAAGTAGCGCCTCTTGATCGAACTTCTCTGTAAAGTACCTAATAATGCCCCGTTGATTCTCACATAACCAAGAATGTAACACTTCATTCAATCTACTGACGTTATTTGCAAATATGTTGTGTATTTTTGCAATAGCATAACTCAGTGAGTGGCGCTCGAACAGTGAAGCCGTGCGGTTTAATTTGTGGGTGAAAGTAATCATCGATTTGGGGAACCCCAATTCTCCATTATTCCTTTTCGTCCTGTCTAATTGGTTTGGACCATGTGGTTGTTTACGGATGAAGATTTCACGAAGCGACGTTACCCAGTATGGTACTTCATTGCCATCGAATACCTTCTCAAGCATCATCTTGATGAATGGAGCTTTTACATACCAAATATTGTCTGGTAATTTCATGAACACGATACGATAAATGGAATTGTTGTTTTCAAATAGACCGCTTGAATAGTAGACAATGGGCCCCGTTTGTCTCTGGGCCACTAATCGCTTCTGGATGGTGTTCATGTTCATATTAAGATTGGATTCTGATACCTTAACCCGTGCTGACATGACCACACTAGGAAGTTTTTATATTGTGTACCATAATACAAGGCAGTATAGAATATTCCTGCCCGGTCTCATGTATTTTTTTTTGCCACAATTTACATTTGTGTTGTACTAAATCATACCTATTGCTACCATTAGATATTGTGTGTGCTGTATTCGATCACTTCATTGCTGATAATAATGTGTAATGATAAGACTAAGACTACGAGAAAAAAAGGAGCTGATACTGATAGTAGTTTGTGCCACGGGTGTGGTAAAGTACCATGCGTAGATGATGATTTCAAATGCCCCAGTTGCAAACATAATTTCTGTAATGGTTGCACCCTAACATGTGCTACTGAGTGGATGTGTTATGAAAAGTTATGTCCCAACTGTAATAACATAGTGTCCTCATTGCTGTAGGATGTATTGTGGAAGTTGCGACCATGATATGTCATGGGAGACTTGTTGGGAGTGCAAAGAAGAAGCCTGTCAACATTGTACTCAACATAACGGCGTGACATTTTGGGATCATCTCTACATTAACAGCATATTCGTTTGTTATGATTGTATGTCGAGTGGTTAATACATTGGAGTATGTCGAGCGGAGAGATGTGAAGATAGATAACAGTTTACCCAAGGACACTACTCGCTCTACCCTTTTAGATAGAGGAAGGAGTACAAGTTTAGCAGCCGTTCATCGTTGTTTTATTGCTAATAGTCAGTTTACCCTCTATCTCTTTAATAAACAAAATGATGTTTAATAGTACAATATACTACCTGTCTCCCCCCTAAAAGTTCCAGAACTTTTTAAGTTTATATGAAACTTCTCTACGCTAATATTAGCACAAACCTCTTAGCAATTAGCAAACGTCGTATATCTAGTACAATATTTGTTCATCTTTAACTTAATTATCTAACAAGTAACTTAAGGATTTGGTGGTTTACATCCTCACTCCAGATAGGGGTGATCAAAGGTAATCAAATGCATGTAGCCGTCCTGTTGATCCACATCCATATATTTCCTGATATCTTCATAGGACATTGGATAACGGCCCACGGGATATGCATCATTGTCCTCGTCGGTGCATTTAATAATGAAATACCTCCTGTATTCATCATCAAGATTAATAGATTCAACTACACACTTCCACAATTTGTTACCTCTAGAATCAATCCACCAATGTTCGGGTACATTCAACTTCAGACCTATTAAAGACTGTAAGAACTTCTTCTTTGCTTCTTTATTCTTGTACTTCACAGAAGCAGCATGTCTGTTCAAATCTTCCAATTGTTGCTTCTTGGCAAAGCATCGTGTACTACTGGTATTTTTTGCAACCATTATCAAACTCCTATATGTAATCGATCTTTTCATTAGTAGTACTGGGTTGAATGTCAACAGTATATATTATATACGGTGTCCAATTGTGATAAATATCCAATTCCAAATATTGAATCGGCGCCGATGTACAAAGTAATACAAAATTTCCTATAATATCATTGATGTTGTAGAGAGGAGAAGCGGTTTTATATTGATGTTTCGGAAAGAAAAGGGTGGGCAGTAATTGAACTACGGCCCATGGCTGTTTAGTGTGTGATGATGCACAGATTGGTGCTTCTTCTCATATTGTTGTCTATCCCTTT
>Ga0214480_101099_pt1 | contig 12333 bp, 12 predicted proteins | sample M1_20Mar14CPVII9_3_FD_165042 | JGI IMG/M metagenome (GOLD analysis project Ga0214480, IMG submission 165042) | Marine eukaryotic communities from Monterey Bay, California, United States - M1_20Mar14CPVII9sort6BwellE17 | ecosystem: Environmental > Aquatic > Marine > Unclassified | place: USA...
AGGATGAGGAAGATCAGTCCGGCTTTGATGAAGAGATTGATAAGGAAAGTGAAGAGATATTTGATGAGATTGAAGAAATTGATGAAGAGATTGAAGGTGTGTATAAAAATGTTGTTTGCGTTTTTTAGTGAGCATATCTTTATAGTCTATTGATAATATTATGTCTAACCACCAACATTACCCTATATCTATGTATAGAATTGGAAGATTTAGAAGCAACAACAAATCAAACCGAAGAAATTGAATCCAAAATAGAACAACTCGAAGAACAAGAAGAACAATTAGTAGATGAGGCAATTGCACAAGAATTTGGTGATGGACTTGTATTCGATGATGATTTTGATAATATGACTGTAGCCGAAAGTTTAGTACCATTGGAGGAAGAGATACAAGAAATTGAAGAGGAGGGTAATGTTGATATGTTGGCTGAGGAGATTAATGAAATTGAGGAGGAGATTGAAGGTTAGTTTTTTTTTAATGTAGTGGAGTTGGCTATTTGTGCATATCATGTGTTTCTCACCTTTTGATACCATTTTGTTTCTATCTCATCCACTCGATACCTATGTAGCGATTGAGAGTTTTGATGACGATGATGAAGCCGAGGCGGCTGATAAGGAAGAATACCTTACAGATTTAGAGGAGATAAAGGAAGAGGGTAAGTCTATAGTCTGATTTTGATATTGAGTACTCGTCGATCTTTTATACCCTCTCATGCAATATATCTCCTCACCTCAATCCACAGCCCAAGTACAACTGGAAAAGGAAATGAATAATGCTACAATTGCTAACGCCTTATTACCATCGGATCTTGACCTTGATACGTTGACAATGGATTGGACTACATTAAACCCACCAAACACGGAAATGGAAATGTCACTTGGCACTAGTATTAATGAAACAATAACGGAAGAGGCTGTTTTAGGTGCTACCCAGTCACAAGAAGAAGGTGAAACGAATCCATTACTTGAAAATGAGGGTGATCTAAATGTGAAGGAAACAGAAAGTGAACATCTCAAGATGGATGATGACGAAGAACGTACACCGGATGAGACGATAGATTATGAGGAGGATACCACATTCGCTACTTCTGAGGCTGCAAATGAAACACAAGTTGTTCCAGATGATGATATAGTCGACACACCAGAAGGGGACAATGACGATGCCTCTACTGAACCTGCCGACTCACCAATAGACGACGAAGGCTCATCCGCAACTCCCGTCCCTCGTCCAGCCGTCGCGACAACTTCCTCCCCAATCACATCATCCCCAACTGAATCTTGGAAAACAAACCCACCAACACTAAGACCTACATTTGAATATGTAGATAATGACGATAAGCTTGATCCATTGGCTAATCAAGAAAAGGAGGCATTTGATAATGGAGAGGCTATACCGGTGAAAGATGACGACGATGATGTCAAAGAAGATGATGACGACGCCAAATTTCCCGTATCAGGTGCTACGTCATCTTGGGATGAAAAGCCATTTGCAGAAGATATATACCGAGCTGAGGATGAAGTGAAGAAGGTTGGTGGAGGGTTAATGGTGGCAGCTATTATATTGATGATATTTACGGCATATCAAATGTCTGAGAATCCTGATGGGATATGTGCTAGGTGAGTAGTTTATTCTGTGTCTTCTGTTGCTTCTTCTTCTCCCTTACTTGAACGAATCATATATGCATGTCTTCTTCTTTAATTATCAAAGCTTGTGTCGACTTGTCATCACAGTCGTTGGTTGTATCATTAAGATCATGCTCATACCATTCAAGTACCTCATGGGAGGAGCTCGACCATCTGGAGGTCATTGTAAGTTTTCTTATTTAGACCTTATTCCCATTGTTTACTATTCTTCCCTGACCACTTGACCTTCTGCTTTGTCCCAGATATGACAACACCTGACTATAGAGACCCATACGGAAGTCGGCACATGGAACTAACATAAACATGGAGCATGAGTTGATGCCGATGAGCTATATGAATGTGGCACACAACTAACATAAACAGTACTATTAAACTCTAGATATTTAGTCAGTCAGACAGCTTGCTCAGTGTACAATACCCTCTTATACTTATATGTCACTAGAGTTGAGCCCCTTTCCAAAAGGCGGCCCTACTAGTGCACTATCCTCCTTCTTTTCTTTATATGCACGTGCCATATTCCTAAGAATAGTATTCGGTGTCACTACAAGGCTCTCCAACTTGCTGCCATACACAGGTGAACAGATGCCAGTATTAACAACTCTTTGATTAGCCTCGGAATGAGGACTGTGTTTCAAGTTCTTCTCGGCCTCACTAATCTTTGCCTTGCTCTTCTTAAACCAATCTTCAATTGACGCACGCTCATATGTGATACCGTCAGCCGCAACAACTGGATCGTTTGCCATGAGAACAAGACTGATCGGACACACTAACTCCTCAGGAGGCTCATTGAGGTTGGTTGTGGATATAGGCTCGCTCAAGTTGGTATTTGATGCCTTACTCTCGCGCTGAGACAAGGATTGGTCATTATCCAAAACCTCGTATTCTAACACAGCTCTTTGAAATTCTCTCCGCTTGAACACTTTTATACCGGAGCGTCCACTACCTACCTTCATTGTATCATTGTAATAAACATCATCACAGACAGCTTCTTTCAAGGCTGACATTGAACCGATATATTCAGATTTGACCAACCAAGTGTATAACTCATCAACATTTCCTCTGATGCACTGATGTTGTGACCTCAAGAAGATGAGCAATGGGTCGTTATCATCCAAACTAAACTCGGAATTTGCCTTTGTGTTGCTTATACCATTTAGGTCCGACATTGAGGCCTCTGTGATAGTGCCACAAGTTAGTACTTGAGAAGAATCAAAACCAATCTCAGATGGAATCTCTTCTTTTCTCATTGGTGAGATAAGTGATGCTTTCTTATCCGTACTACTGACTTTTTGTTCATCCTCCACAGAAGTATTACCAGATGAAATAGCAGACGAAGGTGACATGACAAGTTGAGGAGCTTCTACCTGCTGAGGAGAAGAGTTGGATGGCTGATAAATACTAGCATGTTCCTTTCCAATTGTACCTCTAATCAGTTTTACCACATCTCGAATCAGCTTGGATGGTAATCTAATCATCATGCCGATACTAATATATATCATTCTAGGTATTACTAATACTAGACACTTCATTCCTCTCCATAGAACTGTGGATATACCGATGAATAGATTTCTGAATGTTTCACATGTGATGAATGCTATTGTCGACTGCTCAGTAGCAGGCAGAGGAGCCATAGCTTGAGACGGATTGTCGATCTTCCGACTCATGTTATCATCATCAACAGTTGTAAGGTGATTCTTGCTCTGATTATTTATATCATTGTCATAGGGTGACTGCTGCTCTTGCATATTATTAGAATGATATGACTTATTGATCCTCTTCCAACTGACATGATCTGCACCAACCGCTTCTTGGATCATTGCAACTGCCTTCTTTATAGATTGTCTACTTCCCGTCAAATGAACTGCTACATGACTACTACCGGTGGCTGCTGTATCAATTTGTATGTCCTCCACACCCGATTTGTTCAAAAACCTATTCTTCTTCCTCCCCTGTTTGCTGCTGAGATTCTTTGATGAGAAAGCTAAGCCCTGCTTGCCAGCAAGCTTTTTAGACATAGAAGACCTTAGATATAAAGTTGTTTGTATCCTCTTCTCCCAGTAAAGATCATACGGCATTCTTATCATTCTACCAATAAAACCGAATATTTCATCTTTGAATACGGCTATAATAAATGGAAGGAATGGAAGGATACAGAGAGAAGCTATAAGGACAAAGCAAAAAAGCACAGCTACTATTGTCTCCTCGAACATCTCATTCAATTTGAGGCTTTTCACCTTGTCCAGTAGGCTTTGTATTCCACTTTCATCTTCGTGTTGATCCCGTAATGTGTTATTTGACTTTGACATGTCAAAAGATTGCACCTCCTCCTCCTTCTCAACTATTGCTTCATTTACAAAAGGGTAGTAGTTCAGAAAGTATTCCATAAGGTTGTTGAAATCGAATCCCAATTGTTTAATATCCAAATTCGATTTGTTTAATATCCAAACTTCAAGCTTGTCAAGGTCGCGTAAAAGATTCGATCTTTCTTCGTCGCTGAGTAAAGACAGCATATAGGCACTGACTCTATCTCTCTTTTCGATATCATCAACCTTGGGAAAGGATAGTTTGGTAAATTCAAATGAATAATAAGAATGATTGATTCTTTTTTCTGGATCAACTTGTGGTACAACTAGATCAATCATCTTGCCAATTAAATACCCTTGAAAGAGAGTCGGTGTCTGCTGAGCCATAACATGTTTCCCTTCATGCTCCATTTCCTCCCTCCAAGCAATGATGTATTCTCTCCGATCATCTAGCCATTGCTTGATTGCCCTTGTGCAGGGAGGCTCTAATTGATCGATTATCTCGAGTTCTGAGGCTAGAAACCTAACTTTGGAACTTCTTACTCCCACAGTAGACTCTTCTGTCACCAATACTCACCATTCCTTTCCTAAGTACATAATCTATCACATTTTCACTTATCAATAATAATCCATCATTCGGATCGAAATCAAACCTTGCCTTGGATAATATCGTTGATATGGAAACTCTCCGCTCCTCGGGAAGTGAAAGGTTCCATTCCCCAAGTGGAGGCCATATTGTATACCACCAATCAACTTCTACCTCATCATCTTCTTCAAGAATTTCCTTTGTCAACTCCGATATTGAATCACGATAAACTAAGCTAAAGCTTTCATACATTGTACGTTTGGTAGATAAGTCCGATGTAGAGACATATTTATAATCTACTCCACCCTTGCCCTTGGCGTTGTTGATGTAGTATGTCATGAGGTTGTAATAGTTGACATACTTCTTACCCATTCCTGACAATACTTTTCTAACCTCATTTATCTCCTCACCAATGAGATTAGACCTTTCATCATTATTGAGCAGTTCGAACATATCAAACATATCATATACTCCGATGACAAACCACCATACTCCGCAATAAATACATCATGTGCCTTGCAAAAGAAAAGAAGCTTGAAAAGTGCCTCGGTGCGGAGTACATTCTTAGGGTTTAAATGATCAAGATACTCGTCCCTCAAATCATCATACCAATCCCTTCTCTGTTTCTTTTTGCATGGTACTTCATTGGTAGTGGATAATGAAACTATATCACAACTACGACGGCAACTAATTTTCTCACATCTTATACCTTGTTCATCACAGTTCAACATCATGTTGTCAGTCTGCTTACACTTAGCCGCATCAGCCCATGTCTTACAACTTTCATGCTCATCTATGGAAAATATAGCCTTCTGTTTAATATCAGCATAATGAAAGAGTCGAAGTTGTTCTGTAACTTGTCTCCTATTGTTGTTGTTGGTCAGTGTCTGTGATAATTGGCCATAATTTCTGATTTTGCTGATTCTTATTCTCTCAGAGCCACGGCCGATGATAATTTCGTTTGTATATATGTCACTGACAACTGATGTAAGATTGTCTTTTAATCGTTCTTCGACAGAAGCAGTACTTTTGTTTTCAGTGTAAAGATTACCAATGCTTTGCCGATATTTTTGATTGGCATTGGATTTCTGTTGATTGGTTATCGTTTCTACAACCCATGAGCCACCGTCGATAATTATGCTGGTTATTAACACCGATATCCATGAGGAAATATACATAATTGGTAATATGTATAAATAATGGTATTGCATACTGACTTAGTTTTCAATAATTGCAATAGTACCATATCAGGAGTAACTTTGTCATTGGCATTGGTAAATATTCTATATCGTATTACGCTGGGGTACCACTGCCGATGGCGATTCAAAATATCATTGTAATCAACACCAATATTGAGAGGTATTAATTATATCACGGCATCATTTGGAAGTTCATCCCTGTTGATGTTCATCCCTCTCAATCAACAGCTATTGTACAAAACTATGTACCGATACGGCAACATAAAGTACAAAGTACGATTATGAGAGCGGGAGCATGCGCAATGGGCAATGAGTTGTAAATGGTGGTGTAAGTGTAGTACGAAATAAAGTGGTCAACAGCCTCTAAAGCCAAGCGGATCGAAGCAGTAGGAGCAAAGAAATATTAGTGGAGTGAGGTATTCGATATTCTGGTTCGCAGTTCATATATCATAAAAAAACAAACAAACAACGATGTCTACAAACAAAAGCAAAATACCAACAATAACATTATCCAATGGTGTACAAATGCCACAACTAGCATTAGGAACCGCACCGCTATCATCTGCAAAAGGTGAAACATCTACAAACCTCAACTTTACCGGCTTCTTCCCTGAACAAGTACCCCACTCAGTAAACTCTGGTCTATCATCTGGTATACGACATATCGATACAGCATTAATCTACAGATCACATACAAAAGTTGCACATGTCCTAAATACAAAGTTTATGGAAAACAAACTAAAAAGAGAAGATGTATTTATTACATCTAAGATCTATCATCCACCATCTACAGGATTTGGTATGAATTGTAATACTATTGATATTGACAATCTAAGTATTGTTGAGGAGGTAGAGAAGAAGGTTCATGAGCAGTTTGAAATGACATTGAATGAATTGGGTGTAGGATATGTAGATTTAATGTTATTACATTGGCCAAGTGCTGGAGGTGGCGCTGGTAATCAAAGTAGTAAAGAAGATGGAGAACAAATGGTTGAGATTTGCCCAGTTAATAGAGCAAAACGAATAGCAGCATGGAAGGTACTCGAACACTATTACTCAATTGGATGGACACGTGCAATAGGAGTATCCAACTTTCACGAAGTACACTTACAACATTTGTTAGATGACGGTGCAAGTATTAAACCACACGTTAATCAAATGGAAACAAGTGTATACATTCAACACACAAAGACAATACAATATTGCAAAGAGAACGGTATACAAATCATGGTCATTCAGTCCATTCGGACGAGGTGTAATGAAGATTGAAGAGGATGAGATAATCAAGTTAGTTGCCGCCAAGTATAATAATGTATCACCTGGTCAAATTGCATTGACATATCTTATAAATCTTGGTTATGCCGTTTCATTCTATAGCTCTTCAGAGGAACGGATGAAGAGGAATATAGAGGCATGTTCTTTGAAATTGGATAGTGATGATATGGACAAATTGTCTAGTCTTCAAAGATCAGCTTCTTGGGGTCTTCCGTCGCCTTATACATTATCATAACTAACTTACTTAGACCTAACTATTAAAAGCATTGTCTTATGTCTAACTGTTGTATCAGCTTAAGCATCGATGCAGCTGATCTTAAATTCATCATAGTTACCAAATTCATCTTCAAATTCACCATTATCTGCTGTAATATCATCACTAGAAGCCCAGTCTTCTTTCCCCTTCTCCTTCTGTCTTTCTCCTTTCCAATGGATATTGTAACCAGGGATGCCATTCTTTTCTTTGCGGCCAAGTATAGTAGCCTTCCAGTGGTCATTTGTTTTATCACACCAAGCAAGTACACTCTGACCAACAGCAAACGAATTATCTCGAGTTAATGATCTTGATTTCTCTTTATGATAAATGTGTTGTAACTTGAGAGCGGCTTGATGAACAAAATGATCTTCATCCGCATTGTATGTAATTGCATTTGTAAATACGAGCAATACAAGACGATGGAACTCAGGTACGTCAATTTCATTTGCATCAAGACGGGCTTGGATTGTACCAAAGTCACACGGCTCTGAAATGATGTTGAAGTAGTCAGGAGCATCATTATCATCTTCATTTATAGGCACACTAAAGATGTCTCCTGTCTCTGTCTTATCTACTCTTTTCAATTTAGAAAGTATACGATCACATTCCTTCATCGCCGCTGGAGTTGGAGATTTAGTGTTCCCCTTTTTCCTCTTCTTATTATTCCCCTCTTCTTCGGAGTCGGAATCAATCCCCCGTCTCTTCTCTATAGCCTGCAATGATTCAATGGCCTTCTTTACCTCACTTTGAGAAGAAAGGAGTTCCAACTCAGCAGTGTCAAAGTTTTTAGATGCTGACTCTAACCTTGCTTTGGCCGAAAGAAGTCGTTCCTTTGCCAGTTGAATCTCACGGCCCCCTTTCGATGATGACATTGTATTTCCTGCTTCTCTACCGTATATTGTTACTAACTTGATGGCTAAAAGATTTAATATTATGGAAAGATCGTGATGGATGAGAGTAGGATACCCTCAAAAGATGTGTGATAATTATGCCAACAAACTGCTATACCACGACCGCTGCTACTTCTGCTAACTCTACTGATAAATGATAAAGAGCCGAAGAAATCTATTAGGCGAGTTATAACACAATCTCCTATTCAACGAGTGATATTGATTGATTTGCGGTATGTGAGTTGTTGATTAAAGGATACCAAAAAATATCTTTCGAAAAAAATGACAATTATCTCACCCCTACCCTATTGCATTAGCTAGAACTACTCTACTATCAAACAGAACCATGCTATTGCTTGCTCTATTGTTGAATATATCAGTGTCACTAGCGTTGGTGGCTAATAATCGATCTTCTTTGCCGACGACAACGACGTTTTCACATGATGTGTCAAGGTCTTCTACTTTTCAATCAACGTCATACTATCACCACAAGAAGCTATCACCATTGCAATTATCATTTGCTCCTAGCGGAAGGCGATATACCGCTACTCCTCTATATGCTACTATAAAACTTGCTTCTCCCCCAAGTCCACCATCTTCAGCCGACAACAGTAATAAACAAAAGACAATACTAGCAACAACAATCTTAATATTACTCGATATACAATTCCGATCACTATTTACTAAATATTCAATACCATTCCCATCAAGTTTAGCAGGATGTGGATCATTATTTACTATAATGTTATTGTTAAACACCATAAGTAATGAAAAGTTGGGTGAGTCTATATATCAAACATTAAATCCAGGTGCTATATTATTAACAAAGTGGCTACCTGTATTCTTTGTACCTAGTTTGATTACATTGCCATTGGCGGGTGGATTGGGTAATGCTATGGAGGTATTGAAGGTGTTTAGTGCTATTATTGGTGGTTTCTTCTTTACCTTGTTTAGTACTGCTTGGAGTGTACTTGGGATTAGAAAGTTGATGAATGGAGGTAGTAATGCTTTAGAAGATGAGAAGTTAGAAACTGAAGTTGAAGTATCAACCACACCCGTTACTATCAACAGCACGCCACCGCCTAAACCATTTAGCATGGCGTTATTCCGAACACTCAAATCAATTGCATGGCTATCTGGTATATCCACTGTGGCATTAGTTAAGAAGTCACCAGCATCTAAATGGCTCAACTTGTGTCAATCATCCTTCCTTCTATCAACTACACTTTCAACATTTGTCTTTGGTGCCAACTTGCCTAAATCATTTACAAAAGTTGTACATCCTTTAGTTACATGTACCGGATTGACATGGGTTGCTTCTAAGCTATTAGCTTTACTAACCGGATCAACATTCATTAGTATTTTACAATCCTACAAGGCTGGTACATTATCGTTACAATCAGCCGGTGCCGGAGATGTCTTACTCTTCCTACTCGGGCCAGCGGTAGTTGCTCTGTCGTGTCAAATGTATGGACGTAAACAATTAATGCGTGAGAATATACCCGAAGTAGGTATATCTACATTGGTATCCTCATTGGGTGGACTGTATGGTACAGCCGCAGCTGTTCGATTACTAGGTATTGCCAACCCTACCATTCGATTAAGTCTACTATCAAGGAATATAACAAGTCCATTGGCTATGGCTATAGCATCTATACTTGGTGCAGACGTTTCATTGGCAGTGACAATTGTAGTCTTAACTGGATTGTTTGGTGCCAACTTTGGTGCAAGTATCTTAGACGCAGTGGGGATTAAAGATGCCGTGGCACGAGGATTGGGTATTGGTGCGGCGGCACATGGATTGGGCACTGCGGCTTTTGCTAATGAGAAGGATGCTTTTCCATTTGCGGCTATCGCTATGGCCTTGACGGCAAGTGCTTGTACTATATCAGTATCTGTGCCGGCGGTTAAGAAGAGTGTCTTAAAGTTGGCACTTGGTGTGTAATAAAAGACATATCATGTGTTTCGATAAAATAGAGTGGGTGTCAAAGATACGTCAAAGATACGAAATCATGATTTCGTATTAGAGGTACAAGATGAAGTTCACCTGAAATCTGAAAGTGTAGCACTGAACATTTCAGAGCTTGAGCTCACTACTTTGTTTACATATAGCACCAGTAGAAGATATTGAAAGATATCTACAGCTTCCTAGCTAAGGGAAGAAAGGGTAAAAGAAGAGAGTACAATGACGTCGGTGTCTGAGATTAAACTGGCAAAGGAACGGCTGGCTTTGGCTAAAGCAAATGAAGAGTCCGCATCCAAACGGTTGTCTAAGTCCAAAGCAACAAAGAAGCAAGTAATGGAGACTCTAACTGAAGATGTAGATGATGCTCAGAAACAGTTTGAAACCTCTCAGCGTGATATTCAACTAGCAAAGGAACGACTTGCCTCAGCCGAGGCACAGAATAAGATTGTGTTCAAATGGTTGGATAAAGTAAAGAAGCAAGCTGCAAAGATGTCAGAAGCTCTATCAGTAGATGTAGATGATGCCCAGGAACACTATGAATCTTCCAAAAGTGAGGTAGACAAGGCAACTGCTTGTTTGAAGGCTGCAGAGAATAGTCGGGAGGTTATCACTATCGATTCCGACTCGGATGAAGAACAGGGGAATAGTAAGAAAAAGACCCCTTGTAAAGATAAAGTTGTCAAGAAGGAGGTAAAGGATGAAGATACCGGCACTGTAGATGAGGAGCAAGTCAGTAAGAAGATGAAAGTTTCTACCAAGGAGAAGGCCAAGGACAAAGATTTGGCTGAGGAGGAGGTCAACTTTGAAGGTAATAATGAGGAGGCGGCCAGTGAAGACAGTGAAGACGAAGATAATGTTAACCAAGTTGTGGTGATGGGCTGTGGGTCCGCTGAAGTCAATGGAGTTTACAAACTTACAGAAGATCTAGATGTTTTGGAACCCTTTGGTAATTACAAATCAGTCTATGTAAAGCAAGGTGTGTGGGGGAAAGAAAAGGATGGGAATTTCTTCCTCTTAAAAGAGGAAGGGGAATGTTGGCAGATTGTCTTCCGTCAACTTCGAAGTCGTTATAACACCTTGTGTCGGATTTATGAGACCAAAGACCCACAGTTCATTCATTTACCTCCAAAAGATGGATGGGTCGCGTCCATCAACTGTGATGGAGATAGTCCACCTCCAACTTTACAATATCAGGCATCGCCAAGGAGTAAAGATGAAAGTAAGAGTACACGTCAAGGAATCGGCTCAACCGTGGATCACTTCCCTCAAGCGAAGAGTCCAACCATGTCTTGGAAAGATCTGTGGAGTCAAATGAGAGGGGCTGGATGGGTATATTGTCCAGGCAAGAGAGGCAGAGGCAACCATCAACTTTGGGTCCACCCTAGTGCAGCTAAGATGACAAAGAGAGATATGATTCGTGACTGTACAGAAGGTGTTCACTACTTTTCTTCCGAGAAGGCAATTCAGCAGTATGCGATTGCAAATCTTGGATGGAAGGGGGAAGACGGAACGAGAAGGGGTAAGAAGAGGCAGTCTAACACTGATGATACAGCAACTTCTTCATCTAGTAAGAAATCTAGTCGATCTTCCAAGGCACAAAAACGTAAGAGTAGTGGTAGCAGGTCAAGGGCAAGGGGGGCATTTGAAATTGAAGCAAAAGCCAAACGCATGGTCAACGAAGTGATGACACAAGATAGTGTGGATGATAGTTTAATGCGTGAAGTTTTAAGGCAAACTATTCAGTTGCCGAGTAGAAGTAATTATGGGATGTGAGTTAACTAGTATTAGTATAAATGTAAAGAAGAAGACGCTCATTTGTTTATCCATTATAGAGTTAAGTGATCATACTACTTTATCAAGTAATGATCGAATTCACTGGAGACGTTTCAAGGGATGAAAACATGTTTGTGCTTCCATAGCTGCTCATCAACTCTTCAGCCAAGTGAGTTGGTATTGATTCAATTAATCCACAACAAGCCTGTGCTAGCTCAGCCATGAACCTTCCATCAAATCCAAGAACTGCCGCCAGAATAGGTTCGTCTTCATCATCGAGGTCTTCTGCCTCATCTGCCCATAGTAAAGTTCGTACTACAGCTGCACCTAAACCGCCACGAGATGAGCTTGGCGGTGGTAGATACTATTATGACCGTCACGGGAATCTAAGATTAAGTGATTGGGATGGATATGATAATGTTGTTCTATCGACAACCATCTA
>Ga0214480_101100_pt1 | contig 12330 bp, 11 predicted proteins | sample M1_20Mar14CPVII9_3_FD_165042 | JGI IMG/M metagenome (GOLD analysis project Ga0214480, IMG submission 165042) | Marine eukaryotic communities from Monterey Bay, California, United States - M1_20Mar14CPVII9sort6BwellE17 | ecosystem: Environmental > Aquatic > Marine > Unclassified | place: USA...
TTCTCTTTCATCTCCTTAACTGTGAAACGCGCATCTTCCAGGGATTTGAGTTATTAAGTCATCCATATCCTGTTAGTATTATTGTTACTGCTGTTATGTTTCTATTGAGTCATAAGGTTAACTTCTGTTACAATCGGGTAAGTTTCCTTTTGTTGTTTGTTGCAAATCCTTGTGCATATCTCTGTCATATCTCATGTCCACGTCAATTCAATTCCAATTGCAAATATATATCAGTATTGGGAAGCATGCCAAGCAATACATAACATGCAATCAAAGTGGTTAGATGCAGGTGTTACATTAGCTGCATTTCATATGCAATCAGCAACATATGATAGTATTAGACCACATTCCTTTGGTGAGAATCCAGAAGATGCAACGACTCGTGGTCGATATACAAATCCACATACTAGTCCATATTCCAATCCATATAGAGCAAAGAAGATGAATAACGATGACAGTCAGGTATTGGGTAGCATGGAAGAGAGTAGTCATCGTTTAAATGGCGGTGGAACTAGTCATCATGATATAGATCATCCAACCATTGATGCAACTATAACTTCAGACACTGGTTTCTCAAATAACGATGCACAACAACCAACACCAACTCCGAATAGAACTTTTCTAGATTATAGAAAACTGTCACTCCGTAAAAGAGGAGGTAATAAAAAGAAGAAGTCAAAGGTGGACGTGTTATCAATCAATGCATCAGAATCACAACCAGTAGAACCACTTCGTTCTCCTTCCCAAACAATCAATAATGAATTGAATAGAACACCACAAGTACCAGACTACTATCCCCAACGAACTATACACACACCGACAGGTAAAACAATACCAAGTGTACCATCATTATTCTTAGAACAGGGTGCACACTTTGTAAGTTTACTAAGTGCAGTGGCATTAACAACATTACGATGTGAAGATACAGATAGTATGAAAGCTCCATTGGTTGAGTTTATACCCAACTTGGAATGGCCACATTATAATTCCGATCATGATTCAGATATGAAGTTGTATGGTTATATAAAGAAATGTTGTGGAATAATACAAACTATTAAATACATGTTGGACATGTCACGAACAAAGTATAAACGGAGTAAGTATAATGCCTGTCGACCACTATCAGTAATTGGTGGAGTATCCAAGAATGAGATAGTGATGTTACAAAGAGCGCGCGGACAAAGTGCCAAGATGGCATTAGTAGTCTTTTGGTGGAATGAGTTTATAATTCGTGAACAGTTACATGGTTCGTTGGGTAACGTGGGTCCGCCGATCGTTAGTCGATTACAACAATATACTTCCGATGGACATTTGTGGTATAATGCCGCACGAAAGATGAGTTATATACCATATCCTTTCCCATTGGCACAAATGGCTACTATATTCGTAATACTTAGTGCCTTCATTATGCCAACATTGATGTTATCAAAGACTGAGATATGGTATGGATTCATATTGAATTACTTGACGGTATTATTGTTTGCTGGATTAAATGAGATATCAAAGGTGAGTTGGGAAGGAGGAGAAGTAGAGTGTTTGTGTGTACTGTGTTTCAACATTGGCACTCACATATTATCTATACTTGTTCAATCTCATCAGGAGCTCGAGTATCCCTTTCGAGCAATGCCAAATGATCTTCCGGTGAGTATAAAGATTGTTTGCATCATATTCGACTTCTTTGAACCGCTGCTTATACCTGAGATTGTTTTCTTCTACTGATCAAACCTAGTTAAACTTACATCAAGCCCAGTTCAATGAGGCATTAGTTACAATGTTCAGCGGGTACCACCCCGACTCATGGTTCGATGACACAAATGGAGATGCCTAGTTTAGGGATCAAGACAAATACCGTTTCTAGAGGGTACTACAATATGATAATACACGAGTATTAGGTTGGCTGTGGCTCTACAGTTTAATCGTCATCTTCGTCGGGACTCTCTTCAAATGACCACGATAGTATGTCATGCTTTTGCCACTTACGTCCAGTTGAGGCAGTGAGGCCGACATATGCTAAACTATCTGGCAAGTCAAGGAGGAGACTCAAGTTGATTGGAATTGCCAATAATGGTCGGTCTTCAATTATGCCCTGATCAACAAAGACTGCCAATGTGCCCAATTGTCTACCCTCTCCATTATCTTTCAAATACGGTATCAAATTAGCATTGGCTGTCATTAGTTCATAGTATCGATCTTCAACGTATGGAAGGTATTGAATCTTTGCCTCGTGTACCTTACCATCTGCAACATCGTATGGTCTCCAATAGCCTAGAGAAGTTGATTGATTAGAGCTATTCGGTAGTAGTGGACCTGCTGAATGAATAGAAATATGATCTTGAAAGATATCATCACTTCCTTGAGTGTTGACATTAGTCCAAGTGTCGAACTCGATGGCAATTGAATTTGTAATGCCTCCATAACCAAGTTGCTCACCATCTCCACCCAGAGCTGAGGAATCTGCTGGATCATCGTGAGCCACAAAGGCGAAACCATCTCCACCCAGCGTTCTACATGATCGGTGCAAGTTGTTCGAAAAGGCTTTGTCGACGTGGTCTGTGCACTCAATCGAGGGGTCAGAAACTTGCCATTTGAATGTTGTTTCAAACCCTCTCAATATTGGTACTCGGGATTCATACCAAACAGATGCTACTTGAGAAGGATGTGAAGAAGTTAATCTCAACCTCTCACTACAACCAACAATATCTGTTTTATGAGCGTCTCGGTGACCAAAGATGCCCTCGTGAATATCAATATAATTGGAAGAGCTGTTATTATAGACAGTTTCAGTAGTGGTTAACAAATCTTTTGTTGCCGTATATCCGTAATGAAGAGTAGAAGTATCTCCGTCGTCATTGGCATTATTAACGTCTGCATTTCGGTTTGTAGATGCTTCTCCACCGTCATTGTCCTTGTTTACATTGTCTGTGTCGGCCTCTAAACAATCAACAAAGTCAGCCACGCCGTTCAATACTAAGCCTGCCGTTGAGTTGAAATCTTTGTAGACGAATTCCCCATTGATTTGAATTAGTAACAAGATGAAAGGTATTAGATAATACATCATTTCCTCTGCTATGGAATAACGGGTTGCCCTTCTTCGCCAGATGTCTTTATATCTAGGTTGAGAGTTGTCGAGCGGTTGAGTGATTGAGATGTTGTCGAGAGTGATAGTGACTGGTATGTAAGTAGGTGGTATTTTTTTGAAATTTATTCATTACTTCAGTACTTACTCGTTAAGTGAGATTGGTATCACAATAAACAGCCTCAAATGCCAAAATATACCATCTGAATCAGATTATGACGCTGTTTCTAGTAGTAGTGTGGTGCGGCGGTGGTGGTTGAAGGTTATTAGGAGTTAATAAAAGGTGGATACTTATATTTTGTGTTTATTCTTATGTTATGTTCATGTTCATGTAATGATCTAACGCTACTACATCTAATTGACAAACAGAGATCGGGATGAAGATTCAATATTTACTCATCCAGCTGATAATCTTCCTCCTGACATTGATTAGCTACTCTGTCCATGAATGGGCTGTGCTCTTCTTCAGTCATGCAACCGTCGGGAAGGAAAGGAAAGTTTCCGTCTATCAGAGGAGAGGGCACATTAAGAGGCTCAAAGATATCCAATGCCTTGTCTAAGGTGTCACACGTGGGTGAATTGGCCTTGTTGACGTACTCCGTGTATAGTAATCCACTCTCAAGCATTGCCTCATCGAGCTTGGCAACAGCATCCATTACTTCCTCGGCTGCTTCAATATATGACTCCTTATCATCGCCACGAGTCCAATAAGAATCACGAAGAGCGGTACCATACTTCCTATCCAGTTGGTTAAGTTCTACATGAGCCTCATCCAACTTATCTCTGGCAGCGTCATATGCTTCAGTATCGGATAACCAGAATTGGTAGCGAGTTGCTGTTGGCCAGGCACGTCCAAGGAGACGAGTGGTACTCCTCCTAGACTCTGCTCCAATGGTTCCTTCCGCATATACAATGCTACTCCCGTCGGATGTACAAGCATAACTTGGATCGTCTGCCTGTTCTTGTGTGTTGCATGTGATTCCACGGTTTACGGATGAAGTGACTGCATTGTGCATCTTCCAAAATAGAAGCATGAGACTCGAACCATCGGTGACGGATGCAAGCTTATCTTCAAGAGTTGCACCATCGATACCGCCCAAGAAGAGATACTCGAGAGGATAAAGTGCAGCCTCGCTGGTGAACTCACCATCACGAGTGAGTTGGTTGATATCCCCAAGCTCTTCCCAATCGACATCATTCCTACTCACTCGATTCATGAAGTGGTAGCGGCAGTACGGACATGGATGTGTCAAGCCAAAGTCAGTACGGACATGGATGTGTCAAGCCAAAGTACAAGACGGTGTTTGTAACAGTGGACAGAATCTTGTCCATATTCACATCATCATCGCCAAGAGAACATTCGTTTTCAAGTTCTACTACTCTTGCACCAATTGTGTGCCACAAGGACCAAATTGCTGGTCCTTGATACGTCGGAAGACCGACTCTTAGATTACTGCCATATGTACCGTCAGGACGAGGAGCATCGCCAAGGTATACCCTAGCTTTATCAACTGGAAGGAATGGCACGTACAGACTAACATCAAAGTCTTGTTGCTCTCTGGCACGTTCTCGTTGCTTTTGACCAGACCGAAGATATCCCTTTGTCAATCTCCAGACTTGTTGAATGACCAAAAGTCTTCCCTAATATCCGATGGTAAAGTATTGATATCTATATTCTTATCTTCATCGGTGAATCCACAACTAAAGGCAGCAGCCACGGTTGGGAGAAACTCATCTTCCCACCATTCTAGTTTGGTCGGTGGTTCTGAAGTGTAAATATCCAACACATCTTCTTCACTGATGTTACTGGTATCTCGACCTGGGAGTAAGAGCTCACGAAGAGGCTCGTGTAAGTCGAGACACTTGTGGGGAAGAAGCTGTAGTTGTTGGATAGTATCAAGCAGACTAACATGGACTGCAAAGTTATCAAAGCGATATGCAACGCCTTCTTCGTGAGGTATACCTCCGTTTTGCCAACTGCCGTCACACCATAGCCGATCTGATTGATAGATACGAGATGATTGAACAGTGAACAGACGAAATAGAGTCTTGGTATCCTTATATGGTATCTTTTCGAAAATGTACAACCCTTTGGGCCCTTTGAAGGCCAAAGAGAGAACTACTATGTGGTAGGGGAGACATTCACATTATCAAAAGTAACAGCCGTGGTATGTTTTTATATGATTTTTATAACTTTGACGTCATCCGAGGTCTATTACTGCCCTTGACGTACTCTTTGGCATCTTCAAAAGTTGATCCGTCACCAACAATCTCTAGATAATGTGCAAGTCCCAATTCTCTTTCACGTTGTAATCCCTTGTGATATTCCATACCAGTACCTTCTTCTATGGCTCGTTTATATCTCCTTACCATTAGTGAATTGTTTGTGGATATGGCGTCTGCTAATTCGATTGCCCGATCTAATACTGTATCTTTTGATTGACTACTATCAACTACTTCATCTAATAAACCCCATTCGTGGGCTTTGTCTACTCTGATAGGTCCCGCAGTAAAGGATACAATCTTAGCCCGTCCAGGTCCTACCCTTCTTGTTAATTTCTGTGACAATCCCCAACATGGGGCTAGTCCGAATTTAACGTGTGTATCTCTAAATGTTGTTGTTGTGTCACCAATTAATATATCACAAGCTAATGCCAATTCAAATCCTCCCGTTATTACATGTCCCTTTAATGCGGCAATGATTGGTACGCCTACTCTACTCATGTGATATACTGGATTGTACTTGAGGTGATGTGGCAAGTCTGAACTCTATAGAATGAAAGATCAAATTTTAATGCCAGAAGAGCAGGAGATGAAGAAGTTAGATAATGTGATGATTGAATGTAAAAAGGACATATGTAATGCAACGAGAAATCGGTAACCGACCAAGGAGAACAGAAGTTGATGTCCATTTATAAAAAGAACACATCATATGCTCAAACTTTCTACACATACCTGATGTAGAGGATTCGGCGGTGCAGATAAGTCAGCACCTGCACAGAAAGATTTACCCGCTCCTGTTAATACCACCGCTGCCAACTTTTGCTGATCATTATCATCATCATCGTTGTGGATTGGTGTAGCATCATAACTTTGTACCTCATCTGCAACATCGTCAAAGATTGCTGCAAGTTCGTGACATAGACGTGTGTTGAAACAGTTCTTCTTGGATGGACGATTGAGAGTTATTATTAAGACTTCTTTATCACTATTTGACAGTGGTATGCGGGTGGTTAGCACCACATTGTCATCTTCAGTAGACACCGCCATGTTGCAATAATCAAACTCTCGACTCTCATAAAAATTGCCTCGGGCTGCGCGCTGCGCGGGCAGCTCGCAGCTTTCAGTTTCACCACCAATTGAAAGATTGATTTAACAGGACTCGACTCTCTATTGCAGTGGTCACCAATACGATATATGAAAGGCATGAATGCATGTAATTATATATTTATCCATAGTTACATTGCTACAAAAGAAAGGTAAGGTAGGATCCAAGAATAATGAGCCGCGCTCATTATTTTGTCATTCGTCATTTTTTTTTCAAGAGGTTCAATTTGTTGGCATAGGTACCTATGGTGTAGAATTAATTTCAATTCAATCTCTCTGTATATTGCCTATAATTATCGGTAGTAGTAGTAATAGCAGTAGCAGTAACAATAGTAGCAGTGGTAACAGTATCCGGCTCACCACCATCTAGCGGCATCAAGAGGAAGTAAGAGAGATAAAATCGGTTCACCTACCATTGCTCTTTGCCTTCCTATCCATCGTCTACTGTAGTATTATTATTTGATACAATCGTTGAGGCTTTATTACCCCATATTTGTATTGTATACCGTACGATAGTTCAGTAGCAGTTAGTAGAAGCACGGCGGGTAGAGATATACTTTATAGTATGAGCAGCAGCACATCATCCGAAAACAATATCATGACAGCTTGTTCCAATTGTGGCAAGGGCGAAGAGGACAGTATCATTCTAAAATCATGCGCCGCTTGTATGTTAGTCAAATATTGTAGTAGAGAGTGTCAGGTTGCCCACCGGCCTCAGCATAAGAAGGAGTGTAAGAAGAGAGCCGCTGAGTTACATGATGAAAAGTTATTCAAACAACCACCGCCATTAGATGATTGTCCAATCTGTATGATACGATTGCCATCACTGGAAACGGGTCGAATGTATATGCCTTGTTGCGGAAAAACTATTTGTATTGGATGCCTTCATGCCTTTCAATCAAGGGCTACCAGCGAGAAGGATTATGTATGTCCATTTTGTAGAACTCCGATAACATCTTCAGAAGAAGAGGCGACAAAAAGAATGAGGGAACGTTTAAATCAAAATGATGCTAAAGGTATGTATACTTTTGGAGCTTTCTATGATCGTGGGCAATGTGGATTTCCTCAAGACCGTGCTAAGGCATTAGAACTTTGGCATCGAGCAGGAGAACTTGGTAGTGCTGATGCATATCATAATATTGGAGTTTGTTACAGTAGTGGTGGAGGCGTTGAAAGGGATGAGAAGAAGGCCAAGCATTACTTTGAGTTGGCGGCTATGCGGGGATCTATAGCTGCAAGGCACAATCTAGGTGTACGTGAGGGACAGGCAGGAAGTTATGCTAGAGCATTGAAGCACTTCATGATTGCAATCAAGGGGGGAAGCGTTGGTTCTTTGGAGGTGATCAGATTTATGTACAAGCACGGTCATGCTACAAAAGATGATTATGCTAAAGCATTACGAGCTTGCCGGGCCTATGTAGATGAAGTTAAGAGTGACCAGAGAGACGAAGCTGCGGCATTTTGTGACGATTACAAGTACTATTAGGCAGTGTCGAGATGCTGCTGATGTTATGTATGCTACTAATACTAATTGAAATTAGGTATGTCTGGTTATCACCATTTTGAATTAGTTTATCAACACTACTTGCGGCTCTGAACTCCATTTACAAGTCGTTCCGTCTCGCTTAAGATCAACCCAAGTATAGGATCATGCTTTAACATCTCCTTTAGTTTCTCTCGATTATCATATTTGCCCTGAGTGGAATGATGAGGGTTCTTCTCTTTCTCTTGACTTATTGCAATAGTAGTTCGTAGTTTAGATGACACTACCGACTCATCAGCACCAAAGACATAATCGAGTAGATCCATTGTAGTTCTTCTAATGTTGAGCATGTAGTCATCCATGTTTATTGCCATTAGCTGTACATCCTCCGGTATAGATTGTGATGCTTGCAATCTTTCAAACTGTATGATATTGTTGGTCATTCTTAATATATCCCCTCCAGCTAGATGGTTATTGGATGCCGATGAAGAGATGATCATTTGAGATGTTGCCAACCTCATACCATCCCATGGACTTAATAATCTTAAATGCTCATAGAATGTGGAGTTATGTTGGTCATATAGTGATTCACACAATGATACGGCATTATCAAAATGAGATTGTGTTATGTTCGTTCGTTGGGATAGAGTTGGTAGTACATAATCTGCTAGTGACGTTCCATCCTCATATTGAAACTGACATGGCTTGTCAATGTTTACCCAATCTTCGGGAGTATTCTCTTGACTATGGTAGTAATAGTTTGACAGTGCCATATCAAATGGATTTCTAACAAAATGAACAACCTTAACCTTTGTTGATCCACCCATCATCATTGATTTAGCCAAGAAGGACTCATTGCAATACATATCTGGTGCTTCTTGGAGATATATCGTGCTTGAGACAAGTGTAAAGTTTGATGGACAATTGGTATCACTATCATGTGTCCTCGGTCTTCTAAAGTTGGCACCACGATTGTTACCTCGAGTATTGAATGCTATCCTTTCCCCAGTGACCTTGTCGATATGATCAATTGCCGGTCTCATATCATTCTTAGCTCGATCTATTGCAATTTGGCTATATCCTTTTCCTTTGTATTCAGCACCGATTATCATCTTCATTAATAGTCTACTGAGAACACTGTTTGAGAAAAGACAAGAGTTTGTTTGAGTATATCCAATGAATGGAATGTGGAAACCATTGATATCATACACTTCTACAATCTTTATAGATCATAGTATTCACTAATCTCACCATCCAGTTTTATGATACATGACAAAAAGTACTGCATAGTCATGATAGTGTGAAATCTTATCCTCCGTTCTACTGATTATCCCATCCTTTTTGTTAGAAATTGTTGAGTTGCTGTTGATGCTAACATTTGCCAACCATATCAATGCTGATGCCAATAATATAAGAAGTAACCAAAAGTAGTATAGGTTATTGATGAGAGGTTTTCGTTTTGTATCTCCTCGGCGTCTGTTTATAGATTTCATATCCAATCATAAACATTCGTTGGGAGGTATTATCATATTATCATCATTCTACAATAGGTATTTAATGTGATGTATATGCGACCGAGAGTATATTGCAATGACGTAGGTAACTCAAGGATGTGATTTTAGACACAAGATGTGTTGCAATAACTTCTTTGGTTTGAGATTTGAGAGTTTTTTTTGGGGGGTATGGGTCTGTTTACATTAATCCTCCATGAGATATATACTAGGATAATTGATTGTTCTAAGCAAACATCTACTTGGCGCCCAACAGTGTGGATACGTAAAGGCTCGTTTGATCGCCAATTTAAAGATCCAATTGTCCAATTTTTCATGATCGACCTTGATCGATATGTATGTTAGTTTTGAGGTGTTTGTAGTGCCATACTATATCACCTTTGCTTATCTCCTACTAGGAAAGGATAAGAGATAGGCGAGTATAACAATAGTGTAGTTAGGAGGCGTCGGTAGTATCGCACAATTTCGTATCCTACGATACACAACATTGCAAAAGATTGCAAAGATTGTGTGTTGCAATAAAAGATTACTCAGTTTTAGATATCTTACCCTACGCCACGAGCTCCTCCTTAGTATAAACAAATTGAATTTACATCATGGATAATAATGACAGTGAAGAACCTAATGTGAAGAAAAGAAAAACTAATAAACATAATAGTACTACTTTCAAATCTACTGATGCGGGTAATAATCTTCTCTCGATAGACTCGCTCGATAATGGTATCGTGATACGCTTTGCATCATATCTATGTCCACGAGATTTGATTAGCTTGGCATTAACATGTCATCGGTTTGGTGGTAGTGCTGATGGGTTATCTTTAATGGAGGATACCGCGCGGCAGATTATTTGCAATGCAATACAAGAAGAGAGAGATGCTCTGCCAAAACTGACTAATCAAACATATATTGAAGTGTACAACGAATTATTAAAACATAGAGAACCACGAGTTTTTGATCAGTTAATTGGCAACCGCTTATCTTATGTTGATAATGACAAGTCTCATATGAAATTTGTCGGGGAGGCCACCCCAAATGCAGCAATTTGCAATCATGTAATGAGAGCGGGACGTCATTATGCAACCTTTACAAGTGGAGGAGATGCTGCTTTACTGTTGAAATACGTTGGAATTACCAGACCACTGCCAAACTGGGACAAGAAAGGGCTGACATCTTTTTTTCTTGAAGACCCTGATAATTTTGAAGAATTTCAACGGGAGAGAACTGAAAGATGGAGCGGCGATGTAAATTATTGTGGGATCACGTTATGTAATCATGTTGCGCTAACTTATGATTGGGGTAGTTGGAGACCAAATGGTTTGATTGGTGCTGCTGGTATGATAGGGGATGGAAGTCATTGTTGTATAAGCGGTGACAAGATCGGGTTACTTCTCGATTTGGATGCCGGTACTCTCACTATATACAAGAATGGAGAGAGGTTAGGTACGGCAAAAGATGGATTAGCTGGAGAATATTGTTGGTTTGGAACTTTGGCAAGTCCTGGTAACGAACTTTGTATTGAAAAGGAGTCAATCCCTTTATAGATTGATGCTCCCCATTCTCCGGCCGGCGAAATATGTAAAGATTGTATAGAATAGTGTACAGACATGTAGTAGTAGAAAAAGAGGGAGGATGATTCGGGGGGGGAGAAATGTGTAGATATGTTTAAATATGTATAGATAAAATATCATGTTATCACTCTCTTGCCAAGTTGCTCCAAACCTATCTCCCCTTTTACATCGCTATTTCTCCTCATCTTCAATATGTCTCCTCCTTTGCACTCTTGAAAAAGGTAAATTATCATATATTAATTCTTCATTCTCATTCTCATTCTCATTTAAATAACTAACTTGATATATAACTAATCCATTACTTCTACTATTTCTCTTTAACTTATTTTGTTCTTTATTATCATGTATTGAATGTGAAATAATTGCACAGGGCTTCATATTTTTTTCATTCCTTAATTTGGAAATATTACATGATGCTATTGTACCATCTTTATATGGAGTGTATGGATGTATATAATCTGATGGTATATCACTTATTTGATTATTCGTTATAGCATTTTGTATGGTGTATACTTTATTGTTTGGGGCGGTAGAGTTGGAACCGCTTGAACTTGATGTTATTATCTCATCAATGATTATAGCAGGCACGGCAAAGTAGCTATCGGGCTCGTATAGCTCTACTATACTACCATTTGATTCCGAGGTATGTATAGGGCTATTAAACACCACGACGAGTATTGTGATTAGTCCAAGGATGATTATTGCAATAATTTCAATCCGTCGACACATCATATAATCATTTTTATGGTTCTTTGTATCGGTGGCGATTACGATCGCTGGCTGAATGCCACTGTCATCACCGTAATCTTGACTTATCCTTCTTCTCATTATTCACTGTTTTCCCTCCATTTTAGCGTATTGTGCCGCCCAACATAGAGGGCAATCGGCAATCAATGATAACATGCATTTGCAATCAAAGATATGTCTCAACGATTCGAGATAACGTTTGGCGACAGAGACGGTATCCGGATACTTCTCAATTTTTTCAAAAAAAATGACAAAGTCGTTCACATGATGTGCTCTCCACCCTACAAGCGGCCTCTCTTATCATTAACATTGCAATAAATATTATCATCTAGTATATCAATATGGGTAGAAGAAGAAGAGTAAGCACCACCGTCTGTATTGTGGGAGCGGCTTTGCTCTCGTCGCCATTTGCAAATGCAGCGACAAACAATGACGACTCCCCTCCCATCGTCGATGGTGGATTGAGACGAAAACGATTATTTAATCGTCAATACAAATCCGATACTCGACAACAGGCTACACTAGAACCACCGCCACAGCAGCAAGAAGGGGAGATGGTGCCATTATCCAACATTTATAGAGCCGGAGACATTGCAAACAATCAAGATGTAGGCGATG
>Ga0214480_101101_pt1 | contig 12327 bp, 10 predicted proteins | sample M1_20Mar14CPVII9_3_FD_165042 | JGI IMG/M metagenome (GOLD analysis project Ga0214480, IMG submission 165042) | Marine eukaryotic communities from Monterey Bay, California, United States - M1_20Mar14CPVII9sort6BwellE17 | ecosystem: Environmental > Aquatic > Marine > Unclassified | place: USA...
GTTGTTCAAGAGAACATATGATGTTGTACATATCTTATGTCCTGGGGTAGTTGTCGTATGAAAGACATACCCCGTAGGAGAAGAGTTTGTATTGTCTTACTCTCTCCTATGCGAGATATATCTTCATTAGACTCGGGATCAAGGATATATACTTCCCTGTCATGTTAAGACATTGCTTAGAAGATATATAGTGTTATATAGATTATTAAAACAAAGTAAATTGAACAATATCTATATACATATATGAAGTTGTGTCTTAATCACATATGATTAGATTATAATAGACGTATGATATTTCATCCATAAAAGAGCCGGTATCTCTAGCTGCACAATCGAATCTAATTATGGTCGATACAGAAGAGACACACTCAACTAGAAGTAAGGTCAAGAAATCAGTGTCCATATACTTTCTACCTTATATACTAGTTCTCTATGTCAAGTTTGTCGGTAGAGGATACATATTGGTCTACTCAAACCAGTCAACTCAAATTCCTCCTCGTCCTTGGCGATACTGTTGTTGGTGGTGGTATTGTTCTTGTTCTTGTAATATCATTAACATGTGTAATGTTCTCTGATGCTGCTGAAACTTCCTCCGTTGTAGTTCACGCAAGATATCTAGCTGATGGGAGAGTTCTATATTGCTCATAAGGGATGCATCTCGAACAACTCGAGGGGTGGTATCACGAATACTGCTTCGGAAAGGTACATAATCTTGAACACCTCGAGGGTTGGTATTATCCTCGACAGCAAAATGAGTATTACTGCTTCGGAAGCAGGGTACATCTTGAGGAACGGGTGGTTGAGGAGGTGTTAAAGGCCTTGTACGAATACTGCTTCGAGAGGGTGGCACATCTCGAACAACAGCTTGAGCTTGAGGAACATCGATATCAACGACGTCTCTCTTGAGTCGCTTTTCATTCTCCCGTTTTACAATCAATGAATCAATCTCATTCCGTGCCTTGGTCCACCTAGATCTACTCTTACACACCATCAAGGGTAGTAGACTAGGATCATCTCTACGAAAGTTATCATGCTCAAACACATACTCTCCCTTTATTTGATCAACTAGTCCTCGGACTCGGACTGAATGGAAGCCCCATCGATTCAACTTACGAACGAAACTACGGAAGACTGTAATTCGTGGAAAGTACTTTGGTAGTATCAAGGATGTGAACTTTGATTCATCATGAATTGTAAATGCTCTACCATTGGGTATCCAACTCACAATGGATGCAAATTGGGGATTGGATAGCATGTCTAGAAGAGCGTTCGGAAACCTCTGCTTATGAGTCCATTTACTATCAGAGACTGTTGCTACCATTGGTTTGGATGATGGAGAAGATAGTAATGTGTTATTCTGTTCAAATGTGTTGTCATCGGGTAGAGGAGGGGTAGCGGGCTGTAATAATAGAGGACCCTCTTTGGAGTTGTTGGATACTATCGACGAAGAAGAAGATTCTTGTAATGTCAACAGTGAACTCTTAGTCTTGGTATCAGCTGCAATACTGAGTATGTCTAGTCCACTCATCGATTTGGTTATTCTGCTGTTGTTATCGATAATAGTTGGTGTTGGCCGCCCGAGGAGTGATCGACCAACTGCAACAGCTGCCTCATGATTTCGATGAAAATGAAGTAGATTGGAGTTTATGTTGGTTGGGGCGGCAACTGATGCCATTCGTTGCTTGACTGGGAAGCCCATGCTATGATATATGTTGTTGATAGTATTGTTGCAGGTTATTATGCCTCTTCTTATATGAATGAAGTAGCCCCAAAGTTCACGTGCCCAAGCATTCAAGATAAAATCTTCCCATGCGATGATAGGCATTCTTATAGCTTACTAATTCCAACGTACAAATTAGAATGACTTTTACTGACTCTTTCTCTTGGTGCGAGCTCCTTAGAAGTACTCGAGGTACGTGGGTTCTATATGAGGTGGCCAATCTATTTGTTGCATCGCGCTATCCTAGTCCAGGCTATTTGTTTTGCGTCTTTATTATCTTGAGACACATACGGGTTCGTATGAGGTGGTCCAGGCACTCTGCATAGAATTAGAGTTCATCTGGGGGTTCGTAGGGGTTTGTATGAGGTGGCTAGAGACAGCTAGAATCACTTGTCTTCTCTAGTCTATTCTCATTCAATATTCATATTTATGTTGATTAAACACTCACAAACATATCTCAAACCTCGTAGACTCAATCCTTGTATTATTCTCTCCTCTCCCTGTATCAACCTTTTATTTATAAGCCACACTCCCCAATCTTCCCCAATACATATATTATGTACCTGTCTTGCATTATATATACCAGAATCCTTTTTTGTCTTTATAATCTCTCTCCCCAAGCCTCCCCTTTAGTAATACCAAGTATACGAATTGGCTCATTCATTCCAACAGAAAGATCCTCCAACTTTGTCACTGCATGATATCCATTAATCATTACTATTCGATCACCAACTTTAACTTGGTTTTTGAATGCACAGTTTTCATATATGGCAGTAATGACTGCCCCTGCACTACCATCATTAACAAACTTAACAGCCAACCCTAGTTTTCCCGCAGGTGCCTGTACATAATATGCATCACCATTAACTACTTTAATTAGAGTTGCCTTCTTCTCTGCATCTTCTTTTGCCTTCCTTTCCTCTTCCTTCTTTTCCTTCTTGGTCTTTTTCTTCTTCTTCTTCTTATCATCACCATATAACTCTCTCCACTTGCTAATCTCTACTTTATATTCTTCCAATTCTTGTTTGGCAAGTTTGGTAACAAATTCTTTAATTCCATCCTCGTCATTACTAGTATCCAATGCCTTCCATTGTTCAATAATTGTCTTTGATAATTCCAAGAAACTAAATCCATGTGATACTTTACGATGTGCACGTTTACGACGCTTACCGGGTGCATAATACCAATCATGTGATAGTTTAATATCTTTATATTTGGTGGGTAGTGTTCCTTTGTAGTATTCGGGTGGTGTTTGATCTGAGTTTTTTGATCGACGTTTGGCCTTTGCAGGGGAATCCTTCTTCTCTTCCTCTTCTTTGTTATCAGTATCAGCAGCATCAGCTGCCGTAGAAGTATCAGTTTGAATGAGATATTCACGTTCAAGTTGGAAGAAGATGTGATACGCCGTTAATGGTCTCATTGGCTTGGGTGGTACATTTGGAATTGACGCTAATGTAGGCTCAGTTATTTTGCGCTTGATGCCCTTTTGTTGTTTCTTTCCTCCTTCCTGAACTCCTCCTCGCATTATCCCAATAATACGTACCGGTTCATTAATACCAATCGATAAATCTTCAAATTTATTAACCTTGTGATATCCATTAATTGTTACTATCCGATCACTTACATTAATTTGATGTTTAAAGGTACAACTTTCGTATATTGCTGTTATTACTGCCCCCTCTTGATTTGGGAAGAAGTTTACTTTTAGGTTGAGTTTACCGGCTGGTGCCTTGATGTATAATACAGCTGAAGACGAATCATTGCCTATATTTGATTTGTACGTATTGTTCATCATATTAATTTGCTTGAGTTGGTCTAATTCTTGATTCATAACATTCTGTTGCAGCTGATGGTACTGTTGTTGGATTAGATTTGCTTGGTTCATATTGTACGTCGGTATCTTTACTTACTGCATTAAATATAGAACTACTATCGCCCCGACGCAAAAACTGATGTATAAGGTACACGGAATGTATACCAATTTGATTATTGCAATACAATCGATATTTCAATTGACGTATTGTAGGTCAGTGTTGAGTTTTCTTTTTTTGCTCTAGGCAAATAAGAGATAGATATATCGAACTAATTTGTTGACGCCCACCGCCGGTATTCAATATCTACTAGGCACTACTACTCTACACGACGTCCCTGTACCAAGCGTGCTAATCACTATAACCTAGCTAAACATACTCTTTTAGCAAATTCAACGATAGCTAAGTGATGAGGATATCGTTTTGTCGCCAAACCGCATCGAAGAATTTCAGACAAATTGAATACCCGCCTTAACAACCAAAACAACCACATTTATCGTCTAGCTCTAAACGAATATACTGTGGTGGATATACCATCGTATTGTGGCGAGTCATCATAGTGTTTTGGTGGCTGCATTGTCTGCAGAAAAAAGAAAAAAAATTGGACACATCACGTGCAAAAAATTCTCTATATATTACCGTCTATGATGGAATCAACTGATACGTGTGCCAGCTGTGGTAAGGAAGGAAATAATTTAAAAGCATGTACGGCATGTCGTATGGTAAAATATTGCAATAGAGACTGCCAGATATCTCACCGTAAACAACATAAGAAGGCATGTAAAAAACGTGCAGCCGAGTTATATGATGAAAAGTTATTTAGGGAATTAGAGCCAGAAGAATGCCCAATCTGTTTCCAGACATTACCACTTGATGCAAATGAATACAGTTTCAAAGCATGCTGCGGGAAGATGATCTGTAATGGTTGTATTTATACAATGAAAGAGAGTGAAGGAGCTGACCTTTGTCCATTTTGTAGAACGCCAGAAGCAATTTCTGATGAAGAAAACATCAAAAGATTAAACAAACTATTGGATAAAGGAAATGGTGACGGATTCTACGCACTTGCTGGATTATATGCTCAGGGAATAATGAGCATACCACAAGATTGGAATAGGGCTCATGAGTTGTTACTCAAGGCTGGGGAGCTTGGATGTTCTAAGGGATATTACAACTTGGCTAAGTCGTATGCGGAAGGAAATGGTCTAGAAAGGGATATGAAAAAAGCTAAACATTACTGGGAACTGGCAGCTATGGGTGGGGATATCATGGCAAGGAATAGTCTTGGACATATGGAAGGAATGGCTGGCAATATTCAACGAGCATATAAACACTATATAATTGCAGCAAGGGCAGGGAGTGAAAAATCTTTGGAATGGGTCAAGCAAGGGTTTATGCAGGGTATTGTATCCAAAGATATATACGAGGAATGTTCGCATGCCTTAAGTGAACGACAAAATGAAATGCAGAGTGATGCTAGAGAGAAAGCTATAGCATCAGATATGTTCAACCGGCCCCCCTTGAACTTACCAACTTAAGCATAATGAACCTGTAATTAATTGTAGATTCGTTTGATAGATAGATAGATAAATAGACATGTAAAACTAGAGAAACATTGACTGCTATGGTTTTAAGATACATCACTAAACATCATAACCTTTAACAATACCAATAATTCGATTTGGTTCATTCATACCAATAGATAAATCCTCCAACTTTGTTACCGCATGACTTCCATTAATATTTACGATACGATCACCAATATTAATTTGATCTTTGAATGAGCACGTGTCGTGGATAGTTGTAATCACAGCTCCTTGTTGGTTACTATAGAATTTGACTCCCAATCCGAGCTTACCCGCTGATACCTTAATTGGGATAATAATAGGATAATGAACAACTCCTGGAGTCTTTCTTGCTTTCTTCCTCTTATCAGGCGGTTTATTTGGATCATGTTTTTGACATGTCCCTCCCTTCCTTTTAGCACGGGTCTTACACCCCTCGATACTGCAGTATATACTAGCATTTGGATCCCTCTTTCGTACATAGGACACCTTTGCACCGTGTGTTACACAAACACCATTATTTCGAACAAAGAATGTGCATCCTTTACAAAGAAGAAAGAGAGATAATTGTAACATATGTTAGTACTAGTGGGTTACAAAAGCAATCAAATGAATAGCCAAATCATTGAGAAGTTTCGGACTTTCCTGGAAAGGAACATTTCTTATTATACTTCGGTGCTCCATGACGGATACATACTCCTTGACTTTGTACGTAGTTGTTACACCCTTCTTCTTTACATTTTGGACGTGGATATCTCTTTCGTGGTTTCTTATTTGATGTTGTTTTGGTTGATGTTTGTTCCTGTTCCTCTTGATTGGTAGATGTTGATGTTTGTGTTTGCTGTTGCTCTTCATTGGGCGCACCCCCCACCGCAGTTGTAGCATTATTAGCAGCAGCAGCAGCAGCAGTTGCATAAATATCTTCATTGTCCAAAGTATTAGTATTTCTGTTAACAAATTCATGAGAATTAACTTTTGTGCCACATTTACCACACGATAAAAGTGTCGTACCTCGGACTGCATGAGCAGATAGTAGACACTTTGGACATATAATACATTGACATGGTTTTAGTATAACATGATCATGGAGATAGAGTTGCTGATTGCAAGAGTAGCATTTATCACCACTCATTTTTGATATAGGATACCGTGTAGCGTATACTTCCTTCTTGATTAATATAATCAATCTCGGCGGCCCAAAACTATACCAATGGAAAGAGCGTTAAAAAATGAATAAGTTGGTAGTTGGCAGTGTCCAACTTAGCGTATTATACCAATCTTATGTTTCAATTTTCCTCAGCTTGTGAGTTGAAGTTTTTTTTTGCAAAAGCTTTTTGCAATAATTTATTTGTTGATAGTTCCAATGACCGGCCGCCTCCGACGTAATTCAGTACTTACTAGATACTTATTATGAAGAATAATTGCAGCAATCGATCACTTCTTGGATAGCATAGAATCAATAACACACACTACTGCTGAATTGCCTATTCGTTTTATCGCTAAATTTTCTCAACTTCCCCTTTTGCCTCCCCCTCTATTATCGCTCTTGTGGCGGCTTGCAACTCGCGTGTTAAAGAAGCTCTATATATATTGCTGTTCTCCGTTGGGTATTACTATCGACGGCGGCTACTGAAGAATCGGTCTACTCATTAATAACAAAATAGGTCTCCTTTTGACACATCACAGGCACAAAACAAGATTTGTAATTTGATTGGTTGAAATACACATCATAATATGCCTTCTTTACCATCATCCCTAGCGGCTGCTGCCGTCATCACTGCGGCCACACTAATAGCAATGTCAATATCTGATAGGAAAAAGAAGAAGTATGAAGCACGCATTGCAAAGTTAGAAGAAACGAAGCAAGCAGAGCGGACTGGCAGGATTCGTGCCGAGTTAAAGTTACGAACAGCTTTGAAGAATCAACAATCTTATTCATTAAGTCCAATACCTGAGGAGTTAAACGGCGGCAATAGCACCAATGGTACACAAAATGAACACAAGAACTTGTTGCAGTTAGAATGCATTGGGACAATAGTATCACCCTACACAAAACGAATGGGCACGCCACGTCAAGGTGCATTAGTACCCAGTGGACGAGGATATATCCAACTACGTATACCAGTTGAATGTGTGGATGGATTAGATTTATATTCACATGCATGGATATTATTTACTTTTCATGCCAATACTGATACTCCCAACAAAACTAATAAGTCTTCTACTAAAAAGCAGCAAAAGAATGGCAATTCAACAATGATGAACTTGACCAAAACTAAGATACGTCCACCACGTGCCCCATCGAACTTAAAAGTAGGTATGTTAGCAACACGTTCACCACATCGGCCAAACAATATTGGTTTATCATTAGTACAAATTATTCATTGCAATCTCTTCAAAAGTATGCAAAAGAACATCTCGGATGGGTTGGTAATAGTAGTACTGATATGGAAGTAGAGGATAGTAGTAACAACGAAACTGTATGGTGAATGATGTTGACTTGGGAGTATAAAAGACTCATTGGTATTCCACTATTAGCACTATTTAGTCATAAGAATAAGCAACAGAATAAATAGACGTAGATATCTGTACATAATATGAACTAAGGCAGTGTACATTACAAGTGACTTCACTTCAAGTTTGGTACTCTTCTACTTCTACTTCTAGTCAAGACGACGATCGAAATAACGTTTTGGCATTGGATTGCCTCCCCGGTACTTTCCAATCACAAGTGGATTCAACCAATAACCATACTTGTCTTCAACACATCCACGAATGACATTCTCTCGATGCGCCACACCCTGGACACCAGACATTCCTTGGAGGTAGATTGAGTCTCGTCCAAATTTATGATCACCATCACATCTCACCGATGGGTCCGCTGCAATGCCATCTCTTACAAGAGAATGTGCAGCAGGACATACAGGCTCACATGAAAGTGTCTCACCCTCCTTGAGGACACCATGTAGACATCTACCAGACTCATAGAGTTCCTTAATGCTAGTACAAATACCAAGACTATATCCAGTAGCAAGGGCAACTTGATGAAGTGAAAGCGTGACATTAGTGATAGGCATGGACACTGAGAACGTGTCCATAGATTTGTGTCTGCCGTCTTTGCGTTCATAAATGCCCATTTCTTGAAAGATGTAGTTCTTACCGTCCACTGCCTCATGCAAGAATCCACCTTCTCCATTAGATGCATTCATATTGATGAGCTTTCCACCGTTGAGTATATCAATGAGAAGGAAGCCTCCTGTTGGTTCAGGGACACGAACGTTGTCATTTGCATCACCAGTGCGATACTTTGCTTGACCCTGGCAGTACATGAAGAGGAGTAAATCAGGCACCTAATGAATAGGATGATAAGTTTAGGATTAGAGAAGATTGGTATGAGAGGTTCAAAGTTGTGCACATACAAATCAACTTACCGAGACGAAGATTCGAGTGAATGTCTTGCCTTCCTCGTCAGTCCACTCAACGATGATAGCAAGTCCACAAGCAACCATCTGTATCAAAGTGCGAACCAAGAGGAAGTAATGGCAAGTTTCAGACGTCATAATCTTGATTGCATTCTTCTGATTTTGATCGCATAACTTGGATTCATAATTGGGATTAGCTTGCATACTAGCAACTGCCTTATCAGCCAATCCTTTGGCATCATCATTATCATTGATATGCTCTACAACTTGGGAGACGTTCAACTTCACCGCTCCTCCATTTGCACATGCTTTTATCACGCGTGCCTGTATCTCCTGATCGGTTTCTGTATGCAATAAGGTGTTGGGAATAGAGAGAGTGTGTCAGTGTTAGATGATATGATATGAACGAGTGGTACACATATGATTTTCTTACCTTCGACTACCCGAGTTAGCTTCGACATAGCCTCCTCTGCCGTTTCGGGTTTATTACCTAGCTTCTCATGCTCTTCCTCAAATTTCTTCCTCTTCTCACGCAGAGCCAAGCCCATACCAGCAAACTCTTTAGTCTTCTCAATGTCACCATTGAATCGTGCAATGAGTTCAGATGTTCCATCCTCAGTGCATCTCTTGGCACTTGTCTCGGCCGCTATAGTGTGCTCATACGTTATTGAGGTTTCACCTGCTTCTCTTCCTCCTTTATTAGGTTTAACAATCTTACCGTCTCGTGCCTTTGTTGCTGCTATATTCCAAAAGGTTTCAGTGTTCACACGACCAATCAATTTATTCTCCTTGAGATATGAGTCCAAGATCTCGGCTCTGAGATGTGTTGGAAAACGTTGCATATCCTTGCCTTTCTTTTCTCGATATTCGATAAGATGAGGTAAGATAAGTTCAGCTAGATCGTCCGTATACTCAGCATAATCAGCCTTTGATATACGTCCTCTATCAGAAGATGATTCATTGTCCTCTTCTACTTCTTCCTCCTCCTCCTCCTCAGACTGAGACTCTTCCTCAGAACTTAGCACACTATCTTTATACTCCACCTTTCCCTTGCCTTCATGTCGAGAACTACGTCTGGGAGGTGGCTCAGATGAAGCAGCATCATTACTCTCATTCTCATCTGCCATATCAACATCCCCCCCTCCACCTCCATCGAAATCAACATGATCTACATCCATGTCTGTGAAGAGTATTGCAACAAATAATATATGAGTATTTAAACGAATACAAAACGATATATAAACGTAGCAATACAAGAATATTGTCTCTTACCTTGTCTATCTCTTACATTACTACTGCTACTCTGCCCAGATGATGATGATTCATTACTTTGACTTTGTAGAGATGACGATGATGATTCCTCGACTGCAGCAGCGGTGGCACCGTTATTATTATTCTCCTTATTTGTAGAAGAAGAAGAACCTTGTGTACGCGGTGTCTTTGCTTGTCTACTACCCTGTGTATTGCTGCTGTTGTCAGATGTTTCTCTTCCTCTTCTTCTATTCGTACTACTTGTTGTTTGTTCTTCTTGTTGAATATCTTCTTGTGCTGAAAAGAAACGATTACGAAAGTCTGTAAGATCAACTCTACTTAGAGCATTACCAAAATTGTTGGCAATTGTACCGGGAGATATCATTGTATATAGACTACCGAGTTGTTATTATTATTATTGACGATGAATGAATGAATTTTGCAATATTATTTGCAATGATTAATTTGCAATAAAGTAGTCGTCATTGACGGCGATGCCGATGTAATATGATTGATATAATAAGTATATAGTGTTTAGGAATTATTGTTGCGGGTATATCAACTCTCCATCGTTTGGATATATCGATAGAGTTGTTGTTTGTTGTTGTCGACTCTCGAGTTGTTGAAAAATGAGGCTATATCGTACGATATCTACGTAGGACGTAAGAATGTACCTCTAAACAAAATAACTCAAATTGCAACTATTTAAGACGCCGCAGCAAACAAATAAAGCAACGCAATGCATATCCCTGCATCATATTATTATTATAGAGTATTTAATAAATAATACACCATTTCTACTAGGTATAATAATATGGGCAGAACAAAGTCAACAAAGCGAACAAAACCAAAGTCAAAGACTGCCAAGAAAACAACAACAACAACAACAGAATCTACAATCAATAAGCCGTATGGAGGAAAGACATTAATTATCGAGAAAGAACTTCGTAATTATTGCAGAAAACGAGGAAATCCAGCATACGGCGACCTCTTAGCAAATGGAGATGATTGGGGTGGTGCTAGCATCCTATTGGCAATCCCTGCTCTAAGTAAGAAATATAATTATGACCGAGATGAGATAAGCAATAGTCTTCGTACTCTTAGGAGGCATCATTCAAATGGACATAGTATGTTGGACAAGCCAGCAGCAAAGAAGAAGTCTAATGCAAAGACTTCTAAAAGTAAGAAGAAGAAGAGTGTTAGTACACCAAAGAATAATAATAATAATACATCAGTGAATAGTACATCCAAGTATATTGGACAGCGTGTATCAGCTGTGTGGGATAAGGAATCATTCACCGGTATTGTATCGCACGATGATGAAACAGATGAGTTAGTTTTGACTTATGATGATGGCAGTGGTGAAGAAGTGTTTAGTAGTGAGGAGGATATGATTAATGAAGGTAAAGTTGTAATGTTGAAAGAGAAACAATCACAAAAAAAGAAGAAGAGGAAGCATGTAGCGAAATCTACCACCTCTACAGCACGTAAATCCAAGAAGAGTAAATTGGCTGACAAGAAGGAGGAGGCAGTTGATACATCATCATCTAACAAACGTGCAACACGTAGTAGTAGAGGAGAAAGGCAACAAAAGTCTAATGCAACTGAATTAGATAATAATTCTACTACAAGTAATGAGGATGGGGATAAAAACGACACGTCCACAGTACCCCGATATGATGCAGTGCGTCTAGCCCAATCCTTTGTCAAGAAGGGATCTATCCGTACCGGTTCAACAACTCAATTCAACTGGCGTGGTTTCGGTTTACAAGTTGGTTTATGCTTTAATGCACTACCTGACCACTGTTCATTTTTATATGGACCACTTGATCCAGAGGGTGAAACCCAAACAGCATCAACATCTAAATCTACAGCCCCTGCAAAGAGTACGGAGGGTGGTGATGTATTACAAACTGTTACTACCGGATTGGCAAATGATATTGGCAAGCTTGCAGGAAGTGTATTAAATGAGGCAATGGATAAGGATGAAAAAGATAATGTTGCTCCATTACGGAATGAGATTTCAAGTACCAAAGACCAAATTACAAGTTCCAACCTAGCAATGGAACGTATAGCATCATTATTGGCATCAAAGGGTAGCCTCCCATCTAACTTCAAATTACCAATTGATACTAGCAACAGTGATAAGGACAAAGAGGACAATACACAGTTAGTAAAGACATTGGAGAATAAGTTGCTTGAGATGGAATCACAATTAGTCCATATCGTTAGCAACACTCCAGCCCGTAAGCAGTTGTATATTAGCATTATACAGAAAGAGTTAGAATTAGAAGCGGCGGCTGGTAACTTCACATTCGTCCCTCCACTTACCGAAGGTAGTGATAATAATGCAATTACAACCGAGACGGGAGATAACGATGAAACAAACGGTGTTGCACTGTGGTTAAGTACGAAGTGTCGAGGAATTGTACAAGGTATCATTCAAGGTGTATTAAAACAATTATATTCTATCAAAAGCAAGGAATTAGAAGCGGCATATCAATCTCAATACGAGAAAACTGTCACGCCACACAGGAAGAAGGAGGAACGTGATATTC
>Ga0214480_101102_pt1 | contig 12327 bp, 7 predicted proteins | sample M1_20Mar14CPVII9_3_FD_165042 | JGI IMG/M metagenome (GOLD analysis project Ga0214480, IMG submission 165042) | Marine eukaryotic communities from Monterey Bay, California, United States - M1_20Mar14CPVII9sort6BwellE17 | ecosystem: Environmental > Aquatic > Marine > Unclassified | place: USA...
GTGCACCTGAAATAGCTTCATCATCGCCATGTGTATACCTCAATTTATTATCACGCAATTTGTATTCACCAATTACTCTTATAGCTGTAGAGTGCGGTTCATCTCCATAATTATACCCAATTACCAAGGTTTCTTTGCTCAATTGTGGCCCGGACTCCCCTCCATCGGAATCACTTTGAAATAATAGGACATGCTCATATTGCATAGACTTTTTCATCAAGTCTACAAATAACCTATTACTGTAATTTGATTCCCTAATTGATCTCGGGTTGGACCATGTTTGAGTTTGACTTTCACCTTTCCATTCAGAGGTAACAGCATCTCCATCTTTTTGGAATATCTTGAACTTAATTGCTTCTCCTTTGATAACGGGTTTGTATGTATACCAATCAGGTAGCTTGGCAATCTCTTTGGGTGTTGGTATGTAACGTTCTGCCCATTGTTCCTTTACCTTTGTGTCAATACCAAGGGCGAGATGCAAATCTTCCTCTTCTAGTTTCTCACGTAATAATGTCCCCATCTTTCTTTTCACCTTCCTCTCAAGGGCCATATCTTCAATACCATGCTTTGATAATAAGTAACTAATCCTGTCATGTCTGCTTTTCTTGACAAATGATCGTTCCTTCATCATTTTAAGATAGTCTAGGTATAAATTCTCAACAACAGCATCGTTTTCCAATGCCTCCGTAACCATACCTGGTATCAAAGCTCTTTTAATGATATCGTCCTTCGCAACAGTTTTACCGACTGAACACATGGCAGCTGCTAGAACCAAATGACCTCGTGAAGTGTTCGGTTTGTGTTTATATCCAACCCTCTTGCACATATCTATCAATACTTCATCCCTTAAATCTTCATATGTACATATAGAGTGGTCGACATCATCTTCTGTATTGCACTCTACAGAGGGTACATAGTTTTTAGCATCTTGTAAACTTTCCAATAGGTCTCTCTTCGTAGTTTCATCACCGAGCAGGAAGGCGGTGGGATATGGAAAGCAATAATTTCTTGCGACCATGACAATTTTAGCACGTGTAGGATTGGGCTTATGATGATACCCAACTAACTTATCACACATCTCTATCAACACATCATCCCTTAAATCTTCAAATTTGCACAAGGTATGATCAAGATCTTTTACACTTTCACACCATGAACTTGATGACATTTCCTCTGATTTTGTTTTTGTAATATCGTTAAGATATTTATCATACATTTTTGATGATTCAGATTGGACACTTTTTAGCATGTCTTGTCTTACAGCTTTTTTCATGTCATCATCATCAATATAATTCAATGCATTATCTGTTTCTTCTTTAATCATCTGACACATCCTTGCAATTGTAACAATTTCCTCCCGTGTAGGATTCGATATATGGTGATTATACCCTACGCTTTTACACAAATCTAATAGTACTTTACTCTCCAATTGTTCAAGTTTACAGAATGGTGGATTGATATCGTCTGTAGTTTTACATTGTGGTACGCCCGATAACTTGGATGTAGACAAAGAAGCAGTGCAAATAAAATTTTTGCATATGGCAAGAAGTGCCAAAATTAGATGTTGTTTTCTCGTTATTCTCATGGTGGCGGCGGCGTAGTAAGTTACTAGATATTATATACAATAACGATAAGACGATACAAGTATGTAACGTCTCGGATGGGAGTTGTATATCTAAGAGCCAATTATATAGGTACAGCTGAGTAAATTTGCAACTCTCAACTGAAACTCAAATTTGTGTTTGGTTAATGATGTGTAGTCGGTACGTTACGATAGCTGAATTTCAAGCGGTATTATTCATTCTAGATATGATCCTTATCAATACAATATATCCTGGATATATATTGGCGCTTATTAGATGGGAGATATTGCCGTCCAAACTATCGACTATGAGTCGTACATTCACTTTCGGTGAGTAGTCTGCAGTAGATTTAGGATACCGTCCAAGGATACCATTTTTTTCTCCCCTCCGCTCCACTCGATTTTGCGCTCATAGTACCTACGTGTTGTCATTGCTCTCATATTGCACGATAGAAGCGGCACCATACCCCAAATAAGTAGTATCTATCGTTAGTATTAGTATATCATATCATCCTGTAAATTTATAGCAGTGAAGCCAGCGCAGAGCTATAAAAAATAGGCCATTAATATCACATTGCAATTAAACACATCTTGTGCACATAATATACAAACAATATACCACAACCATGCCATCCCAAGAAGAACAAGAGGAGACTCAAATTGAGATCTTCAAAGTCAAAAAGTTAATTAAGAATCTACAAGCAGCAAAAGGTAACGGCACATCCATGATATCACTAATCATTCCACCGGGTACGCAAATATCTCAAATTGCTAAAATGTTACGTGACGAATATGGCACCGCCTCGAACATTAAATCACGTGTCAATCGTCTATCTGTTTTGGGTGCAATTACCTCCACCGAACAACGATTAAAATTATATAACAAATGTCCTAAGAATGGATTAGTCATGTATTGCGGTACAGTAATCACCGACGAGGGTAAAGAAAAGAAAGTGAATATTGACTTTGAACCATTCAAACCAATCAACACATCGTTATATTTATGTGATAATAAATTCCATACAGAAGATTTAAATGAACTACTAATGGATGATGAAGCCTTTGGTTTTATTGTTATGGATGGTAATGGTAGTTTGTATGGGACTGTGCAGGGTAGTGCTCGTGAGGTGTTACATAAGTTTTCGGTGGATTTGCCAAAGAAGCATGGTAGGGGTGGTCAATCTGCATTACGTTTCGCCCGGTTACGTCTTGAGAAGCGACATAATTATGTACGTAAGGTTGCCGAAATGGCAACACAGCTCTTCGTACCGGACGGGCAGAAACCAAACATTCAAGGGTTAATATTGGCAGGTTCTGCCGACTTTAAATCAGAATTGATGCGTTCCGATCTATTTGATTTACGTTTATCTAAAATTGTTATTAAAATGGTAGACGTAAGTTATGGTGGATTACAGGGTTTCAATCAAGCAATTGAATACTCAGCAGATACATTAGGTGAAGTGAAGTTAATGAAGGAGAAGAAATTATTACAAAAGTATATGGATGAAATCTCACAGGATACAGGGAAGTATTGTTTCATGGTTGAGGATACATTGACGGCATTGGACTTGGGTGCTATTGAACATTTAATCATTTGGGAAAATCTTGAAATGAATCGTTATGTATTACGTAATACGTCCACGTCTAAGGAACTTGTCGTCTATTTAAACCCCGAACAGGAAAAGAATGAAAGTTTCTTCCACGATCCAGAAAGTGGTGTTGAATTAGAAGTTATTGAAAAGGAGGCAATGACTGAATGGATTGCTAATAATTATAAGAATTATGGATGTAATTTGGAATTTGTTACCGATAGGAGTGGTGAGGGGACACAGTTTGTTAAAGGGTTTGGTGGTATTGGTGGTATTCTGCGTTGGAAGGTTGATTTTGTTCAGTTGAATGAATATGAGGAAGCTGCCGCGGCGGATGCTGATGGAGATGATAGCGATAGTGATGAGGATGGTGGAGATGATGATGATTATGGTTTTGATGATGGTGATTTTGGGTTCTAAGTTGATTGATTTGACTGAACTGATGAGCCCGTCTTAACTTGCTACCTAAACCTATGATCTGATCTATGTCTGTTTGAGGAATGAACGAGAATAAAAGTAAAACCAATTGTGAAGTATGAAGCTGTATGTATGTTGTCTTTAAGGTTATGGTCGATGTTAATAGCTCACCCCGCTCACCCCTAATGATTTACTACTTAAGCTGCTAGCACATATCATTGGGATCCAGCTCAAACGGACCGAACAAAAGCATGATTTTATAGGTTACCACTATCATTGCAAAGCTTCCCACGACATCCTGGACTGCCGTCTCCAATGGGCCTCCCCATTTGCCTACGAATTGCAATTATGTGCAGAAGATGTGAGCAAAGTCAGTCGAACGATCAGATGGATATCGGCAGCACAAGACAATGAATAAAACTTACCACTATCCCGTTGGAATATAAATGTAAATAGTAATGGTGCCAAAGTACCTGTGCAGCCGGCAGTCACTATGCCAATAAACTGAGCAACAAAGATTGACAAGGCGAAGGGGAATGATCGTGTCATATAAAAACTCATAGAAGCTAGCACAGTCCCAATTGCAACCCCTAGATACAACGCTGCTATAATCTCTTTCCCCAACCATGTCATATAGTTATCTATTCTAACTTGTGAATGACTTATAGCACGTGTGGTCAAGGTTGACGCCTGTAATCCCACATTCCCTGCTATTGCCGAAATCAATGGCAGTAAAGAAATTAATGTTGTATACTTCTTCCTTCCAATCAAACTGCACAGTCTATCACTACCACCACTGATTAAGAATAATGTTGGTAATTCAAATACCAAAGTAACTATCAGTGCAAATGATCGTTCGGGGAAGGCACGTTGAAATGCTGAGCAACTTCTATAGTTCTCGGCCTCATTGGAGATTGACAATCTTGTCTCGGTACCCTCACTTCTGATATCACTAAATACCGACTCTGCGATTGAATGCAAATCATCTCCATTTCTTATTGATGCTACAGATCTTCTCATTTGATATGATCCCCAACTACTTGTTCTACTTTTATCTCTCCCTCCATTTAATGTAGGGCTACTAATTCCATCGTCATTGAGATCTAGGGACGCTCGCTTCTTTACTACTTCTTCTGCACTTGGTCTTACCCAAGCTTTTGATTTATCAACTATATTACCGTCTAATTTAATTGTAAGAGGTACACCCATCTCCTCATCAAAACCATGGCTTATATTAGTTGATTTAGGAGTTATTTGTCTCGTCCTCTTTTCTCGACGACCTGAGGATCTCGGTTGGGTATTCTCTTGTGTATCAACTCCAGATTCCACTTCTACATGACTTATACCGCCGTAATCTACATGTCTATTATTAGTACTACTCATGGTATTATTGAAGTTCTTTCTGATTTAAGCAATGGATATCAGCCGCCACTAAAAGGTTAGGGAGAAGAGAGACTGATGGGAGAGGAGAGTTTGAAGGGGAGGCATGCGGCACGCAGGACTATTAGCAACACCTCGATACTAGTATGTATGCCTCCAGCAGTCTAAAGTCTAGCAATACTAGAAGGATACCGTCATCCATAAAGATTTCTCTCTCAACACTCGGCCCTACCTACCACTCATTACAACCATGGCGTCATCTACCCCCGAGAATGAAGATCCTCTACTAAATCCAGGACAACAACAACGCCCTCCTACGATATGTGAACAATTATGCGGCTGTTTGGTACGTTTCTCTTCATATTGAAAAAATGTGCATATCTTGTGTCTCTCTTCCTTCTCACCTCTCACCATTGCAATACATTATTATCCATATATATTTGATATCGGTATGCATATCTTGTATTCATCTCACATTCTAACCCTGTATTACAATACATTATATATCCTCTCTCTAAACATATATCATATAAATATTATAGTGTTGTTTAGCACTTATACCCGTGGCATGTCTAAGTTTGTGTTGCTGTTTGGGAGTGTCTGCGGCTGATAATGCAGTCAACAAAGCACAAGGTAAGCGTTGGGATCGTACTCAAAACAAGTGGATCGTGGACAAGCTGGATGAAGAAGCTGAGGAAATCTCAAAACTACCAAAGGATGACGATGATATATTAAAACAATCTAAAGATGAGGAAGAGAAACCAGCTGCTACTGGCGAGGGTGGACGAGTTGTTAATGACACTGAATACTATGATACATTAGGAGTGGCCACAGATGCAACACCTGCTAAGATTAAGAAGGCGTACTATGTAGCAGCTCGTAAATGGCATCCAGATAGAAACAAATCAGATGAAGCCAAGGTTAAATTCCAAGCGATTGGCGAAGCTTATCAGGTGTTGGGCGATGAAAAGTTACGAAAGGTATATGATCGTGATGGAAAGGATGGGTTGAGTGGGGATAAGACTGAGGCCGCTATGGAATCCCTTGATCCTAGTTTAATCTTTACATTCTTATTCGGAAATGATCGTTTTGACGATATTGTTGGTAGGTTGCAATTGGTTACACAGACAATGATGGGAGGATCAGAAGACCCCCCAGAGTTTATTAGGCAACAAACTATGGAGTTGGAGAGGCGTCGTGTTATCCGTCTTGCTGTGTCACTTCGTAGTAGAATCCAATCATATGTTGATGGAGATAAGGAAGGTGCCAAGGCCAAATGGACAGCAGAGGGTAAAGAGCTAGTAGAAGTACGATATGGTGAACAAATCTTAAATACAGTGGGTACGATGTATAAGTTAGTTGCCACGGAAGTGATCGGGTCATGGAGTGAAGGGATGGGTGCCAAGGTAAAGGCGGCTGATATGAAAATGGATGCAGCCAAGACAGCAATGACTGCACAGCAGACTGCTCAACAGGGTACATCCGAAGAGGATGCCCTGCCTCACATGATTACTGTAATGTGGAATATGACTGTTATTGATATCACGGGCACTATCCGGGAGGTTGTTATGAAGGTAACCAAAGATCAGACTGCGTCCGATGAAACACGTAAGAAGAGAGCCGAGGCTATTATGGAATTAGGCAAAATCTGGGAAAGTCAGAAGTCAGCATTACCAACTGCAATGCAGAAGAGTGTTCGTAATATGTATGCATCTGCCACCGCTGCTGCAATGGACGCTCATTTGAACAAAGCAAGGAAGGAAGAGGAGGGAAATGATGTTGTCTAAGTTATCTGGTGTATCTTTGTTATCTGTTATACGTTCTATATCTATAGTCTAGAGTGAGAAAAGTAATATGATCTAACAATTCTTCCAGACTGGTTCTCGTTCATAAAGACTACCATCAATGTAATGGACATAATGCGCCTGGTAAAGCTGTACATCAGAGCCCAAGTTAACAATTTCGCTGTGGAGAGCATCCTTGTTGATTTCTATTTCCTTGACACCCTTTTCAATTGCATACTTTACCCCTCTGATAGTAAGTAGTTGATCATCAACATCTGTCCATAAACCAATTTGTTTTAGAAAGATACCTGAACCACCTGATTCCTTCTCTTGTGCATCAACAAGGTCAATCAAGCTGACATCACTTAGCCAATCCGGTGAACCACCGGGCCAGTAATTTCGTAGCACTTCTAATCGTGGTAAATAACGGGATATAATAACAGCAGCCCTCGGTTCAAGCCGTCTACTGTCTGATAGATTCAGGGTAGTGATGCCTGTACTTGCACTAAGGACCATCTCAAGACCACGACAAGAAATGTGTGAACCGACCATTGAGAATGACTTCAACTTTTTACAGTGTTGGGCAATAGGAACGAGGCTGTTGTCAGAAAGCTTTGTTTCCACTCCACTATAATGTTCATCATACACACAGTCCACAAGTTCAAGACGAACTAAGTTCTTCCCAATAATAGGCATGATTGCCTCAACATGAGCATCAGTCATCCATTCAGGTCCACACATTGATAATGACACCAAAGGTGTCTGCAAATTAGTGAAGAACCGCTTTAGTCGGTATGGACTAACCTCCCGATGACCATGCTTGAAACAAATACTAAGACAAAGCTTATGAAGAGCTGGTATTGCATCTGGCATAAGACGAAGTGTCTCTGCATCAATCAGATCAAACCCGTAGACAGCATCAGATTGTAATTCAATATCTAACCATTCAAGCTCCGGAAAAGATGCTTGAGTTGTTAGTAGAGTTCGAAGCAAATCTTCGATACCATTACACACTCTAGCACTTCTCCAACCCTCATGAGTCTTTCGGAGAACCGACGTAGGATCTATATGAACCTCTTTTATATGTTGACGTTTCCAACTACAATCACGAAGAGATCCAAGGAATCCTATTCGAGCATCGAATATGTCACTACCGATAATTGGCCAATAATTTTTAAAGTCCTTTAATACTATTCGAGTTGGTGCATATGTTTGAGCAAATCGTCGAAAGGATTTGCAAGTTTGACCAAGTATACCAATCCACTCCCATACCTGGGATTCTTTTCGTGGCATACTATATGATATTATGTTGTTAAGTGCTTCATCTGGTAAGGAGAGTAGATTGATGTTTGTGTTTTGTGTATTGCAATTATTATTTTGTGCACTGACATTATTGTTGGATTCACATCTCGAACGTTTACGTGTAGGTTGTAATGACGACATAATTTATCTATAATATACTCTGAATACTTTAGTCCTTTTTAGTGTGATACCAAACCCCTGATTATGATGATATATAACCAATATAATATGTCAGAGTGACAAATTTTGTTTTTGATATATCTACTAACTTATTTTATTAACGCCGGAGCTCCATGACAATTACCACCAATGGCCCACGGTATAATAAGCACTTGAAACTGCAAATAATACTTGCAATAGATAACACTAGGTATATAATATAACACTGTTTGTTGGCAGCCAACTACTCTCAACACCTTCAACATCAGTAGTTTGATCGCTAAAAACTCTCCAGTCTTGCCCCCATATCATCTCCTCTCCTACTACTATTTATCTACTCTTGTTGCCGCCTATCATGTTGCAAGGGAAGAAGAGTATACTCGTATTGGTTGCATATATATGTCTGCTATCATTAGTGGTAGCAGGATTCGTCCCGGAATTTGCTAATAATCAACTATCGGCCATCAGCTTCACACATCATCAAACATCATCATCACATACATCACTCTTTGCCTTTGCAAAGAAGAATAAGAAGAAACCAAAACGAGCAGCCCAAACTACCAAAGGATTCGGTGCACCTCCACCCAAATTAGAGGATGTACTTGCTGCATTCAAATCTCGCATACCGGAGAATGCTGGTGAGTTTTCATATAACTTTTTGTTCATAACTTGTGTATCTTTGAAATTGCAACTCAATAACCAATCATATTGATACCCATCACACTCAGATGAACAACCATGTGCATGTGGATCAGGCAAAGTATATGGTGACTGTTGTGGGCCATTGCATAGCGGTGAAAAGAGTTGTTTAACGATGACAGATGTCCTCCGTTCACGATATACAGCGTTTTCATATAGAAATATTAAATATGTGATGGATACAACTAACGAAATTTGTAGAGACTATCGTGAGGATAAGGTTGCATGGGCTAAAGATTTAGATAAAGGTGGAATGTTTGATAGTTTTGAGTTTGTAAAGTTACAAGCTGGTGAAGAGGAGATGAGTGAAGATGATGAAAATGAAGGATTTGTAGAATTTAAGGTGACATTGAGAGCAAAGGAAGATAAGTATGATACGGTTGCAGGTCAAGAGACGGTGATTAGTGAAAGGTCTAGATTTCTTCGTAATCCAGACGATGGTGGCTGGAGCTATGCAAGTGGAGATGTTAGATCAGATGTTGTTGGTCTAGAGGATACCCAGCTCAATGCTTAATGAATGGTAAGCTTCTTAGAGGAGAAAGTCAATGGAACAAACAGAAGAAAATAAGGCCATGATATACACTCAGTTCCAAGAAAGTTCATCTAAAAGCTATTGTTTGGCCACCCATACACATAATAATGTATCATCAAACTAAGAAACCAAAAATTAGAACCCATGACCGCCCATGATTGATTTACATGAACCGTAGACCCGCTATATGAACTACACAATCACATTATTCAATTAAACCCATATTAGACAACTTTAACGCGATAATGAATGATAATAATAATAATAATGAAGAAGAGCAATCGGTAGATGCAAACGGCAGCATGTCATACATTGACCGTTTGTACATGAATTAGATAATGACAGTAGTGATAATGAAGGTATCAATCCCGAAAATGCCTGTGTAGACGGGGACAATACGGGTAGTGATAATGGAGAAGAAGATGAAGATGATACAGGCAGTGATGATGATGACGATAACTGGAGCTATCCCGAAGAAGAGGAATCAACAGATGATGAGTTTGAATATGACTCAGACGAAGAGGATATTTACATACATCGAGAGAAACCTACTACTAGAACAAAGACATCTCCATTTGCATTCAACTTTAAAGCCAATCTTAGCGAAGAGAGTAAACAGCTCTTTTTGTGGAGATTGGACAAAAATGAAAGTTTTAGTGACTGGACTATCGAAGTATCAGTTGCCAATGAAACGAATTACAGCAAGTCAACATATCATGTGCACAAAGCTACCTTAGGACTAGGACCAAAGAAGAGCGGATACTTTGAAGCTTTACTCAAATCTGGGCAGTTTAGTGAATCGTCTGATAGTACAAGTGTGGTAGAGCTACCAGAATATGCCATGGGATACTTTGACGTATTTCTAGATTACATGTATGCACAGCCATCAGATTGTGCCTGCCTCATCACCAGGAATAATCGTCGTGCCCTCCAATACCTGGCTAATTACTTCATTGTTCCCAAATTGACAGAGGACCTATACAAGTTTATGGAAATGCAGATGCGCCGTTTTAATCATATGGAAGAGTATCTAAATGAGTTTGGTGGAGCTGAAGACGAGGAGTCAAGAAAGATGCTTGCATTAGCAGTAAGAGCCTGTGCTTCCAACATACTTCACATTGGAGTAGCATCAAGTTTGTTTTACTCATTAACTCCAGCTATGTTTTTACATATCATAAGTTTGGTTAGGGTCAGTAACAACTCGTTGGATCTACCTGAGGACAAAAAGTATGCCATATGTAAGCTGGCCATTGAGTATTTCAAGCACCATCAAACTAATCTTGATGTGAACTATTTTGTTGCACTGGCATGGGAGCTGTACTTTCCAGATGACAGGTACTATGCGGGGGAGGTGGCACATGGCCTACTATCAATCATTGAGACCATGGAATGGGAAGAAGAAACTATTACCAAGGGTATCAAGAGTGCTTGTGATGCTGTATTTTCCAGATACCTAAGACGTCAAGTTGATATTTCCGACATTTCCGAAATGGCAGGCGATTTGCCAAGAACTTCAGTAACATACACACTTGTTGATGCAATTACCGAAGCCTCAAAGAAGAAGTACCTCAATACAAACAAATCAAGAAACTTCGATGTATCTTGCAAGCTAATGAATTTCCGTTATGGCCAGCCTGACGGAACTATCATCAAGGTACCAATCAATACTATCCATACTACTATCGATTACATTCGATATATTCTTTGTCGCCAATTGAATATAATGGGCCATATGGACAAATTATTGGTATGGAATGAAGACAAGTATCTTGATGGACCCCAACTAGTTGGTGATTGTCGTATTTCCTCGGAAACGGTATTAGAGATTTATGATTGTATCGACAACCCCATTGACGAAGACGAAGGAGAAGATTCAGATGAAAGCACTGCACACTGAATCTATCTTGCCTTGTTGAAAAGATCCTATATCATTCGGATCATTTTAGAGAGAATAGATTAATGACCGTAGCTATTTAAAAACATTATCTGCTACTACATCCAATCTTTTCCTCTACCAACTACTGAGTGTAGCCTCTCTTAACGATGAGCAAGCTTACCATCAAGACCAGACATTGCCTTCTTCTTTCCGTCGGGAATCATGAACAACATTAATGGTTTACTTTCATTCACATATGGCCTATCCACCCTGTAGAATCCCCTCCTCTCCAACTGAATGATATCATTTTCCTTTAAAGTTTTCAAACCAGCATCTCCAATCACTTCCGTCTCGGCTTGTGTGTCAGGGTTGATAAAGTCCTCAAACTTATCATCTTCTTCAAGCTTCTCCTTGATGATGAGATTGTCAAACTCGGATAGGACAACAGGGATATTCTCGGGGACATCAGCAAGCCAGGAGATCTTTCGCTTAGCAGCTTTGATATCTCCATCGGGAACGAAGACTCCCCCAAGTCCTCCCTCAACCTTGGTAAGCTGGACGATGCCTGAAATTTACATTAGAGCGGACAAGCTGGTTAGATTGAACAGAATGCATCAGAAACAGATACAAATGACATATGAACTTACCCCAACGAGTCAATACAATGTTCTCTCCCACTTCCATACCATCAGTATCTACCTTCTCTAGCAATACCGTCTTGCTAAGACGAACCAATCGCTTACCAAAGGAAGGATCTTTGGGTAAGTAGTCAGTACTCAGATACTCGATTCCATCGCTGGCATTCGTAACTGTTAATGCCACATGGTCAGACTTATCAATAGCCATGAAACGCTTGGCACGTTTATCAATCTCCTTCTTATTCTCAGCCCAGAACTTGCCCCACTCCATGTTAACGATACGACGACTAGCACCCTGAGAGCACATGAAACGCTTCAAGGCATCAACATCGATACCACGACGACTCACACCACGAATAGTTGGGAATC
>Ga0214480_101103_pt1 | contig 12325 bp, 10 predicted proteins | sample M1_20Mar14CPVII9_3_FD_165042 | JGI IMG/M metagenome (GOLD analysis project Ga0214480, IMG submission 165042) | Marine eukaryotic communities from Monterey Bay, California, United States - M1_20Mar14CPVII9sort6BwellE17 | ecosystem: Environmental > Aquatic > Marine > Unclassified | place: USA...
TGAGTCTCTAGCCGTTCCCGAGGGCTTCACTTTACCTTCAGTTAATCTTTTTACGGCTTGGCGCCATTGGCTTATTGGATTCCCTGACTTTAAGATTAAGAACGATGAGGGTGGTATCATGGACTGTCCTATCCGTCCTCTTCGTCTTGTCAACACTGTTGATCTACCTCAACGACCGCTTGATGCTCGTTTGCAGCAGGCTGCTGTATTTCTTGATGCTCGACTGGAGGCTGCTGCTCATTCACTACATGCTGCTGTTGCACTTCTTGATGCTCGACTGGGGGCTGTTGTTGCGGCAAGAAGATCCCGAGTTCAAGTTCATCATTATCCCAATCAATCTCAAGTTCTTCCTCTTGTTGCATTTCTTGAGGCTCGACGACTGCTAGATCATTTGCAGCAGGCTGTTGCACCGCTTGATTCTCGACGACCGCTTGAGGCTGTGATTCTTCTCCACGTTTAATGACATGGTCAGGGAAGAGATACTGACACACATTGAGGGTAAGTTCTCTGGGAGGACGTAACTGCTGTCGGCGAGTCTGTCGCTCATTGGACATTGGATGATATCCATTTGAATGGTAACGGTAACCTTTTAGTACCTGGGGTAAATTACTCTTCCAAATACCAAGCTCGACCGCAACTACTGCCTCTCGTCTCAACTCTCCTCTCAGAGCATCATAGTCTGGGAAAGCAAAACTAAGAACCCGAGACAGAATAACATCTGTATCAATTGGACCTCGTCGACAAGACTGCCTGTCAACAATTATATCCGAGGTTGCACTCAGCGATATATTTTCTTTCCAAACAGCAAGCGAAACTAACACTGCACTCTCGTTCAAAGTTGAAGGGTAGAGGTTTCTTAGAACGGCACGCAAGTTGGTGCCATCAGAATTCTTGACCAGCTTGAATGCTTCCATCATGAAAATAACATCCTCGGCACGAAAGTGGTGAGAATGATGATCATCTGGATCATCATCAGCAAGCTCGGTAACGGCGTTGCTTACCAACTTGTTGTTCCAGTATGCCTTGTCTTTGCTGTACATACTAGCCATCAAGTCCCAACTAATCTCTTTACACGAAGGATTCCTTCTCATCCGACGCTGGAACTCATCAATCCATTCTTGGGGGACAAATGGAGTATCAAACGGAAGCATTTGGGAGATAGTATCGAAGTTCATTGCCGTGTATTCATCACTATCGTCGTGGACTTGAAGATGTAACCCAGCAATCATTGGGATGAAACGACTAAGGCTGTAATTTCCTGCCTTGAGATGGTTTGCACATGATTCATCTGGTCCTTGAGATGGGGAAAAGGAACCAAATTGTATTGTGATTTGTGCTGCGTGGTCAATCGAACAGACATTGATAGGTAAGCATTGGCATAAAGTTGACATATGATATTGCAATTGAAGTTACTTTCACTTACCCACAGACCAATCAACACCCAGAGAATCAATCATCAAATCATTTAACACCACTGGATCCGAGTAGTCTATAATTTTAAATACAGGTCTGCCATTATTCCTGACGTACAACTCGAAACCGAGCACTCGACAACCGCCCTTCCCAGAAAAGGTATTCACATACTGTCGAATTAGCTTATACCAATTCTTGTCGACACGTCCAATAGAAACAAGGGCAACTACACTGCCTGTTGCACCATCAAAATCAGTCAACAACATCAACTGAATAAACCAAGGGATTAGATCATCTGGCACACGATTTGTTGATTGTTTTGAGTGCAAGTACCTGAGAAGGAGAGGGATTTTACCGGCACGGGATAAACATTCCATAACATATTTATCTCGAGCAACTTGAGTATAATATTGTTTATCATATGCATGTCCGATGTGATCATCTTCAATTAATGATATAAAATTATTGAGATGATTAACACTCCACATATCAATCGTGAATTTGTATTGCATCAGTAACCCATTCACACGTAGTGCACCGTACTTCAAATCAATACCCCTAAATAACAGTTCATACAATATCAACTTTTCATGTGAGTAAGGAATTGCTATTGACCCTCCCCTTGAACGTAATCTCTGGTAATAATCAGACCCAGGACGAGGGAGGACACTTGGATTTAGCTTTTCATAGTCTTTAGGGGGTTCTATTGATGACTGTGCGGTATTATATTCATTCAGATGGTCTATCTGCTTTTGTGTTGCATCACGAATCTCCTCATTTAGGGCACCTTGTAGTCTGGTTGCCTCTACAGTTTGCCGGTTTTGAAGAGCAATAGAATCTTCATCGTATGATGTTTTTAGTTGATTTAGCATGTGTTGTCCAGTTGTTTGATTTATTTCATTACTGGTAATTCTTTGGTTGATGTTAATTTGAGTTGAAGTATATTCTTGTTCTAGTTGTTGACGCTGTGTTGTAATATTTTGTACAATGTTACGTAATAAATCTCCTTGTCTTCCGTGTAAATCAGACAAAACTTGTACTAGACGCTGTTGTTCCTCTTGGATTTCTTCCTTTAGCCTATCTGATCGATTGCATATAAACTGCTCTTCTAGTAGTTGTTTAATATTTTTGTGCCGCGTAGTCGTTGATTCATGTACTTGCGGTATTGCAAGTTGCTGCTGTTCTGGATTCACAACATTCATGATGAAATTTGTTTTATTTATAAAGTATTTACAGTTATTATTTTGATATCATGCAACATGGTGCACAATATACATGTATAGTAAATCATGTGTTTATATTGTGGTGTATACCAAATGAGCTAGAACATCCCCTACACGCAGAGAATAGTTAATAGTCTGCAACGATGTGTAGGGGGTTAATAAGGTAAGTAATGTAAATGCTATCATATATGCTTTGTAATAATACGATACCTACAGAGAGAGTTGTTTGAGTTTGCTTGGCATTGTTTCATTGTTGCAATAAATTAATGGGGAGTCCTTTGAGGTCTGGAATCCGAAACAGAACTTTGAGATTCAGCGTCGATGTAGAAGCAACCTGAATCGATTTCGTCACCTGAATTAAATTTCGTCACACATATTTGGAGCTCTACTAACAAACTACTAACAAAATGATAGCATAAATGAATGCTTTTTTCCTACTCAAATATCGCTACCTATAAGTCGTTTGATATACCAAAATGATTCTACTTGCTTAGAGGAGCTCAAAAATGCAATAAAAGTCACCCATTTTTGTGTATGGCGTCTCTTAGACCCATATTTAGGGTATATACGGTGTATTTCGTCATTTCGTCGGCCGTTTAGACCTTTACGGGAACCCAGTATACGTAGGACACCATATAGTTTAAAGGATACCTCATAGGTTTACTTAGTAGTTTGTTAGGTGACGAAATTTTCAGGTTTGAGGTTTGAGCTGGGCCAAAGCTGAAATATATAAGTGGTCATATCTCGGTCAATATTCAAAGTTAGAACAAGTTTGACATATCAGAATAATCAGGAAGCATAAGAGCTGTTCAAAAATACATTAAAACCAGTAATATTTTAAAAAGTATGACTACTAATAATTTACATGGCCATCAAGTGACGAAACATTCAGGTTCATTCTAAACAAATGACTTTGAAGTCTGTAGCCAGATGGATATTTATTTACTTTGGCCTGCCCATAATTCATATTATTAGTAACTGTACTGTTGTTATTGATAGGTGACCAATAGTCTACATAAAAACATATAATAAAAATTGTGACATATAAGATGGTGCACCTTAGATCTACTACAGCATTGATAATGTTATTATCTCCAACATCATATGCCTTCCATAATAATATTGCAAAATATACATCTACTCCCAGAGTAGGTGTATCATCATCATCCATCAAAACCTCATCAACAACTGCTTTAGGGTATAGTAACTGGGATATGGATACACCAGATGTAATGGAAATCATGGCTGGTGGACAACGATGGGAAATGGTAGAACTTCCTGATAGTATGATGAGTACTACATTATGGGTTGGTAATTTATGTGAGTTTGTAACCGACGAGACATTATCGGAGTTGTTTCAAAGTGTTAGTAGTTTGAAGTTTGTCCCGGCATGTGTTGCACGTCGTCCGAATATGGAGAGTATGAGATATGGGGTAAGTTTGTGTATTGTTTTTGTGTGTATGATGCAAAATAATGACATGGTGCATGTGAATGTGGCATGTGTTTCTAAATCTATGATACATGTACCTTATCGTATCATAATTCACATAGTTCGTAACCTTTAGATCAGAAGAAGAGAAAGCAGAAGATTCATTGCCTTGTGAGGGATTCTCTGTCTATCATCACAGCCTGTCAAAGCAGTGGTGACGGATCATTACTTCCCGACGAGGAGCTCTATCTCTCATAAGGTGAGATTGAATCAATCAGCAAAAATTGTTTTTCTTTTTTGCAGGCTCTTTTTTTAATTAATCATCATTTTCTTTTTTGCTTATTCGTTACAACGTTGCATTCAAATCAATAGAACATCATGTCAAGCATTGTACAATCGTCATTCCCTGGCCAACAACAGTTGGATGATATTCTATTAGAGAAGAAACAATGGTTAGATGTACAGAACAAGAATCTTGACAAGTTTCTCAAGAAGAGTAACTACTACGGTATCACAACTGTTAAGAATGCCACCAAAGCAAATGCTGTTCAAGCCTTTCTCAACTTCTGTTCAGTTTGTAGACTTTGCAAAGAGATTGCTGTTCATTCTCAACAACCTTCCTAACTTAACAACTCCCGAGTTAAGATTAGCAAAAGCCGAGGCTCTATTGAGGGGTAATGAAACCGTGAATTGGGTAGACTGTAGTGACGAGTTTGTTGGACAGAGAGTCTATGACTATTGGGGTAGGAGTCGTAACCAAGGTGTCTCGTTCAACCATCCATTCCCAAATAAGGTCGACGAGCTGTGGAAGAAAGAAGTTACCAAGCGAGGCTTGACTTGTGCTGACGACGAGTTCACTATCGAGAGGAAGCGTGCAATCTTTGACGAGGCATTGAAGTGCATCATCAAGAAGTTAAAGAAGAAGATTGCCGCTTTGGCCGAGGCTGATATCTAAAACTCCCACAGGTTTACGTGCCAAATGTTGAAACAATTGAGGAAACTGAAGAGTTGTAAGAGTTTTATATGAATTTTAGTTCAGTTTAGTATGTAAATGCTAGTAAAGATGATAGTGTTGCAAACAATCTAATTCTATTATGCATTTGTATTTAAATCTAATCCCCTCTCATCCCCCCAACCCCAACTCCATACACCTAAGGACATGGTAAGTGCCAAAAGACATGAATAATATGTCCCAATGCATTGATAAGCGTCCACCTCCACCCTTTGGAAGGGAAGAAGACACGAATTAGCCTCAACAGATCATGTAAAAACTCCCTCACCTTCTTCTTCTCAGGTACTGCATCTCCCATATAATCCACTAAAGCGGCAACTAGAGCCACGGTATGTTGACTTCTCCTGTTGTAGTCAAGTGCCCCTACCGTCAATAGCAATTGAATTGATTGTTTCTTGGTAAACATAATTCTGAACTTACCACGACTGTTTGCTGATTGTTTGTCGATTGATGGAGTGCATTCCTGAACTTTTACAGGCTCATCAAACCCCATCACCTCATGAATTGCTTCTGCTAGTGCTAGTAGGTATGGCAGGCATGATTGGTAGATCTCAATTCGGCAACAGTCGTGGCCATAACCAACACCTCCATCAGCTCCAATTAACCCAGCAACATACATGAGGAATGTTAATGGTACATTGATAGCATTATTATACTGGTTCTTCTCGAATTCAATCATATCACTGAATAGTTTGCGGAAGTAATTAATCATATAATGATTGCCATGACTGTAATTGAGGTGGGATAATAATTCTGATTGTACTAATTTTGTAGATGAGTTGATTAGTGTTGCGTTTGATTGCCCGTTCTTAGAGGATGCACCAGCCTTTGTTACCCCTGCAATATCAATAACAGTTCTAAATTGCTCTTGTTTTAACACTAATCCATTGGCAAATGCAGCCACGAAGACTTTATCTGCGAGGAAGGATTTACTAACTGTTCGTTTAGCTTGTCGTTTTGTTGATTTAAATTTCCAATATTCAACAAGTAATTGATGGTAACTGGTATGTTTGCCAATTGCCATAGAAAGGTTGGCTTTATGGCCACGAGTCGTCAAATTCCCACTAATACAACCATCACCATCAGTAAATCCAGCATGATACACCCATTCATAATACTTCTTGACTTTTTCATCAAAGTTCATTAACTCGAAGATTTTAGTCCAATCATTCATAATACTGTTGAATACAACTGAAAACAATTTTAATGGTATACCATCCCAAAATTCGGCAACCGAACCGTCATCGTTGTCGAATATACCACGGCCGACTTTCTTACCATCCTCGTTATGTTTACCTTCCAAAAATCCAATAACTTCTTTGAGTAAACCAACTCCTTTTTTATCCCTGGTGTATGCTTGTCCACAACTAACTAAGATGGTAAATATAGCCATGAAGGACCATATAGGGGAGGTCTCTGATGTATCCATATCTTCTGTTTGTAGGTATGTTTATTGCAATACTATAACAATGTTTGCATGCCGCATTTAAATTCAACAAAAAAGAAAATGACAGATGGTCGATATGGTATCCGCCGCATTAATGCCTCTGGCCTCTCTCTCTCTCTAGAGAGAGGTACATAGAGTTCAGTAGCGCTCGCTGTGAGAGGAATAAGCAATGCCAACAATACCTGCATAATAAGCCCGATTCTCTTCATCCACTTCATCTATCTCAAACAACAAATACCATGGGTTTTAAGAAACAGGTTCGTGCACAACTACGTGAGAAACGTCATAACTTTGATTATCCAGATAATATTATTGAACTTCTTCGAGATGGAAATACACCTGCTGCTGTTGCACAAGAACTAATAGATTATTATTCAGGGTTTAGAATAGATGCATCATGGGCTTCTTCAGAAAATAATGCAGCCACTAGCAATACATCCAACGCCACCGATACTAATACTACCGATACCACCACTACCGACTCAAATGCCACAACAAAACCTGATACAAAGAGAAAGAGCAATGAAGATAGTATTATGGAGGAAGATAATAATAATGACGACAATATGGAAGATGAGGATGATGAAGATGATGCAACAGACACTGCCACCGTTAAGAACAATAATACCAAACAGCGTCGAGTAACCAACTCTCCACAGCAACCAGCGAGTAATCAAACAAATACTACACCGGATTTAAATAACAAGCTTGTCAATTTGTTACATGCAATTCCTCAAATATCCAAAGATGCATTAAAAGATGCAGGAGGTACAGTTGGTACTACCAAGAAAGTAACAGTTGGTGATAAAAATATTGAGATATCTGATGCCAGCAAGTTTTTTAATTCCATCAAGGAAGGAGTTAAGAAGAACGCATTGGTACGAGAGTTAGCTAAGGAGGATTTAAGTGGAGTAGCCAAATTAATGATTGGAAAAGACAACATTATCAATCCAAACCCAAATGAAAAGAAATCTACCGAGGATGGTACTGAGGATGTGGGTACAGTAATGTCCCTTGGTGCACCCAAGGTGAGGGATATGGTTAGTCAATCTAAAGGCAAAGAATTGGTTCTCCCACTACAAAATCTATCAATCAACACGTCAGCCGAGCAAGATAAAGTCGATGTAGTTGGGCTTATCAGGACTGCAGTTAGTCAATATAAAAAAAGAAGCAAAGGGCGTAGTACAATGCTTCCTAATACAGAGACCAAAGATGTTATTCGGATATTAGATAAACATATCCAATCGGTTAGTAAAAATGAACTGAAGGGTATTGTACCTCTTGTGTCAAGAGTATTCATGTGCGAAACAGTCAAGATGGCGAAAGAAAGTGATGACTTTAAACGATTGGATGAAGACTATCAACGTCTCTTGAATGTGTTTTGGAATGGATACCCCTCAGATGCATCACCGCTTTATGAGGAAGGTGAGGATAATGCTGTTGATGACCGCAGGTGTTACAAAAGATCTGATGAGGAAGAACATATGAAAAAGTGGGAGGAATGGTTGGAAAAGGAGAACAAGTTGGAAGAAGAGGAGTTCAAGTTGGAAGAAGAGGAGAAAGGGAAATGGAAGGTATGTAGTGCTAAGTCTACTAATGAAGAGGAAGAAGATGATGATGAAGAAGAAGATGATGATGAGGAGGAAGAAGATGATAGTGATGACGAGTAAGAAGTATTTAGAATCTAGTTATGCCATTTGCATCTTTCTGCCCATGCCTTGAACTGAGGACAATCTTCGAATTCTTTCCTCGCCGCATACGACTTTTTCAATATACCAGATTTATCTGTTGCAATCTTGCCAATCTTGCCATTCTTTTCACATTCGGCTCGTATATTCGCTATCTCGATTCTTGTAGCAGTTAGTTCTAATTTCTTCTTACTTTCAAAGTGACTTGGGAAACTCTTTCCATTGGCATTCACAACAACCACTGCACCCATCGACTCGCCCTCAGACTTGACTTGAGTAAGAATTCTCGTCAAGGCCTCAGCCAATGCTGAAGGAGAGAGACATTGTGTATAATAGGTGAAGAGCATTATTACATAACTTGCCATCATAGAAGCAATGTTTGTATATGCCCCAGCAATAAATAATCGCGTTTGCCAAATGAGGAGAATATCACCACTACCAACCTCAACGTCCTTGATACAAAGCTCTGCCTTTATATCTACACCACCTTGCTTTCCACCTACAAATGAGAGCCAGTTCTCAGTGGATAAACTTTGAGTGTCATTGGAGCTGAATATATCATCTGTCAATGACTTGATGATAGGCTTAAAAGTATTCTCCCAATGTGAGGTGGCCTCAGACTGAGTACCGTTCAACCGTATCTTCAAACTTTGTGTAGGATTGGCCTTCATCTGATCAAGGATAGCAATCAAGTCGGGTCTCATCTGCCCGTACAACTTAGTGCGAGCCAACTGATAAAGTTCTGGAAAGTTGACCATTGCTAACAAGAGAAAACAAACTCGTTCTCCAGACCACTGATTATTGCTCATTCCATGCTCTACCCACAAGTAGGCCTGCTTTGCATTTGGATAAACAAAAGGAGTAGTCTTTAGTCGACTCTTGAATTCTTCTTTTGACGGAGTTCGTTTGACACTCATTCTGTCGAAGACAGACTGAGCTTGTTGGGCCATAGCAAGCTTCTCATCAAATAAACAACGTGGATTCATTGGGAGGGATAGTTTGGACTTCTTAGTCAAATCAGAATCTTCTACACGAAACGACTCCTCACAACAGAACACATGATTCTTAGCATTTGTAGGGGAAAGTTTCCAGCTCCTTGGTGTACTCATGATCTTTGTCATGAAAGATTGATGACTGGTTAGATATTGTATGAAAAGTGCATATCATGTGCACTTTTTTATAACATTGCAATAAAACAGTAGAAAACCAGTCCAATCAACAAACTTACCCAGCAGTAACCTTACTAGTCTCACCACTATAATTATCAACGGTTGTTCTATTATATCAAATAAAGATCAAGCTTATTGCTCTTAGCTTATTATAATATTCTCTTGACGACTTGAATTAAAAAAAAAAAAAAACTGTTATTTTTATTTGAATCAGAAAAGCTCACTTTTGCTGATTCAAGAGTCACTCGCGATATCGCGATACTACATATAAATGTGCTAGGAGTTGATAATTATTGGTTGATGTGTGGTATGATATGTATAAGTGGTACAGAAGAAACTGCAATGAATCTTCTGCATGGATATGAACTTCAAGGCAAATGTTTGAAAGTAGAACCCATCAAAGATACTAAGCATGGGCGAATTAGAGCTCCTCAGAAGATCGTTGACTATTGTGTTGGTCCCATCAAGCGTCAGAGAGGTGGTGAGCTGAATACTATGCGTCGTGCTACCACTAGAACAGGAATGGGTGATGACAACGATGACGATGGTAGAGTTGATAGATATAGGCAAGATAGAGCTCAACGAAGGGCAAGATTAGATAAAAGGAAGACGAGAGGTCGTTATAAGAATCAACAAAGGAAACACTCTCGGGCCACTCGGAGTTATGCTTAGTGTGAGAGTGTTGATATGATGTGTTTATTATATAGATAATATATGTTGTTTAAGATGCATGTGATTGCGTGATGGAATAGAGAATGTTAATATAGATAAATGAATGCGGTACCCAAAACATATTCGTTTATCATCTATCAATATGCTGGCTTTAGTTGCACATGGTATATTCTAAGAGACATATAGTGCATTTATCTCATACTATTTCTTTCTCTACTACTTCTTCAGATTCTTCTTGAGCAGATGTCTTCTGTTGAGCTGCATCTACTTCCGATGCAGTATCATCAATTCCTCCTTCAGTGTGGATTTTCGTCGATGTAAACATTCCGATAAGTCCCAACACTGCAAAGAAGGGGTATATAATTCCTGAACATGATGATATACAATCATTATGAGTCAGATTTGATTAGATATTTAACACAATAACAATGTCAAAAGATATATAAGAAATACGGACATATCTATAATCTGTAAGTACTCACCTGGTGCAGTCAGGGAAACGTTTTGGGCAAGTAATGTTGCAACGAGTGGAGAGAATGCAGATGCAGTACAATGCGCAAGATCCTATACATAGATATCAAACGTGAGCATGACATGAAGTTTGTGTACACAACATGTGAAAGAACTAGATACTCACATATCCAAGACTGGCCGATGTCAACCTCACTTTGGGTGGGAACTTCTCAACAAGCCATGCGCTAATAGGACCCCCATACAAACACAGTAAAAGACCAATTCCAAATTGAGCGAAGAAAGCATTGACAGGCTTGTCTGCAGACTTTGATATGACAAACAATAGAAGAGGACCGCCGATTGCCAATCCGATAGCACCCGCTGCCATTGCCTTCAATCGACCAATACGATCAGAGAGCATACCAAATAGTGGTAGAGGAATAGTCATACCAAACAACAAGGCACAAGCATTTATCCAGAATGCTCCATTGATTGGAGGTTCCATGATATCATGCATGAATATCGACATCCAAACAAAAGAAATATAAAACCCAGCACCCCAAAGCATTGGAGTTAATGTAGCAGAAACCAAGGCTGGCAAGTTTTCTCTTCGGACGGATTCTCTTAGTGGATGTCTGCTTACTCGCAGACTTTCGTCTTCTTCTTCTGATGTATCTTGTGGAGGCGGATCATCATAGATGCCACTGTTTGGGTGATGTTCTGCACCAAACCATTGAAGATAAAGTGCTACAAAAGCAATCAGTATACCACTTAAGAAGGGAATCCTCCAACCCCAGGCCACCAATTGCTCTTCGTTGAGAGCACTGCGTAATATAGCACCGACAATATTACCGAGCAACGTTCCAATATTTGCTGCCATCATCACAAGAGAGCCGAAGACACCCCATTTCTCTTTGGGTCTCGTTTCAACAGTATAAATCAACGACGCTGGTAGCTGACCACCAACAGACATTCCTTGTAATAATCTGCAAATAACTAATAAGATTGTAGACAATACACCAACTTGATTATATGTTGGAAGACAACCCATTACAAATGTTGGTATTGCCATTAGGAATAGACTTAATACTAAAGCATACTTCCTGCCATACTTGTCACCCATATAACCAATAATCATACCTCCAAAAGGTCTCATTAGAAAGGCTTGATATATTGATTGTGATGTGTATTGGATTGGAATGATATGATATTACATATATGAGTGTTGCACAAAGTATATACATAATATGATAAGTACAAGAAGATTATGCTTGCTTACCTCCACCATACACAGCAAAAGATTTGATCAGATTATCACTATTATTACCGTCGTCGGAAGGTGGGAAGAATACATCTGCAATTACATCACTGAAGAATCCAAAGAGGGCAAAGTCATACCACTCTAGGACGTTTCCCATAACCCCTGCTATTGTTTGTCCTGTTGAGTTTACCATATTATTGCAAAGGGTTTGTTTGTTTGATTGTTTGATAATTTGTTTGTACAATAGGTATTGCTAACTGCGTGTTGTATATTATCACAATTTGGCGTGCCTATTGAATATGATATATCCTACCGGCCTCCTGTGTGTTATTATTTGATATACTGCCACTAATGCTATGATTTATGTCTATTGTTGTGGAATAATTTTGGGGCTGTGTTTAAGTAGTGAGACCATTATGCGCTAGAGAGCCATACGTCCTTATTCTATTTATATCCACGCTATTATTAACACGTGACAAAAGAGTGCGTCTATCCAGAGGTAAGTCGTCAACCATATCTGTTGCATTGTCCACATTCGAATTGGTAATACTTGGAATG
>Ga0214480_101104_pt1 | contig 12314 bp, 10 predicted proteins | sample M1_20Mar14CPVII9_3_FD_165042 | JGI IMG/M metagenome (GOLD analysis project Ga0214480, IMG submission 165042) | Marine eukaryotic communities from Monterey Bay, California, United States - M1_20Mar14CPVII9sort6BwellE17 | ecosystem: Environmental > Aquatic > Marine > Unclassified | place: USA...
CCTCTTAAACTTACAGCACTCTCGTAATCATGTACGTGGTTCATCCCAAAATCTATCATCTCCATAATCACATCTTTATCAATACAGTCGGCTTCCTCCATGAGAGGCTGGAGAATGGAAGCGACAACGGGGTTGAGCGGTTTTTGGATCCCCTCGTTCTTCAGTTCACGTATCAACCCAGCAACAAATGAGACCATACAGTTGGGATCGTATTCTTTTGATATAATTGGCGTGGTTCCAATAGATTTCAATAGATCTATATCGTTTTCAGATATAATGTTTGACATTGCATTGGTAATGAAAGTCCCAGTAAGTTGCCTCCCGATAGAAACAATATTGTGCACGTCTTGTGCACTAAGTCCCGTAGTGATATCAGAACGATTCTCTTCGCTCCAGAACCCCCATTGAATTATGGATGAAAGTAAACCATCATAGTTTAGAAGTGTCTCCACTAACTTCTTATCCGTACCATTCTCATCTGTACTACTGCCAACTGATGTATCGATCATCCCGCCGATTAGAACCGCAAAGGGCAAAATCCCATCTCTCCAATGTTTTTCACTTTTGAAGAATAGACGCTCCGTATCATTGCACATGCATCCAACTAAAGGACCGATATTCTTGGCAATTTGTAATCTGCAATTCGGTTCAAATTCGTCTGCCCGGAAAAGGAGTTTAATCCATGTAGCCGGTATAACTAAATCCCCACCTACGCTAGCCATCACTTGATCAAATGTCTCATCTTCACACCGGTTCAAAAAGTTGAGTACATCTGGCACAACAGCCTCACATATAATACCTGGTGTTGAAGAATCGAAAGACGTCAACAATGTTAAAGTACCAGCTTCATGACCACTTTGAACTTTCTTTTGTAATGTCTGAATTAACAAATTTTGCAAAATTTGGTCCTCAATATTCGTACGGCCAAATACACCAGCTGACTCGACGTTATTAACGGTAGGTGTAGAATTTATAGCCATGGCCTGCTGAGCTTTTGCAGCCTTCCGCTGTTTCCCTCTCTTCTTTTTAGATGATGATACCATATCGAATCTGTAATAATAATTGATTGGTAAGGTGCACCTAATCTGTTTTTATACTTTTTATATATAATTGTATGGAACCTCTTATATCGAGGTGCTATTCTAATCGAGTAACTGTACTATTGAAAATCTCTACTCTTTGATTGCGATGTTTCTATTTCTATTGCAATGCGGGGGCTCTATACAATACCGTCCGTATGCGCATTGCAAAAGTCAGAACTAATAAATCTATTTAGTTTTGCTAGTTGATGTATGCTTCTCGTACTACAAATATAGCAAGGCTGTCGCAATTTCAGTGCTACTATTCGAAAGATCGTTAAAACCTGATGTATTGGGTTTATTATCAGTATATGAAAGCCGTTATTGATATGACAATATATCAATTCCCCGCCTAAATATACAAAATGAGATGTGAGCATTTGTATGAGATTTGGGAGAAGGGAATAAACCTCACAACGGGGGAGATTGGAGAGATCATGGCGGTCAATAGCAGCATCATTCGAGCATCAATATCAGTCTCATCACGTCGTGTAATAATATCTATATCATCGTGGTTATTAGTAATAGCGGTAGTTTTATCAGCGGAGTCGGTCTTTGGCTTTACTACAACAAATACACAAACACAAACGTCATTTAATTATTGTGCTTCCTCCTCGGCTTGGAAGAGTAGATTGCCAATACAGCAACAACCATTTACACCATCTCATATACCAAAAACATCAACAACTAGACAAAGCAGCAGCATGTCATCGACATCACTAAACTCACAATCACTACCAACCGATGAAACTCTCTCCTCACTTCTCCAAATTGCAATAAAGGCATCAAAGTTAGCAGGAGAAATAATATTAGGCAATGCACATGGAGCTGATGTATTAAAAACTAAAGATAGTACACGAGATTTATTAACGTTGATTGATCCACTTTGTGAAAAGGTGAGTTGTTGTGATGAGATGATTGTATTTGATGGGTGTGGATGGGTAGTTTGTGCATATGATATGCACTGTATAAAGAGCACAAGATATGAGCACTTGATATGCATTTGTATGAATTCTAAAACAGCTATTACCCATATGAATTTGCATCTATTTGCAAGTTTATCATGGGAGATACACTTGTGTGTACAACGGAGTATATCAAATGCATCAACTTTTGTTCTAACTCTTTATACTTCTTTTGATCACATCATATGCTCAATTATATGTAGACAATCCGTGAGACGATACTGGCAGAGTTTCCAGATCATGACTTTCTAGGTGAGCGTTCTTTTGTTGTTTAATATCATGTATTATAATGATTCATATGCATATCTCATATGCACTAACTTATATTGCAAATACAAAATGCACAGGAGAGGAAGATGTACCACCAGGAAAAGAGGCAAGTGCCGCTGCAATAGATGCTAAATTACAAAACAATCCATCCAATTATCTCTGGATAGTCGATCCCATCGATGGTACATCCAACTTTGTTCACGGTATGCCACTCTGTATGCCAAGTATAGCAGTAGCATACAAGGGAGAAGTAGTTGTCGGTGTTATACATGATCCACATCGAAATGAAACATTCACAGCCATTAGAGGACAAGGTGCATATATGAATGGAGAACGTATCAAAGTAGGAACACAATCAACAATTGGAGATGCAATCATCGCTATGGGTAGTCCACCGGCTGAGGAGAGTATGCAAATGTCATTAGCAGCGTTGCCAGTATTGATGCCCAAGGTACGAACGATTCGAATGTTGGGTAGTGCCGCGTTAATGTTAGCATGGGTGGCCAATGGTAGATTAACAGCTTATTGGGAGTATGATTTGAGGTAAGAAGAAGAAAACTGGCAGCCCGTCATTTTAGGCAGTTAGCAGAGGTACTGCCGCTATGAAGTGAGAGATGAGGGGGAGAGTAGTCCATAGTAGCCTTTTCTGAACCACACATATACAATATCAAGTTCATGGGATGTAGCAGTTTCGGACTTGCCGTGCTACTCTCATCACTTTACCATTACTAGTATTACTAGTTGTCAAAAAGGGAGAAAGATGCTACCGCAATCTCTTCTGTAAGTTTAAGAGGTGTTGCCAAGATACAGATGCAAGAATAGTGACTCATATACGTATTGGACTACTTATTACTGATACTGCAAGTAACATCTTGATGTCGTTGCATAGCTCCGAAGGGAGAGGGAACCAAAGAGCTTTATCCATTCGAAATGAAAAACAAGTCTTTGATCTCCAGTATCAAGATATCTACTCCATTAGGTGAGCATCCGTTCGTTGCTTTGTGTCAGCCACTCATGAGGGAAGAACCTTTGCATGATTGTCAAAGTATCACCTCCTTCCGTATCATTGAAGCAGTATGAACTTTCGTAGAAGTAAGAACCAAAAAGACAAGTGATGTTCTTCTTTGACCGACTCTTTTCAAATCCTATCCTCATTTCTGGTTTACTATAAAATTCAGTATAATTGTATACCCCAATCTCAAGAGGACAGTGCCGTAGGTCAAACGATACAACACAATCACTTAGAGGAATGCCCAAAGAGCTCGCTTGCTTCAAAATAGTGTCCGAATGACCAAAAAACAACTTCAGCTGAATCATATTCATATTAATCTCAAGTTCCTTCATTATGGAAGTATCCCGTTCATTATTTAGTACTTCTTCTGGTAAAACCCTGCCTTGGAATTGACCCGACGTCTCTTCTGTACAAGACTTACTGCAAGTTAGCTTGTGACCATTTGACCAATCTTCCTTCTGGCAGGCCCTCGAGCAGTATGCCATGCGGTGGCAGCCATTACATTCCATAACTTCTGGTTTGGTTAGTGATTTGTTGCATCGGCAGCAGAATAATCCGTTTGTGTCTAATATAGACCTGGCCATATCTAATAACTTCTTGCAATTGGGACTGCTCGTGATTATGTTTTTCCCTTCTAAACTAACCAGTTGAATCTGAATTTCATTCTTCTTGTGCCTCAATGCCTTTGCAGTCTTCTTATGTAATGATATTCCAGAAATCACATTTAAAATGTACCAAATATCACTGTCGAGACTATCACCGTCCTTCTCTCTGAAAAATGGTTCATGCCACCCAAACCGTCTAATGAAGTTCAAGCATATATCAATCAATCCCTCGCGTATGGCAAATGCAATACGGGTATCACTTGAATAAGTAACATCATCAGTCACATCATCACAGAGGATATATGTTAATAACTTAGCAGAAAGCGCAGCACTATCCAAATCAGAAGCATAGTTTGTACTAAGATCAATCACTTCCGTGATTACATCTTTATCAACACAGTCTCCGTCTCCAATTAGGCGGTCAAGTACCGATGAGTTAGGTTCTCTTTGCCAGGAGCCTTCCTCTTTTAATAGACGGATGAAACCAACCACAAATGATGTCATACAAGCAGGATTATAATCTTTGTTCACGATTGGTGTACTACCGATACTCCTCAACCTCTTCTTGCCACCTTTGGTAGCGTATCGTTTACCTCCTTCACCACTTTCATCTTTGAACTTATCTTCGGCCAATATTAGTTGTGCTGTAATCCCTCTTCCCAACTTGGCAATAATCTGACAGTCTTCCACATTCAGCAACTTAACAATATCAGGCCTGTGTTCTTCTGTCCAGAAACTCCACTGGATTACACGTCGGAGTAAACATTCATGCTTGAGAAGGACATTAATAATCTCAGTGCTGCTAAGCAAATTATGAATGAGCTCAGCAAAGGACACAATCCCCTCCTTCCAATGTTTGTTGCTTTTGAAGAATAGGCGTTCCGTATCATTACACATGCACCTAACCAATGGACCGATACTCTGTGCAATTTGTAAACTGCAACTTGGTTCACATATTGTTGCCTTCTGTAGCAAACAAATCCATGTCGAAGGACTCTTCAGATTCTCAGGTGAATTACCATTCAAACACGTGACCACTTTGATGAAGTTCTCATCCTCACACCTCTTCAAGAAATCTAATACTACTGATAATACCCCGCTATCTACTAATGAGAAGTCAGATGCATCAATATTGCATTTAACCAATCGTTCTGTAACAGGGCCAATTCCATTCTGAACTAATTGTACTATATATTTCTTGTTCTCTGGATGTACTATTACACCGTCATCGTCATCTGGAAGTGGAATGAATATTGTGGTGCCTATTGGTACTCGTTCTTTCTTTGCAGCCTTACGTTGCTGCCCTCTCTGTTTCTTAGATGCTCCCATACTCTCGTTATGCCAATATATATATACAGTTTGAGTAAATACTATAAATTGGCAGGGGCAGGCAAAGGTGCTGCACCTAATCTTTTTCTATCTTTTGTGTGTATAATTGTCCAGATCTCGGGGTATTATTATCTATAATCTAATCGAGTAATTGTAGTATAACAAGTTCTATTGTTTGATTGTAATGTATCTATTTATATTGCAACAATGTATATTGCAAAAGCCGCTAAAATTATTAGTGTGATAATTATGCTTCTCGTACGATAAGTGTAGTCAAGCTGCCGCAATTTCAGTGCTACCAATCGATTGAGCGTTAAATACTGATGTGCTTCATGTACTGTCGGTATATATAAGATGCTCTACTGATGATATATCAATTCTCCGCCATAGTATACACAAGCTGAGGGGCAGTGAGGCGCATGCATTTTATGAGAGTTTTTGAGAGGAGGGAATAAACCTCAAACGGTTTCAGATTAGGGGAGATTATTTGTTGATCATGGCGGTTAATAGCGGCGGCGTCTCGGCATCAATATCAGTCTCGTCGCGTCGTACAATATCTACATCATTATTGTTAATAGTAATAGCGGTAGTGATATCAGCGGAGTCGGCCTTTGGCTTTACTACAACAAATACTCATTCACAAACGTCATTTATTAATTGTGCATCTTCTTCCTCGGCAGTGAATAGTAGATTGCCATTTACACCGTCTCATATACCAACAGAATCTCGTATAATAACAAATAGACAAAGTAACAGTATGTCATCAACAGAACTAAACTCACAATCTTCACTACCCACGGACGAAACTCTCTCCTCACTCCTCGAAATTGCAATAAAGGCATCAAAGTTAGCAGGAGAAATAATATTAGGCAATGCCGACGGTGCCGAGGTATTAAAAACTAAAGATAGTACAAGAGATTTATTAACGTTGATTGATCCACTTTGTGAAAAGGTGAGTTATTGTGATGAGATGATTGTATTTGATGGGTGTGGATGGGTAGTTTGTGCATAAGATATGCACTGTATAAAGAGCACAAGATATGAGCACTTGATATGCATTTGTATGAATTCTAAAACAGCTATTACCCATATGTATTTGCATCTATTTGCAAGTTTATCATGGGAGATACACTTGTGTGTGCAACGGAGTATATCAAATGCATCAACTTTTGTTCTAACTCTTTATACTTCTTTTGATCACATCATATGCTCAATTATATACAGACAATCCGTGAAACGATACTGGCAGAGTTTCCAGATCATGACTTTCTCGGTGAGCTTTGTTTTGCTGTTTTTAATCTCATTTGACTATATCACATATCTCAACACATGCACTTACTAAAAAAACAACCAAGGAGAGGAAGATGTACCACCAGGAAAAGAGGCAAGTGCCGCCGCAATAGATGCCAAATTACAAAACAATCCATCAAATTATCTCTGGATTGTCGATCCTATCGATGGTACATCCAACTTTGTTCACGGTATGCCACTCTGTATGCCAAGTATAGCAGTGGCCTACAAGGGAGAGGTAGTAGTCGGTGTTATACATGATCCACATCGAGATGAAACATTCACAGCCATTAGAGGACAAGGTGCATATATGAATGGAGAACGTATCAAAGTAGGAACACAATCAACAATTGGTGATGCTATTATTGCCATGGGTAGCCCACCGGCTGAAGAGAGTATGCAAATGTCATTAGCAGCCTTGCCAGTTTTAATGCCAAAGGTACGGACGATTCGAATGTTGGGTAGTGCCGCATTAATGTTAGCTTGGGTTGCCAATGGTAGATTAACAGCTTATTGGGAGTATGATTTGAGGTAAGATGTTACTATGAGTATGGTATATCGATTATGTACACTGTATCTCACTATGTTATACCAATCGAACCATACACACAATATAAAGTTCATGGGATGTAGCAGCGGGAAGTATATTAATCGAGGAGGCCGGTGGTGCCATGACAGACTTGACGAATGAACGGTGGAATCTAAGAACGAGGAAGATATGCGGCAGTAATGGGGGCATAGTGCACGATCAAATTCTAGAGGCACTAGGAGAAGCAGGAGTCGTTTAACTAGTCAAAGGAATAACAAAAGTTGCAAACTAGACCAATGATCATCTTTTACATACCCTTCCCACCCTTCCCTTCATTTCTTCTTATTGGTTAGCCATTCATGAGGAAATAGTCTTTGCGTACAAAGGCGTGGAGCGTCACCATCCTCGTCGAATTCCCCATTGAAGATTTGTGAGTAGTAGTCACAAGTAATATTCTCTTTTGACCGAGTCTCTTCAAAACCCTTAACTGCCTCTGTTTTCAGAAAGTTCTCTTTATAATCATCCACTACAAAAGTAGGTGGGCATTTGCATAGGTCAAAGCATACAACACAATCATACAAAGGAAGTTCCAAGGCCTCTGCTTGTCTTAGGATATCCTCTGAGTTGTCGAGGAGTAGTTTCAATTGAATCATGTTCATGTTAATCTCCATCTCCTTCATCTTAGTGGCGGCTCTTTCATCATCTGGTATATCTGGCTCATAAAAGCCTTGAAATTGGCCTGCTGTTTCATTGGTAAATGACTCGCAACATGCAACACTATGGCCATTTATCCAATCCTCCCTCTGACAGGCTCTTGAGCAATATGTTCTACTCAGTGATTTGTTACAGCGGCAGCAGTATGAACCATTGATATCAAGAATCGATTTGACCATATCTAATAACTTCTTGTTTGTAATGTCTATACTCTGTTCTAGGTGAACTAAATTCTCCTCGATACTGCTCCTCTTGCTTCTTATTGCCTTGGCAGTCTTTTGGTGTAATGAGACGGAATGAACCGTTTTCAAAGTTTTCTTAACATTGTCCAACAATGATAAGGTGCAATCATCAACATTATCCCCTAAGCGACCAATGAAGTTCAGACACATTTCAATCAATCCAGCTCGAATGGCAAAGGCAGCTCGAGTATCACACGGGAGGTCTTTCTCAACATTACTTGATTGAAGTATCATTGGGTATGATAGCCTTGTAAGTTGCTCGGCACTAACTAAATCAGATGTAATATTTGTTCCGTATCTAATAATTTCAGCAATAACTCCTTTGTCCACACAGTCTGATTCTGCAATTAGATATTGAAGTTTGGTGAATACTGCCCCTTCGCCCAAACTTTTGCCTTGACTATTCATTTGACTTATTAATACTTCCACATACGACACCATACAGTTTGGATCGTATTCTTTGTTGATAAAAGACATACTACCAATAGATTTACTTGTTTCCTACCACGTAACTTAGCCGTAATAGCAATTAATAAACTTGCAGACATAACCCCTATCTCAACAATAGACTCACAAACTTCAGCATTTAGCTCGTTTGCAATATCAGGTCTATTACTACTATCCCAAAATCCCCATTGAATGAAACATCTGACTAAACAATTATGCTTGAGAAGAGTATCAATAACCTTCATATTGTCTTCAGTTTCAGATTCATTTGCATATGAATATTGTCTGATTGACGTGCGGAACAAATTGTAAATTAGCCTGGCAAAAGGATAGATTGACTCATTCCAGTGTTGGTTACTCTTGAAGAATTGACGTGTCATATCATCACACATGCACTCTACTAACGGGCCAATACTCTCGACAATTTTCAAACTACAACTCGGTTCTTCTAAGTCCGCGGCCCTCTCAAGAATAGTAATCCATGGAAGCGGTGTCTCCAGTTTAGCCACTTCTCCCCAAGGCAACCAAGGCAACTCTTCTCGCCCAAAAACCGTATCATCAACCGCCTCATCCAATGATTCATCACACCTTTGTATCAATCCAAGCACAGCTGACAATGCACCATTTTTCTTATCACTTCCTTTGATAAGTTCTGAACAACTAGACAGTAAAGTTGTAGTGACACGGTCTCCCTCTTTAACAAGCTGAACAAATTTTGTGGTGGGCATTTTATTCAATGCTTTAATATATTGACGGCACTGATACAAGTCTAAAACTAATTTTCGGACAGGGTAAAATGGAATTTTACCGATCTTAGGGCCTATTTTAGCACTCTCGATCTCAATGATGGAATAAGTTTATAGAATAACCAAGTACATAGCCTTATTAAGTAGCTTTAGTAGTATAGATAACATGTCTGAAATTAGTTCTACGGATGATTAGTTATTGAGATTGATATACTCAAAGATGGCCTCTTGAGCTCTTTTTTTATGGTCATTTTTACTTGTGTATCTTTCGGACAACTTGAGGTTAGTAGGTAATTATTCATCAAATATTAACATTTGAATAAATATCAGATATGCAATGGAAAGCCCACGATATATACTACAAGACTGTACCCTTGGTTATATCCATAGTGCCCATCGTCATTGTTGTCGAGACCACTCAAAATTTACCGATCTTGGAGAATTGTCAATTTTAACAATTTTTACCCATCATCATCACCTAATAATGTAAATAACTCGACTTTATGGCAATGGTACTCCACAATTCCGCACCAAACCTTGATCAACATCTATCAGAGGTCCTGTCTACTCGATTTATATCACTGCAACGCGTTGTACCATCGATTAATACTGAGAATAGTCACAATATGGTTGTATCCGAGTTGATGCGCATTATACATATCTTGCTATTATGGATGTCAAATAAGTACAGGAACGGTATAAAACACATTATTTATCGATTATCATGTCTATGGCAAGGTCCTCTATCAATGGCTACGATGTTACGATCGAATTACTACCTCAAACATACAACTATCTACTGATTGACAAATATCATTTTTTACAAATTATCAACAACAGTCATTGTATTGTGTATTATCACCACTAATACACCAAAGAATGCGGTTTATATACAATGTATATCAACTTTAGTTGTCTATAACACACGCCTATCCACTTGTAATGAAAGTATAAAACAATAACACCAACGTTTGGTGACTTTGGATAATGTAAAAAGCAAGTATTGAGTTAGTAATCAAGTGTATTGGGTATAGAATGGATTGTAATCATGATGAACGCTTCTCTATTGTATATTAGTTCGATTGGGATGAGTAGGGAATGTAGAGAGTATATCAGAATGGTGGTTATTGGTTGTGGGGGTGTGTATTTTTATGCACATGCAAGAAGTAAATTTTGGAAGAGAGGGTTATTGTACACATCAAATAAGACAACACAGCAACACAATATGCAACCAAAATGGATAGAAGAACGGGGTGGGTGCTAGTTTATAAACAAATAAACATATAGAGCAACCTACGTTGCTGAACTAGCATCACTATCACCCTCGTCTCCTTCCTCTTCACTTTCACTCTCCTCTTCTTCACTATCACATTCTTCCTCCTCCTCACTCTCATCTTCACTGAACTCCAAATCACTACTAACGTTAGGATCACTTGCATCACTATCCAAAGAATCGACATCGTCATCATTGGCATTTACTATCATCCTCAACATCTGAACTGCACGGACTGACATGTGGAGATTGGTTGTTCTTTGTCTTCCTGAAGCGAGAGAGAAGATCTGCTTTCCGAGTTGGCAAAGGATTGTCACCCGGCTACTCCTTCCACTTGCACATTGCCTTGAGCTCGGCTACCTTGAGCGTTGATAACTTGAACTTCTTCTGCTTCATCTTGCGCTCATCAACCAACGCAGACACATCAAATGATCACTTCTGACATGTTTTGTGCAATAAATCAATCGAAAACAGACGGCATGGAGTCGGAGAAGTTAGATGACCAATTAGAGAGGTCATACCAAGCATTTCGAATGCTCATTGCTGCATATTGGACGACTTTTGTATTTCGATGATGCTGAAGTTTGGCTATTTAGGGCGATTTGTTAGTGAAAAATGTCATTTTAGAGATCGGTAAAATAAGATCGGTAAATTTAGAAGAGCTAAAATCTATACTACTGCCTACTACTGCCAACTACTTGACGAATATCGAACCAATCGACAAACCCAAACATGTATTGCAAAGCCAAAGAGCAATAGAATCATCTCCTAGCTTGGTGGCATCTAAAACGGACTTGTGTACCAGATTCTCACTGCGAAAGTCACTTGTCCGAAAGATCATCAATTTTTGAGGCTTGTCCGAAAATTAGTTTTAGACTTGTAACGAGCACTAGGCCCCACCTTGGCATTTTTGGTAGGACTCTTGGATGCTGCTGCCTTTCGTTGTTTTGCTCTCTCCCTCTTTGATACCATATCGAAATATAAATGATAAAAAAATAGGTGCACCGATGTTATGTATAATTTTTGTTGTGTCTTGTACTATATACCGGATCCTCCTATCAGAGTGTTATATCAACAAACTTAAAATGATGGTGGCGGTAGAAAAGTAGTACTACTGCACAATTGCAAGTGTCCTATGATGTCATGATATTCCGTCGACTAAGTTAAACGACTCCTGCTTCTCTCAATGCCTTTAGAATTTGATCATGCACCTTGCCCCCGTTGCTACCACATATCTTCCTCGTTCGCAAATTCCACCGCTCATTCGTCAAATCTGTCATGGCACCGCCAGCCTCTTCGATTAATATACTTCCCGCCGCTACATCCCATGAACTTTTTGTTGTGCGGTTCAAACGGATCATTTTATTTATTTCGGTCTTTGAACTAATAATTGAAGTCCGAGAATGTAGGTTCGTCCAAAATAAACTCTCATAAAAAAATTAAAATGATGTGCTCACTATCTTGTGTGTACTGTGAGAATTATATATCGGTATCAATAAGGCCTTTCATATACTGAGAATATACCCAGTACATCATTTTTAACGCACTTTCGAATGGTAGCACTGAAATTGCGGCGGCGTAACTACATTTATCGTACGAGAAGCAAACAAAAGCCATCATTTTTTTTTGACTTTTTGTAACCTCATCAGTTACTATAAAGTAGTATATGAACCCCATCCATTGCAGAGACATCATAGGACACTTGCAATTGTGCAGTAGTACTACTTTTCTACCGCCACCATCATTTTAAGTTTGTTGATATAACACTCTGATAGGAGGATCCGGTATATAGTACAAGACACAACAAAAATTA
>Ga0214480_101107_pt1 | contig 12307 bp, 9 predicted proteins | sample M1_20Mar14CPVII9_3_FD_165042 | JGI IMG/M metagenome (GOLD analysis project Ga0214480, IMG submission 165042) | Marine eukaryotic communities from Monterey Bay, California, United States - M1_20Mar14CPVII9sort6BwellE17 | ecosystem: Environmental > Aquatic > Marine > Unclassified | place: USA...
GCCATAACTGTCATTCAAATCCAGTGTGCCAAGCTGAGCGGCAACTTTAATCACATCTTTATCCGAGCTAACGGGGAAACGCTCAGTTTCACCCCCTGGATACTTTTTCAACTGCACCACCATTCAACAACAATAATGGAACTTTAGCAGGTAATACACTCGGTTCATACTCACTTCCATCAAAGTTTGGTAAGAACTCAACAGTATCCAAATTAATGTCATCCAATAATGCCTCATTTGCAATCTTAGTCAATCGACATTCAGTGTATCGCATCGCAGCTGCTGGATCGGCATCAATAGAACCAAAGTTACCATGTCCATCAATTAATGGTATATTCGTTGAGAATGGCTGTGCCAATCGAACCAATGCATCATATACTGCATTATCACCGTGTGGATGGTACTTTCCCAATACTTCCCCAACAACACGTGCTGTGATAGAGATATAATAGAGAGAGTATTTGAGAGACGATCTTTTGACATATTATGATATGTGTACCTTGATATAAGCAAAATATGACATAACTTACCACATTTCCTGTAAGAACTATTTGGATTTAATCCCAATCCATTCATTGCATACAATATACGACGATGAACAGGTTTCATACCATCACGTGCATCAGGCAAAGCACGTCCTAATATTATACTTAATGCATATTGCATAAACGAGTTTGAAACCTCATCCGGTAGGTCTATCACTTGTTGTTTACTATTTAGTAGTAAATCATTTGCTGCAGTTGCAACTTCGGATTCGGTCACGTAGGATGCAGTTGGATCATATGATCCTGCCTCATCTGTTACTGGCAATTCATATAGTGTAGTAGTAGTTGTTGTTGTTGTACTTTGCTTGATATTATTATAATTTATGATGTGCTTGATATTGTTATAATTTGTGATGGGTGGTAGATTAGTGTGTATCTTTTGTTGTATAAAACTAGAAACGCCAAAATTATGAAAGGATATTATACAATATATAATGGTCAATACAGTAAAGTTGCTTAGTGAAAGGATTGGCCTCCTCCGCCGCCGTGTGTATTGCGGTATTGCCATGCTATTGAGAGTAGTTGATGGTTGTTATTATGTTATGTTATTATTCTACCTCAACCATGCTGTTGATAGTTGATGGTTTGATGGATGTCTAAGATGATTAGGTTGTTAATTCATTCTATGAGCCAGGTCGATACGTAGACCGCAACACTCGAAGGACCCACCTAAGCGGCAAGAAAACTCTTAAAACCAATGCAATCTGTCAATCAACTTGTGTTCATTCACCTATCATATTATATTACGTGCCAACAGCATATTTCAATAGTAATCTATTCAAGTAGTTCCCGTATATTATCGTGAGGATCCAGCGCCGCACCGCAAGAAGAGATAGACACATCTTGTGCATCTTTTTTACACTCTCATAATATAATATCTTACTAAACTCAAGAGCTCAATAACTAATCAATATAATACAAGATATACACAATGACTAGTCATACAGGTGCAATGGCAGTGGGCGCTACGGTGGCAGGAGGCATTGCGTTACGTCAGGCTTTCAACCGTAGCAACTCCAAAGATACCAAGACAACTGCATCAACAACTACAGCACCTCGAGGAAATGGCAAGAATGTGGGAATATTAGCATTAGAAGTATACACACCTCGAACATACATTTCACAAACAGCATTAGAAGAACATTCAGGTGTATCTGCTGGGCGGTATACATTAGGATTAGGACAAGAAGGATTGGCAGTTACCGGTGATGCCGAGGATGTTAACTCAATGGCATTAACAGTAACTCACTCACTTCTTGAGAAGTATAACATTGATCCAAACTCTATAGGACGATTAGAAGTTGGTACTGAAACATTAGTTGATAAATCCAAATCAACCAAGACTGTACTAATGGATTTATTCCCTAATAATACTGATATCGAGGGAGCAACTGTCATTAATGCTTGTTATGGTGGCACCTCTGCTCTTCTCAATGCTTTCAACTGGGTTGAAAGTGACGCATGGGATGGACGGTATGCAATTGTTGTTGCCGTGGATATTGCTACATATGCTAGAGGTCCAGCACGGCCAACATGTGGAGCTGGTGCCGTGGCTGTATTAGTTGGTAGAAACGCTCCATTGGCATTAGTCGATCCTCGTGAACGGGCTACACATGCATCGAATGTATATGATTTCTTTAAACCTGATCATAGTGTTGAATATCCTGTTGTGAATGGTGCATTAAGTCAAGAATGTTATTATAGAGCATTGGAAGATTGTTATTCCAAGTTTTGTGATCGTGTTGATCGATTGAATGGAGTTGTTGAAGAGAGTGCTGACAAAGAGCATTTTAATGCCGAGTCAGCTGATTTCTTTGTTTTTCATGCACCGTACAATAAATTGGTTCAAAAGTCGTATGGGAGGATGCATTTCATGGATGTAAGACGCAAATATGCAAAGGATTTGGTTCGTAAGGATTCAGAAGAGAAGAAGGATGATGAAGATCAACAACAGGGAGAGAATACCAAACCACCCCAAAGGCCAGGATTGATTGCCAAGGAATGTCTAACCAAGCCTATTGAAGAAACATACTCTGACAAGGCATTAGAGGGTACTCTTAAATCCATTTCCAAATCATCGTATAGTAAGCGTTTGTCAGATGCCAATGCCGCGTCCAAGATTGTTGGTAATACCTATACGGCAAGTGTCTTCCTTGGTTTAGCTTCTTTAGTTGACAAGGCTGGAAGTCGTGGCGATTTGACCGCAGGCAAGACGGCAGTTGTGTTTAGTTATGGCTCTGGAGCATTGGCCACAATGTATCGTCTTCATATACGTGATCCTACCTCAAATGGTAGTGATAGGGTGTTTACTATTGATGATATGGCCAAGAAACTTGATCTCTCAGCTCGACTTGCAACTAGAGAGGAAGTTCATCCACAGGAATTAGATTTGGCACTTGAGACTCGTGCTCGGATGCACCGTGGTGGCGCACCATATTCTCCAGTATACCCTACTATAGGAAGAATGTTTCCTGGTAAGTCATGAGGTGTTGTACCTTTGTTGTATATCTTGTTTCCTATCCTAGACAATCTAACAACTTCTCAATCTCTGTCTGTAGGAACTTACTTTTTAAATGGTATTGATTCAAAGTGGGTAAGATCTTACTCTCGTGTTCCTCTAGATTCGGAACCGGAAGTAGTTGGTAAGTCAGGAATGCTTGCTCCGCCTATTGTGTTGCGCTTGGCCAAGCGTGATTCGGTATCGACTCCGGCCACTGGAATGCTAGCAGCTAGTGGAGATGGAAAGGCTCCAACTCGAGTTGCTTGTGTAATCACGGGAACGTCCGCAGGCCTGCCGCTTGGAGATGATAAGGGCGATGTGTTTAATCCATCCAATTTACAAGCACTAGTTGAGGGTAAAATGCAATGTATCCGCCCAATTAGTGGCACATTGAGAGCTGCTATGTTGGATAAGAATGTGGTACAGTTGAAAAAGTATCCAGGGGGTGAAACTGAGCGTTTCCCCGTTAGCTCGGATAAAGATGTGATTAAAGTTGCCGCTCAGCTTGGCACACTGGATTTGAATGACAGTTATGGCGTACCCGAGGGACTTGCTCAAACTATGGATATCGCAGCGCAAGTTGCTGTGGCCGCTGGGCTCGAGGCACTCAAGTCTGCTGGACTAGTATCTGGAAAGAGTAACGACCCAAAAGAATGGAAACTGCCAGAGCAATATTGTGATACAACAGGTGTGGTATATGCGTCGAGCTTTCCAGCCATGGATGCTGCCGTTGGCGAGGTCATGCGGTTCTTGCAATCAAAGACTGTTGGTGCACAGTCTGCCGAGCGTCTTGTATTTACACTAAGGAATAGACTGTTACGAGTCTCTCCAGATCGTCAATTGGCAGATGACGATGAGGCTGCATTTGCACGACTATTATCTCGTGTTCGCGAGGTGGAAGGTGGAGGCCGTAGTAGTCCTGTTAGTGATGATGTCAGTGTATCGTCCACAGCATCTACCGGTCCTTATGAATTTGATCGCAAGTTCCTATTCCGTGTGTTAGTGCTAGGTAATGCACAACTTGCACAATTGGCTGGATGTCGTGGACCAAATACTCAGACCAACGCAGCATGTGCTGGAACAACTCAAGCAATTGGTATGGCACAAGACATGCTCATTAGCGGAAGAGCTCAACGTGTGGTGGTGGTAGCCGGAGATAATGGAAGTGGTGGAACTCTTCTCCCTTGGCTAGGTGAGTTATTGCAGCTGGGTCAATATTATTAGTCTCTTTTTTTATCTAACATTTGATTTCCTTGATGAACCAACAACTATATACTAGGGTCTGGTTTCAGGGCACTGGGCGCTGCCACAACACAGGAGGCAGTAGAGAATGCTGCATGTCCATTCGACAAGCGTCGTTCAGGCATGATTCTGGGCGCTGGAGGGATTGGAATGGTAATAGAAACCGAAGACAGCTGCCAGGAGCGAATGAAGCTTCCTGTCGTACCAGGTTGTTCACCCTGTCAAATTAGAGCTCGTTTGTTGGCAACTCAATACTCCAACTCTGCTTTCCACGGAGCTGCACTGGATAGAAAGCACATTGCGTCTGAATTAAAACGATTCTTAAATGACGTTGAACTGGTCCATGGTATTAGCAAGGCTGAGATTGCAACACATGGTGTGTACTTTTCTCATGAAACAAGTACCCATGCATCACCCGCAGCGAGTTGTGCGGGGAATGAAGTAGCTGCACTTCGTTCTGCGTTTGGAGATGACCTCCTTTCAAAACTGCTAATCCTTAACACTAAAGGATTCACAGGACATCCAATGGGCGTATCATTTGAGGATGTAGCTGCCGTCGAGGTATTAATGAGGCAGATAGTGCCTCCCATGCCAAATTATAAAGAAAAGGATGACTACCTTGGTGATATTAAGATATCCAAAGGTGGTGCTTATGCCTGCAGATACGCTTTAAGATTTGCTGCAGGCTTTGGATCCCAGGTTGCCTTTGCTTTGTATGCTTCATCTCAACATGAAGAGTGAAGAAATAGAGATGTTATTGTTTAGTGTGAGCTGAGTATTAAGTGAGTGAATGGACTTCAATGTGATGACTTAGAAACAAGTTGATGTTGAACTATAAAGTAGGAACTGTTTTATATATGTGCTACTATTTACATTTATTTGTACAACTCGTGGTTCTTTATTCCTCATCAATTATGTCGGCCATCGAGGTTAGCCAAGCGTCTGCACCATCGTCTTGCGACAAGTATTCATCCATTGCTGTCTCGGCCGCTAGGATACGATCTTCTTTTGATAGAATAGGTACATCATCTGGAACAACATTAGGACTCGTTATACTATCATCAACATCATTCGTATATAATGTGGTGGATATTGGTGCAATCGACAAAGGCACACTCAAAGATACATTTGGAAGAGATTCAGGCATAACATCCTCGCCATTGGAACTCGCATACGCTAGAGCTGTCTTTGGTTTGATTTCGGGATCCACTGGTTGTTCACTCTCGTCCACATCATCAACATCACCTCTCCACATTGCCATCCCACTCATCATTACAAATGCTCCTAAACTCATAGCATTATCTCCACTCCATGGCTGTACATCTTCGTCTCTGTTGAAAGCACTTCGGAATGACTTTTGACTGTTTCCAAGTTTCTTCATTTGCACGAAGTTATTAGCAGTAGTTGTACTGTCAACCAAAGGTTCTTTGCCTTGCATCCACACACCGTGCTCGGCTTCATTTTGCTCATACTCTTTTCGTAAAGCTACAAGCTCAGTTTTGCCTTTAGCAAGAATCTCTTTATACTGAGGCGACGTCATCTTATCTTTCAGCAGACTCTCTGTTGATGGCATATCAACACTAATTCGTACCTCTCCAGGTTCATAATTTAATGCATGTACATCCTTCAATGGAATACCTGCAATCAAGCAGGAAAGGAGAGCAGGACTTGTACCATCGGGGAACACCAGAAGGATGTCGTCACCCGAGTATTGAGTTTCCAATATACTAATGAGTTGTCTCAACCTGATGACTTGATCATGTAATGATTCGTTACCTGTGCCATCATCAGTCGGAGGGGGGGCACCATCTCTCCCTTCATTCCCTGCTTCCTGATTATCCATTGCCCATAATGCAGGTTCAGCACTCTCCAATGGCTTGCCATCAAAGAATCCAGCTCCTCGGCCATCCTGATAATAAATATAGGTGTTGTGAGTGAGTGCATAGATGTAAGCTCTGAATGCCCTATTCTACAAGAGACTATGCTACTTACCATGAATGTAAACTCGGGAACTATCCTATTTCTACCAATCATCATTGTATTTGCTATGATATTGGCTGTATCTAAACACTTTGATGCAAGGCTGTACTTAACCACCGATGGATTTATATCAAGGGATGACATCTTATTACATGCCTCTTCGACTTGTGCCATACCGATCGGTGTCAATGCATCATCTCGGTTCGTCATAAACAATGGATTGGTGCTATGGTAAGGAATGAGATCATTCTGATCATATAATAATATGAGCTGATATGAGCACCAAATTGCTTACCTGAGTATACCTTCTGCTTCTAGACCACTTTCTCCTGCTCTCATCATGTGATAGGTGTTTGCAAGAGAACCTGGTTCACATGGGAATTGGACAAGCCCAATTGCATTGGCATTGTTGGCTGCATTAACATTTTGATGTGCATCTGTAGAGACAGCATAACGGAGTAATGCTGAAGTTGGCCCAGATGAGACTGTTCCAGCAATGGACAATCCAACTGAATGAAGTAACGAACGTCTGGATATATTGTTGTCATCTCCATCAACATAAATCTGTATCCTGCCATCACCATTGTCATCGTATCTTTTTTCTTTGCAAGCGACATTTTGTGTTCGACGACAACTTCTGACATGGATACCATGCCGACTAGTGGCTGCAAATCCAGCAAAGGCTGGAAGGAATGTCTTCATGATATAGAGAGGTAATATATGTTAGGGGTTTGTCAACTATAACTTGTTATCGGCTGATAACTGATAGTACATTGTATTAAATTTATTAGTTGATGGCCGACAGCTGTTTCTCGTGTCTTTGTCGCACCTAACTCCTATCACTAACAGAGGTAGCTACATTATACAAACATACCTAAGTAATATGCAACTATATTATACTCCTTTCCTCTATATCATTGCTCTTGTCTACTTTGTTGTAGCTCCGTGCATTGATGGCTTTATATTCACAAAGATACACATCACATCATTATCACTATCATCAACATCCTCTTCAGAGATGATAAGTGATGAAGTATTGTTTAGTTCATTAACAAACAGTCGGATTGGTACTATAGAGGATGCTTCTGATACATCAATAAAACCTGAAGGTGTAATACCTTTGATAATGCATTCTCTAAACAATAATGATGTACCGAGTAAAGACGCAGGACTTCGATTGGTGTGGGAATTCTCTTCAGAAATAACAAAACATATCTTCAAATACAACATTACAGAGTTTATTGAATCATGCCATGAAACTGCAAATGAATTCCCAACATCATTTTATGGAATTGCAATGAATGGCAAATCATGGGAAGTAGAAACAGATATCAATCGAGTAGGTGGAGAAAATGGATGGATTGCTACACAAGTAATGAAAAGCATATCTTCTGATGGTAGAATGAGGAGATGGCAATGGGAATTGAGAAAGAACAGAAGACCACCGTGTCTAGATTGTTGGAGGATTGAAAACATCGCATCTTCGGATAGGAATGGAGATTTTCAAGCTACAGATCGAGGTGATGGTTGGTCTGATTAAGTTATCCTGATTGACATAAATCTCTCTCATCAATGATTATGAAAAGATATTAGAATCCAAACTTTGGACCTCCGCTAGGTCCTCTACAACCTGTTGGTCTGTAACGACCAACATCTTTATTATTCCGCTTCCACTTTCGTTTCCTTTCTGCTGCCATCTCTTCCTGTAACTTCTCTTGCTCGTATCTCATATGGCGTTTCTTCTTTGCTCTGCTAGTAGCTTGGGTACGATAACTCTTACTTTGACTCCTCCTTGCCAATGTTTGCTTGGTACGTATGTGTGCTGATTGTGCAATAGATGAAGTGAGTGATGATACCATTGATTCCGCTAGTCGAGTAGAGGGGGATCTGCCACCCTTGGGTATGGCAAGTGTAACACTGATCACATCTCCTTCTGTTGTTTCCTGTACCAAGAATTGTAATTCACCATCAAAATGACCACCAGTAAGTGTATGAAAAGCAACACAATGAGTCATTGGTGATGATGTGCTCTCATCTTCTTCCTCATCAGAGTCGTCATCATTATCAATCTCATATGAAATACACAATGGTTGTAATCCATATCTTCCAAAGTCTCCGAGTAGCTTCATTGAAAAGATTGCACCTTCTGACATATCTTCTTCAATCAGAAATGATTTAAACTTTAATGATCGTGCATCTTTACCTGGTATAAACTCTGTGAACTTCCTTTCCTCGATTATTGCTTTGATAGATTCATGCATACAATCAATCTCCTCTAGTTGCAACTCTTCATCTTCTGCATCTGTCTCGTCAATGGTTAGTAATGTTGATGCAGTGGCAATGAGTGCATAACCATCCATTCGTCGATTTGTATTCACTGTAATTTCACCCTCATCGACATTGGATGTATCAATATCTAATGAACTCGTCATGCCTACTCCCCCTACTTGCTTATTACTCTTTGACTTCTTCTTCTTCTGTTTGTTTGTAGCTTCAGGTAAACTACTAATCCATCCACAATTCCTCTCATAACTCTGTACACTATATCTTTCTAAATAATCAATTGGTGGTTCTAATAGAGTAGTATGACCTCTACAAAAGGGTGGAAATACACCTGAATGTGAAATTACTATACCATTTTTGGGAGCGTTATATATTGAAAGTAATGTAGCTGTTAGTAATATAAATAGCAGTGTTGATTGCTTTGGATTTTTAGATATTTGTACTGATGCAGTCCTAATAAGCGCCAAGATAATGGATGTAATTAAACTAACAATACGACGGGGTAAAGATCCAGCCATTGATCTACTACCTTGTTGCTGTGCTGCCAAAGAGGCATTAACCTCACCCATCATACCTTCTAATTGACCTGACTCTTGGAGATCTTTATGATTACGCTCAAGCATACCTGCCAACTCTTCCTGTGACATGTTGTTTTGTTGTGCTACATGATTTAGTGTGGCTGCTGGATCTTGTGAGTTTATAATTGCTGCTTCTAATTCCAACAACTGCTTACGTTGCTGCATTGACACGGGTAGAGGGCCGCCATCTCCACCATTTTCTATTGAATCTTCTGGATTGGGTGTGAATGTAGCCTCGAGAGCATGAGTTGTTTGAATAACATTATTATTGCAGCATAATAAAGTGATGTATAAGATGATTATTGCAATTGTTGATGTGTTGATGTGCTTCATATCGCAGCCCGCTCTAATTTATCAATAAAGGCCACTACTATTATTACTACGCCACCCTATTCCAACGATTGTCAACAACACTATTGCGTATGTTATATATACTCCAACAATAATATCAACCACGGAAATATCAATAGTCAATACTACATGAACATCTATGAACATGCACTCTCATAAAATACTTGTGGGCATTTATTAGTCGGTATTGTATCAGGTATCCTTCAAGTATTGAGATCACTTGTACGATCCGTGTTGAGTATGGTAGTTAGTAGTTAAGCAAACAATATAGTGATAATGGTATCAATATAGTATTTCGTATACCGAGGGTATCGTAAGATCAGTTTCTAACGCTATTTCGGTTATTAGGTACTCTGGCGGCCTGTCTCCAGCACATCATCTCTCAAAAAGAAACGATACTCAATACTTACATGGTGATGGTGAAGCACTGTCATTCCTTGGCTTTATTTAGTTTGGTAGTTTACATCATCTTATTGGTATATAAAGGTGGTTCATCTTTAGTTTCTTTCGTCGATGGATTCTCCAATAGAGCTACGTTTTCACCTACTTCTTTGAGGAGATACCAAACATCATACACTTCATTGCCATCAACAACAAAATTAGTAAAAGCAAACCATGATCGGTGGTATTTAACCAGACCAGTTCCACTTTATATGTCTGTGGAAGATAATAACAATAGTGAAGATACGGATACAACTACTGCAACAACTGAAGAGCAATTGCAAATAAGATTTGAAGAAGCAATGAGGCGTAGGAAACAACGAGGTGTGATCAAAGATGATGAAGTAGAAAACAAGTCAATAGGCATTAACGATGAGGAAGGGAAAACTAATATAAGAGATCTTGACACAAATGTATCGCAGGATGAATCTATATTGGAGTCCTCAACTATAGAAGATGAGTATGAAGTTGTTCAACCAACAAGTAAAAGAAGACCGATACAATCGAGGTATGATGATGAAAGATTTAAAGATAACAAAAGGAGACCATCAGCGTCATCAAAATCAAGAAGAAGAGATGATGACAGGCAAAGTTTTGAAAGATACTCAACTGACAATTATAAAGGTGGAGAGTACTCATATGTAAGTGATCCTGATGAAAACCAGTATGATGATGAAAGAAGATATAGGTCATCTAGATCGACACCAAAATGTGAATGGGAAACATATCGATCGACATCAATAGTATTTCCTCCACAACTTCTTCTCGATGAATCAAATGGCAAAGATATTCCTTCGAAACCAAATGCCATTATACATTTCATAGGCGGAACATTCTTTGGGTCATATCCTCGCAAGTTTTATGGTTCACTATTAGAAGATATTGCAATAAAGTGCAATGCCGTAGTAGTTGCCACTCCAATACCACTTATCCTTCCTGGTAAGGGATTGGTGAATAAAGTAGAGAAATGGATGTTTGATGAAGGTGGTGTAGATGATGATGAAGATTATGGTAGAAGAAAAAGAGGAGATACCAAGGCAACAAACAATCCACTTGATCATTTATCATTAGCTGAAAGTATACAACGGAATTTCAATAATGTATATCGCGATGTAGTATTAGATGAATACTGTGAATATATGAATGCTACAGAAGTGGAAGATTTCATGAAAGATGTTCCAATTGTAGGGATTGGGCACAGCTTGGGAGCACGAATTCAAGCCATATCATGTTCTCATCCAAGTATATCACAACGGTGTCTATCAATGGGAAAGGGTAATCGTTTAATAAGAAGTGGTAGAGATGGAATGGTTTACCTTGGTTTTGCAAACTGGGGTGCATCCTCATCGATACCGGGTGTAGAAACGCTAGATAGAACTGTAAAGAAGAGGAAACGGGGACAGCAGCGTGAGGAGCAGCAAAGAAGAAGAGGAGCTGGTCGACGAGATGATGTTTGGGATGATCGTCGTCGACCTCAAAGTAGTAGTAGAAGTAGACAAAGAAGACGCTCTAAAGAAGATATTGATGACAGAAGAAGACGGTATCGTTATGATCGATACGAGGCTGAAGATTTAGACCTTGTAGATGTTTTTGGAGACGTGGTACAAGATGTAGTCAAAGGTGCAAAGCAGATTAGTGAAGCCCTTACACCCGAGACCGAAGACCTGGAGTTTACACCCACACCCGATGAGTTGTGGGATAATATTTCTGATCCTGATGGCTGCTATAGACAAAGCTCAAGAAGTAATTTGATCGTACAGTTTGATGACGATCCTATAGATCAAGGTAGTCGCTTGGCAAGAACGTTACTGACTACATACGATGAGGTAGAAGAAGAATCCAATTCAACGAAAGTGAAAGAAGACGATGATGATTCATCTTTGCCACATGATGTCAAGTTTGCAAGATTATCGGGAGGTCATCTAACACCAGTAACAGTACGAGAAGGTATTGCAAAAGTGTTACCACGAGGAGCTGTTTCTCTGCTATCATCATCTTATAACTTCATATTGAAGCAACTAGATGATGAAAGGATGGGCAAGTCTAATAAAAAACAACAAAGAGAAGTGAAAGATGTTGCCAATACTATTGCAAGCTACATTAAATCCTTGAATGGTGATAAGTAAACATTACTTCATGGTAACAACATAATCAACCTTAATACTTTTACTTTACACAAAAACAAGTATAATGAGTCTGCTCGACGTATACCAACATATATCAGTAGAAGTCAGAAAGATCATAGTCAAAAGAGTTATATCATATGCTATATTGTCCTTGGCAATAATGAAAGTAAGTGGTCTATCTTCTTTTGGTGTTGGTCATGTGATAGTATTGACATTTTTGTAGTTGGGAGTCTTTGGATAATCATTTCTCTTCAATCTCAT
>Ga0214480_101109_pt1 | contig 12305 bp, 15 predicted proteins | sample M1_20Mar14CPVII9_3_FD_165042 | JGI IMG/M metagenome (GOLD analysis project Ga0214480, IMG submission 165042) | Marine eukaryotic communities from Monterey Bay, California, United States - M1_20Mar14CPVII9sort6BwellE17 | ecosystem: Environmental > Aquatic > Marine > Unclassified | place: USA...
GCAACGTTTGGCCATCAAGTGGTACCTCAGAGATGTAGGCTTGCTACTATAGTGCTTGTTTGGCATTGTATACATGTATAACAAAATGATGAACACTCCCAGCATGATTGTAGGGCCCTCTATCATACTTCTACAGCTTCATGCTGGCAGTTTTCTTGCCTCAGATTGGGCAAAATTCTGATTTCCTGCCAACTTTCAGGCAACGTTTGGCCACAATTTGGTTATATTCTTTCATGCAGGTGCTAGATGATGCTTGGTTTGAGTTTTGAATTTCTTAGTGGGTGCCAAGGTGACAAACCTCCCGTGTTAGAAATCTAATGACCCCACAATATTGAAGAAAGAATGTTCAGAAAGAGTGACTTGAAGATACCGCAAGAAATTGTTAAATTGATGATACATTGCCGCCCTTCTTCAATAAATAGTAAATAACATAATAGAAGAGTAATATAATAATTAATAATCTATTTGCAATATCGATATGATAGACGATAGTGTTACCACAAAGCAAACATGGCCGGGAGGTAGCGATGGGAGCGATCGAACTGGCAACAAGAGCATGAAAAAATATAATGACAACAGCAAGACATTACTTCGACGTTCTACTAACCTCACAGCAACCTCTGGTATATATTCTTCTGATGGTAGTGATAGTGAAGGTATAACAACAAATATTTGGTCAAGATTATTATCTCGATCTACAACGTCTGCGAGTGATTACAAGAATAAAGGTCGAGACGATGAAGGATCAATTGATTCCTTTGATAATGATGAAGAATCAAACTTAAGACGCAATAATAGTAATAGTCAACCTACCACAAAGAGTGTTTTATCATCAGGGTGCATGAGGATTAAATCTACTTTCCAGATATCCGCGGTATTATCCACACTACGCCAACATCCGTAAGTTTTTGCAAATGGTGATGTGTTTATTTATTTATTTTATTGTCTAATCCCCCGTCTCTCCCTTACCATAATGTCAGTATCATACCAATTGTATCATTAGTAACATTTGGTGTCTGTTTAGCCGTCGGTTTAACCTTTATCCAACATCAATCTGACGTGTATCAACAGAACATGCTTTCTGCAGCGACGACACATGCTACTGAAGCAATGGAGTACTTCTCAGATGAGTTTGACAAGGCCTTGGCACCGTTATTCGCATTAAGCCAGGTTGTAAAGCACGACGAGGAATTATGTGAATTGTCAAATAAGATTGGCAATAGAGGAGAACCAGATTCATTGCCAGGTTGGCCTGAGGACCTAGAAAGTATGGCAAACGATCCAGAGTATGTTCCGCAAGAATACATGAAGAGGGATGTTCGGGGTGTGTGTGAGGATACAGAGCTTCAGAATAGGTTTGCTTTGATTGCTGATAGTGTGAAGAAGGACTCAGGCTTGGGGGACGTTATTAGTGGATTGAGGGTGGCACCTGCGGGTGTGATGTGTATGATCCATCCGCGTACGTTGTTAAACCCCCAAAATATATTTATTCGTATATATTTAATGACCATCCTAACCCATCCCTTCCCTCCCTCTTAATCCCCAGTCATTAACTACGATGATTACTCCTACGTTGAACCAAACAAAACAACTCAAATCGCTCCATATTACAATGGTACTAAAATGCTTTATGCTGATTGGGGCTGGGGCAAACAAAGTAGAGTGTCGGTACTCCGGAAAACGATGCAAGTTCAAGAGGCCGAGGAGAATCGTATCACTATTACTGGACCATGTAAGTCTATGCCTACCAATTGCATATGTTCGTATTATCTTCTCTTGCATCTCTAACCCACAAAATTACAATCACCCCTTCTCTGCTGACAAACACAAAAACAGTTAAAATGAAGTCTGCCGGCGGAGATGGTACGATTTTGACCGAAACGCTCTTCTGCACTCATCTTGGTGTTTCAGTTCCTAATCATACCATGACCGTACGTTTAATTATTGTGCAAATCATGCCAGCTTGTGCTCGATCATATTTGTGCATATCATATGTTCATTTTAGCAAGTACTCATATCTCACACTATTGCACTTTTATCTAACGCAGATGATTGGAGAGGGGAAGGACGACCCACCAGAGACCTATAATTCTTGGGGCTTTGTGATGGGTAAGTAACGGGTGTATGTTTTGTCGAGGAGGTTCATTTGTTTAGGAGAGGCTGCAGAGAACTTTGAGATATTATATTATGTCAACTATGTCAACAGCATCTTACATATCCTCACTCACGCACTCTTCTTCTAATAATATGATATACAAGGATTCGTGAACTGGCAACGCATGGTTGACCAGAGCCGTATTTCACAAAGGTTTCATGATATGGATATGGTTTACATGTTAAATAGGACTTCATCATATGAGGATAGGGAGACTGGTGAGCAGATTGTCAAGAATGATGCAATTGCATGGACACATGAACGATGTGTTACCTCTACTGACCCCCAAGCTCGAGTTAAAGTATCAAGCTCTGTAAACGGTGACGATTGGACTCTAGTTGCGGGATATACTTGCTCTGTTCGACCGTATTGGGAGACTGCTGCTACCCTTGCCGTCGTGTTGGTAAGCTTTATTATTGCCTTACTAGTATTATCGACGGCAATAAAAAATCAGCAACACAAGGATCTTCTGTACAAGATGATGCCCAAGCATGCCGTCTCCCAGCTTCGGAAGGGAAACACAGTTTGTGAGAAATACTCGTGTGTTACAATATTCTTTTCTGATATAGTGGGCTTCACTTCATTGGTAGGTTATGATTTTGGATTTGGATGTCCCCTCTTGACAAATATAACAACTCACCCTTCTTACTTTCTTCGTTCACATCATATGGGCAGGCCGGTGAGATGACTCCGATTCAAGTTATGAATATGCTCAACGCTTTGTACATGGAGTTTGATAAGCTAGCCAAAAAGCATAATGTGTACAAGGTCGAGACAATCGGGTAAGTTGTTTTCTTGTTTTGCTGCCGCCACTAGCTAACCCAGTAGTTTTTCAAGAATGCTAACAACTATTGTTTATCTTTATATCATTTCAGCGATGCATATATGGTTGTAGGGGGCTGTCCTGATCGAGTAGCCAGATCTGAAGCTGCAAAGAAGGTTGCACTATTCGCCCTTGATGCCCTAGATTGTGTAAAGACGTTCCGTACTGATGATGGTACCCGGATTAATATACGAGCTGGTATTGGTAGCGGTGCAGTATGTGCAGGCGTTGTGGGAACAGTCATGCCTCGATATTGTTTGTTCGGAGACACTGTGAACTTTGCTTCTCGTATGGAGAGCACGTCCAAACGCAATAAGATCCAATTATGCTCTCTAACAAAAGCACTTCTGGCTACGAAGCAAATGTCGGATAGCATCTTTGAGCTTGAGGCCAGGAAGGATTCAAACTCAACTCTACAGGGTACAATGGTGAAGGTATGTTAACAAGATGTCTAGTTGTATGTACAATTGCTACTCATCTTAGCTCACTCAATCATATCATATCTTCATAATACATCAGGGAATGGGATGGCGTGAAACATATTGGTTGACGAGAAGAACAACGAGCTTGGTGCCCTCTAAGGAGGATAAAAACAGCTGTATACAAAACAATATCCCACTCGAGCTCGATCTGGTATCTCATGAAGACGTCTCTCACAGCACGGAAGATACCCCTTCTACCCCTATCATTGAATCAGCTGTCCCCGAAGCAGATTACCTCGACATCATGTACTCATCAAATGAGATACATGCTGCCATGACAGCTCAACCTTGGGACAAATTGGGACTTCCTACTTCTGTCTTAGTTGCTGCGACCGATTGCCGAGAAATCCATATTATTAGGGCATCTGCTTTGCTTGAATACCATTTGGACAGAGTTCTCAAACACCGTGATACTAATGCCAAGATGTCTGAGGAAGTCAAGATTCAATGCCGCAAGTTAGTTCAGGAAGTGGCAAAACAATATAACGGGGCCAAATTTCATTCTCTCTCTCACGCTATGCATGTTGTCACTTCGATGAACAAGCTTCTATCACATGTTGTGAATGATGATCCACTCAACAGCTTTTCGCTTGTCTTTGCATGTCTATTACATGATGCTGGACACACAGGTAAGAGTCTATTCTCATTTCTCTTCTTTCTTGGATACTTTTGCCTTGCCGGCTGGCTGTGTATTAACATCTCATCTTTCTTTTACTATGACTATAGGCATGAGCAACACTATTCTCCGGGAAATTAAGCATCCCCTCACAGAAGTGTACAAGCAAGAACAAATCCCGATTGCTGAGAAATTAAGCATTGATATTGCACTAGAGTTGCTCTTCCGTCCGGATTTCGATGTGCTCAGGCTTGCCATTATGCCTGACACTATTTGTAAAATTCAATTTGCAAAGACTCTATTCCAAGCTATACTCGTAACTGATATTGCATCACCCGATCGCGTTAAGCTTGGCGTAGAACGATATGCCACTGCACAAGATGAGCAGGGAGAGTATGATTGTCGTCTCTGCCCATTAGCTCCTTACCTTGAAGATTTATACCAAGGAGTAGGACTTGGGGAAAGTGTGAAGAAGGACTATCCGGAAGAATTTGTAATTACTCACGCTGGACTACAAAAGTGTGTCCGTAACGAACATCTAATGCTTCTGGCTGATGTGTCACATCTTGCTCAGGGCTGGGATAACTTTATCAAGTGGAACTTTCGTCTATTCAAGGAGTTACACGAGTCTTGGAAGAAGGGATACTATGAGGATCCTCAAGTTGGCTGGTATCAAGGACAGATTGGATTCATTGATAACTACATTCTCCCACTAGCCAAGCGCTCACAGGCATATGTTGAAAAGGACTTTGGTGATGCACTTGTCGCCAATGTACTTCGTAACCGCAATCGTTGGGTTGAGTGTGGTGTCAAGGCAACGGAAATGATGGTGAGTGGAGCAGATTTGTCGGCTGAACAGGAAAATGATGTATTAGTGCGTCTTTCGGAGTTGGGAAATTGAGTTTATGTGATGCTATAGGCTGTTGGGGGGAGGATCTAGTTGTACAATAATACCTTTTCAAATGTAAAGTAGTACTGCGAAGAAATAATATCACAAAGAGCTATCTATTATCAATTAAATCCCTGCATCATTGATACATTGAGATTGCCGGCTATATTGGTACCTTAAATAGACGAGCACCCAATAACCTATAACTGGCCTTTTTGACGGATAATTTCCCTAACCATGAAATGTTTATGCCTACTAATCTTCTGACATGGTACAATCATTACCATATCCCCCTCATTACAAACCTCATGTTCATCATGTGCCATAAATTTCTTTATTTCCCCAGACAATAACAAACACATTCAAGAAGAGAGGGTATCATGGTTAATCGACACTTTTCTATACATATCATAAGCACAAATATAACAAATCCCACAACAAGCAGTTCCTAATACTAAACAACAGATACAACTTTTGGAACGCTTACCTTAGTATATCTCCATCGTTTTCGATACTTGGGTATTAACTTATATCTATCCACGGCAACATTAACAGTTTTTTGCATCTTATCCGAAACTACTTTGCCAACTAATGCACCACGGGGATTACGACGTGGTGGATTATGCACGAGATTCCATCCGGGTATAGTAGTCATGTCTTGTAATGCCTTATTACAGAGTGTATCAAAATTGATAATTGAGGCTGGGATTGGCCCTCCATCGTCGTCATTATCATTATTATTGGGTTGAAGGGTAGTACTGACACTGAAAGATCTTCTTTGTTGTAGCGCACTGTTATTGATATTGTTATTGTATAATTGTGGTATTGGTAATTGCAAAAGAACACTTGGTTGTGTGGTGAGTGCAATTGTTTTTCTTGTTGAAATTGATCTCGGCGGTGACACGACCCTTTGAGGTGCTAGTCTTAACGACGAACAGAACCGCCGACTAATCAGATTGATTGACATGGTGTGAAGGCGGTCGACAATAACACACTAACACCCTAAACTCTCTAACTCCATTATGAGGCGGGAGGGGGCGGGCTCCGGGCAAGGTCGCTTTAGGAAATGCCTACGTGTGGAATAATTTTATCTAAATCTCGCCAATCGCCAATTACATCGATACGATGTCACGCCACTACGATAATTAATTGCAAATAGTTATCGAATAGTAACGACTATACACCGGTAGTACTTCTAATTAGACCATAATAAACCGCCTACAACAATTTGTTTAGGGATATGAAGAGGCCAGTCGTTAACTTCTTGGCAGTAGAGGAGAAGATATGAAGTTGTTATAAACCGTTAAATTATAATATATAGTTAGATATCGTAGTACAACACAGAGAGTACCTTTGAAGGATATGAAAATCACACGACGGTCAATTAGAGTAGTTGCAATATACATATTAATAACTTGCATATGTCTACGCTACCTTTTCCATAAAACTGATTTATCAATAAACTCGTCAATAGAGTCATCAGTAGAACAAGAATATAATAATGATAACGATAAAATTAAACTCTGTGGTCATGAAATCAAAGATATGCCACAATTATCATCACAAAATATTACCTATGGAGTATATAATTGGAATAGAAACATGGCAAATGCAATAGTTATTGAAAACCGCACAGACAATGAATTCATGTATGGGCGTACAGGCAATCAGATAAGAGAAGTCTTTCATGCATTTGATTTAGCAAGAGACAATGGAGGTGCATTAGTCTTTCATTCTAATGGCTTTCCTATGGATCTTATCCTCCGTGTGGAGAGTATCTCAATGCAGGGTTATGGTGGCAGTGGTGCCTGGGGCCAAGGATTATTCCTAGGCGTTACAGAAGCGGAATTGTCTAAACGACTGGGTGTTACATTTTACAATAATGTTGATGAGAATTACCGATCGCAGTTGAAAGTTATGAAACAAGATGAACTCTATCACTACATAAGCAAGGACTCAAGATATAGTATATTTGATGCTATAGAACACCGACATTATATGATACGAGAGTTATACCAAATGACTGCAAATGAAATGGAGTTGCATCCTGATTCAAAAGACGTTATTGAAATGTGTGCCTCAAGACATGCACTCTTTGGAAAAGAGAATGGTGAGCAGCAGAGGAGTGCTTTACTACAAGAATTGGGTATTACAAAACCTATAACAGAAAAGTACACAGTCATACATAGCCGAAAGTTAGAAGGACTCGGCAAAGCTTGGATGAATCGAGCTCAAAAAGAGTGGGGCGTCGATAATAGGGCTGGCATTGAGTATCCTACTGATATGGTAACATCTATCCTTTCTCCAATTAATATGGTCAACAATTCAATATTAATGATAACAGATGATGGACAAAATCCGGCTATTAGTAAACGATTGGCATCAGATGCAATCATTGGAAAGCAGTTTCAAGTTGTACCGAGAAAGATCAGTACAGTAACTGGTGATTTGCTTTTGGCAGTTCTCAGGTAAGCATATGCAATGGTACACAGTTTCTTTTTGTGAGTGTGAGTATGTGCTAAGTAACATTTGTTAACTAACAAGCTTCATCCTCTTTCCTTGACGAAACATCATGGATTCTTCTCTCCTCTCTAGTGATGTTTTCATTGGTAATCCAATATCTACCTTCTCTCAATATATAGTTCAAGTTCGATATGCATTTGGTATAGGTAATTCATACTTATTTGTGAGGAAGGACGAGAATGAAGAGTGGGAAACGTTTTGCAACGATGAAGCTTGCTTTTATGCCTGGATTAATCTTTGGACTAGTCTCTTTTAGTATACCTCATTGAGTTAGTAAGTACGAATTGATTATAACCTACTTCAGTACCTAACCTGATGTCTTATGACCACCCTTTTATTGTATGTGAAGAAACGGGGGCTGAATATTTCACCCAATTATCATTACCGCATCTAACCCTAACCCCTGACTTGCAATCATCAGAAATCAGCTTCCCCCCCAAGTGTTGTGTGCTTGCTCCAGAGTGTAAGATCAATTGGTCGCCCTCTCCATTACTAACTAATGGGACCAAAGTACATTGTGCACGCAATGGATGGTTGTTTTTGTATCTGTAATATCCCCAGCCCCAGGCAGCAATTTCTCGTATCATATCCAACTTCATGAATTCATAAAGAGTTCGATATGGGAACTCTCGGGAAGACGAAAATGCTCGTAAAGCTGGTCCATCTTCCATCATCCACCCAGCCCAATATGTTACATCTCTTTCAATACGAGCCCATTGTTGTGCACTACTTGTATTCTTTTTTGAGTGAAGATATGTCCGACCGTACTGTGGGTTTGGTTGAAAGTAAAGAGTACCATTTGTATATCGTTTATCTATAACACGAACAAAGCCAAGAGAACACCCTTCTTCTTCCATCGCTATCTTTGAATACGTTTGATGATATAAGATATTCTTTCTACTTATAATCTGGTCATCTTCAATGTAAGCATATAGATCATATTTTGTTGAATTCATTTGCTCGATCATTGCAGGTCGATGCATCCAAGTAAGGTAGTGAGGATGAGGAAGCTGCTGGATGTTATGTTGCAATACAGTAACGATCGGACATTGCCACTGATCTTCATAATATGGCAAAGTGCAATTGTATCCCACTCTAGTAAGGAGGGGAGGCTGATCTTTCAACTCATTGGTATGTATTATTATATCAACTTGATAGAGATCTGTATATGTTTCCACAGCTTTTAATACACGATGGAGACTGTCAAACTTCTCTTTCTCTCTTGGGGAGTTTGGAATTTGATAGAATGCAATATGCATAGCCATCCTCAAACGCTCTTCATTATTGGTAGATGATGAGTTTGTGTTGTTATTAATACTATGTTTAACATAAACTACATCACTATTGGATGCATTTTTGTTGAGAAGAAAGAGACCAACAACTACCAAAATAATCAATACTCTTATGTTGACCACCATAATTATCATGTATCATCAGACACCTCTCTCTCCATACCACAACAATGGAACGATAGCAGCTATAAATTACAATATGGCACTTCATACATCACATTAACACTTAATGGTAGCGGTATCCTATCTCAGAGCGAGTAGCCCGAGCTAGACTTTCTCCATAGATTGGTGGATCTCTTTCATCAGAGGGTGTTCAAATATCGGTGCCGCTGGCACTAACGTCAATTCTTATGACTACATATACTATAAAGGACGTTTCGATTTTCCAGCTGGTGATGTTTTTGTGACTGCGGTTAGGACAGTATATTTGGCATCATTCATGACTTATTACTCAATGGGCCCACAGTTGGCAGAGAGGGGTACAATATTGGCTAGTATATGGATCAATTTGATGTTCTTTAGATTAGTGAATAGATTATTCCAAAGCTTTTGTTTTGTTTTCGTCATGTTCATCACAATAATTGAACATTGCATGTAAATGTCGGACCAAGCTGGCTTGTTTTATGTAATGGAAGCTTATACTGTCAGGGGCACAGCAATCTTTACCCTCCAATATTTTCCACCTCCTCATTCGATAGAGAAAGAAAGCTCCTTGATCCGGAGGTCCGGGGCTTCTAAAATTGTAATGCCAACCTGGTGAGAATGGAAAGAATCGTTCTCTGCCTTTTGCATCTCTTGTGTCTGTGAAAGTGATCCCGAGATGTCCCAAACATTTAGCGATGATAACATCTTCCGCAGGAGTTTGCTCATTGGCTGAGCAGTGTTTAGCATCATCCAACGCCGGAAGTAATCTACGAAGTGTCATCTGTGACAAAGCATACCCTGGACCCCCATAGTTAAAATAGCCAAGCTTTCCACCATTCATTCGACGACCGATGTAATAATCATGAGTTCTTGGATTAGTTTCATCTTTATAAGCTAATGATGCCATATATGCTTTCAGATTGTATGGTAATAGAAACACATCGTCTCCTCCAATGAAGAACCAATCAAAGTCGTCTAAATAATGAGTACCGACAAACTTCCTAACAGTATTATACCCAAGATATGTTAGAGGTCATATTTTCAATCAAGAGATTAGCCATACCATACTTATTGGCTTACCAAATACTTCGTATCTTTTGCCACATCTGGAGACATTATGCAATAATAAGTGAGCTGCACATATAACACATGAATGAAAACATAACTTACATTGCTATATGATTCTGGTCCATCATGATCAAGTTTGAGAGATGGTATCCGAGGATCTGATTCAGTACTAAAAGCAAGGAAGCCATCGCATCCACCTGCCCATGTATCTCTAATTCCACGTATTTTATTGGCATGTGCATCAGCCATTGTATATATTAGACACATTAACTTGGGTGCTGGTACAACGACGGAGACTCCAGATGAATTACTTTTTGTTGCATCATCATCATCTTTAAAATGATTTGATGGATTGATTGTTATTGTAGTAGAATCTAGATTTCCCAATGATCGAATCTTTGTTTTACTTATACACTCTTTATCAGTATCTCCATCACTTATACCCCCAACTCCAATATCTTCACACAATTGTTGTGAAAGTATTGGTGGAAAAGGATCACCATATTTATCTTTACCATACATTAACATTGTTCTAATAATTGTCACATCGGGTATCCAGCTTTCATTCACCATTGGCGCCTCGCCAAGATCATACTCTAGACATCCATCTGGTAGAATTTCGTCTTTGAAACAACTTCTCCAAGTGAAATTTGAGTTTGTGGAGTGTTGCCATTGCCATCCCATATAATGATTTGCCGACTGTAAATATGGATTATAATCATAATGTAATGAATTGTTATTGACATTTGATATGTAGACCTCACCGGGTACAAGAGAATAGAGGAAGAATAAAACCGTAATTATTAACCATAGAAACCACCTCTTCTTCGATATCTTATAATGTAGCATCCTGTATCCATGTCTCTCTCGAGAGACTGCACCTAATCAAAATCAAAATGATATGGGGTATTAAATATTGTCCAATTTTTTCAATTAAAACAATATATCCGCGCTAGTACATCATATTCCGCATCCTCGCATCTCAAGTCTCTGATCTCGGCCGCTATGTCGTTTGTAATTGTATATATATGCAGTATTGCGCAACAACACACGGGCTGCTCAGTAGCTAGCAGTAGAAACTACAATAAGAAGCGGCTTCTAGCATTGGGCCGTACTCTCTATGTAGTGCAGATTTCATGACTAATAAACATACATAGCATTGCACTGGTTACAGTGCCTGCATGGCATGTGGTAATAAATTATATGGTCTATTTTGGCCTCATGCACAAGATCTTTAATTAACATGTACAATACTCCTACTTCAGGCGACTGACCTCCATACTATATTAGTTTAGACATGTGATAGTGATATAGTTGGTTTTGATATTAAAAGAGATTTATACCTAGTAACAACTGCCTTATCTTAGTTATAACGATATCGATTGCAAACATCATCAGTGGTGGACACATTCAGAGATATTCAGGTGGTAGATAATAACATGAACAAAAGAAAAAGACGACTTGTTCCTTCATATATAATAACTTTAAGTTTACTAAGTACCATACTTGGATTTTATTTGATAGGCGAACGGCTAGGAAATGGTGAACTTATTGTTGAAAGAACTGAGTTTATCGTTGAGACTCATGATTGTTTTGAGCCATTACATAGTCCAATATTAGGGCAGTATAAATATTGGCACATCAGCAACTCATCCGCTCCCAAAGTTGTTAATGTTGGTTTCCCCAAGATTGGATCGTCAACGCTTAATGGATTTCTATCAAAAAATTTAATGGGTTATAATGTCTCTCATTGGAATCTCCCTAACAATAATGGTCTTATTGGCAGCTGTATGGAAAGCGCTATAAAGAACAATCAACCACCTCTTATGACTTGTGGCAACTATGCAGCGTATACTGAAATGGATGTTGCAGAATGGGGATGTCAATATCCTCAAGTTCTACCTGAAAGAAAAATACGAAGAGGAACCCTCGGCTATACTTCTTCTTCCGCGTTTAGGAATGTCACTGATTGGATAAGGAGTATGACAAAATGGCTTGGATTGAGAAATCATCTGAGTGAAAAGTGTGTATTCCCGGAATATAACTTTACAATAGGCATTGGAAGAAAGGATGAAGAGATGGAGGACTTGTTTTGTCAACATGTAAAGCGTGTAAGAAATTTTGTGCTTGAGCACCCTACTCTAACTCTCATTGAGTACTCGATAAGTAATAAGAGGGCATAGGCATAGGTGATTATTTAGCATCACTGCTTCCCCACATGAGATTGGTTGGATCCCATTACGGTCACATGAATATTCAGTTCAATACAAAATGATCTTCCATTTCATAACAGTCAGATTCCATAGCCGAAGG
>Ga0214480_101110_pt1 | contig 12305 bp, 7 predicted proteins | sample M1_20Mar14CPVII9_3_FD_165042 | JGI IMG/M metagenome (GOLD analysis project Ga0214480, IMG submission 165042) | Marine eukaryotic communities from Monterey Bay, California, United States - M1_20Mar14CPVII9sort6BwellE17 | ecosystem: Environmental > Aquatic > Marine > Unclassified | place: USA...
AACAAATTGGAACATAAATATGCCATTACGAAATACTCATGAAAGAAGCAATAATAATGTATGTAACAACATATGTTGGCAGCAATACAGAGTATTAGTATACTTAGGCCAGATAGTATTGCATAATGCATTAGATATAAATTAATTCGGTAGTAATTTGCAGTGGATTAGATGACGTGATGCTTATTGATGTTACAAAGAGAGCGTGCAGGTAAATTGATTTAATACAACAAGATGTTAATATTAATGTAATTAACACTAATAACAAGTTATACAACAATAACAATAGTTTATACGAATACTGAAAGAGGAAAGATTACCTATGATTTTAGCTGATCCTTTTTCTTATTATCTCCCTACTTCCAATAAACTCCAATATCTTCCAATCTGCCAATCTGCATCCAATCGGTATCCCAAAGAGCCGATCGTTTAATATGGCATTTGAAACTGGTTAGGTTTTGTTGGATGCCTTTTTCTGACCGTTTATTGGAGGTGCCATTTTTGATCATCATAATCACAAGATTAAAAATCATATGAAAATAATCTGTGAAAACTGCTGCCGATAGGCCTTGAAGTACCTGCTATACCCCAATATGATATATCATATGGTCGTATCCATCACGCCAATATTGTGGCCACTTCTGATATGGCCGGCATTGATTTGGATGACATCAGGCCTCATCTCCTCTTCAGGGATTGCAGCATATTGTATCTATGAACATCAAGGCTACTTAAGGATAAGGGGTACTTGGTCTATTATTTAAGTTCGTTGGGGGATATAATGAGGCTACCAGCTCCTACTCTCCCAACATGTCAAGATTATAATTGTGACATATGATATGTTCATTAGATACTGCCACTTATGGCATTATATTTTGGTCACTTTGATTGACACATTACCTACCATTGAGGTAGTTATTGCCACTGGGTATGATATCCAGGCCATACCTTATTATTTGGACCCTGCGTTAGTATATATACTACCGGCTAGATCTCGTGAAAACTGCCCGCCAGGAACTGGCCCTGCCTCTAGTGAAACTTATGTAAATATACATACCATATACTTAATGTGTTTAACATTTAAATAATACATATATTCATCTCCGATTATAAATACCAAATACAGCCGCTTGTGGCGTATCAGCACTAAGGTTATGTTTGCCTCCATACTACTATTTACTTGGACTTAACTCTCATCATCACAAAATCTTGCAGTAAAGACCTGGTCAGTCTCTTACTTTTGAGTATGATGGAACATACAATGACTATCCTTGTTGACAACAGTGGATTATCGTCCATTACCCGACATAGTATGCGGCGCGGAGCACGTCTAGAATACATACGTGTATTACTTTAACAGTATTACTTGGTTCTTTTACAATTAATCCTACTATGAGAGGTGTTACATTCCTCAACAAAATAGCGATTCATTCTTACCTAAACACGTGTAAGATTCACTTCAACAGAGTATCTTCGAGGATACTGGTATAACAATAAATGGGTGTCCATAACTAGGTGGGATAATCAGAATGACATGTTGTCACTCCCCTGTCATTCTAAGTCTTACCAATCTTATTTCCCCCCATCATTCCTACGGATTTCTTGGTTCAGGTGTTTCCTTGGATCGTGATTTCGAGTTAGGAAGGAATAGTACGGATTGTAGTAGGTGCCATACATCATTGTAGCTCCAGTGCTTACTTAAGATATCAGATAGATTGTCCTTTCCATTGACGAACGCGTATTTGTATGATCCGGATGCTATAGATTCACGGACATAATGGTACGATAACATGAGGTGACGTTTGTGCAGCTTGCCATGGGGTGTGGAGGTGTTGTCCACGATCGTTTTATTGTCGCCAAGAAGTAATGCAGGACCATCGATGGGGACCTTCAAGGTATATAAGGGTGAGCTTATTAGATCTCTGTTGTTCGATGGCGGTTCTGGCTGCGTCTATGTGGCGGTGTTAACCTGCTTCTTGGAGTACCAATCAATTGGTGTCTGATTAAAGAAATGGAGTATAGCGGTAACTGCCTTTCCACTCAGGGCATCATGCATCAGGTTGGCATCCTCAAACGACCACATCTTGACTGATTCACCCTTTGGTATTGGTACATTGCAAGGTATTTCTTCCCTAGCGCCTGAATAAGGTGAGTTGCTCCAGTCATATTCTAATGCCGTATACTTGGATAGGTCGGGCTTGTTGGTACAAATGCGGATGGCACCTGATTGGAAGCGGGATAGGTAGCTTATGATCCTCTTGATGCGATTCAAATGGCCAATCCTCGGTGCTAGCGGAAGCTGGACAGTGTCATGACGTGCACACTTATATCGAATCTACCAAGTTGTACAATCCATTGGGCCGATCTGATAAGCGATTGATATATCCTAATCCCTTCTGCATCAAGTAGGTCAGTCTTATCTAGTTCTGGGTGGTCATTCTGTTCAAGTGGACTTCGGTATATATCTGTTTCGGCTTCTCCCCGAATAGTCTCTTCATACGTCTCAACCATCTTGACAACATATCGTTTGGGTACCATCATTAAAGTACCGTCATCTTCCCTGAAGTAATCACAACCTAATAAGAAGTTTAGCTCTCCAGTTCCTTTTAGTTTGAGGTTGTTCGGCTTGGCCTGAAGTATGTCAATGATAGCCTGGGGATTACGGGAAGCAATGGTAAGGTCATCCATGTACACGGCAATGTATTCATAATGGTCATTCATATCCCTGATCCATATGTCTGGCTCAGCCTTACATGGGAAAAATCTCATATCACGGAGGATGTCAGCAAATCTTTCATGCCACCGTAGACCAGATGATTTTAGCCCATATATCCCTGGGAAATCAGACCCGCATTTTTAGTGTGGGTTGTACAATACGTAATTTTGGATCAAAGTACGACCCGCACTGAAAGTGCCGGTCAGTTTTACTAAGACGTTTGTAGAAAATTTTCCGGTATCTTTTTCCGTTGGTCGAACATGCCGATAATTTTCTGGTATCTTCGGTAGGCCTCGCTAACTACTAACAATTTTATTTTCATAATACGGGCTTACGCGAGGCCTCGGACCGCATTTTTAGTGCGGGTCACGGTTTTACTAACAAAATGGCTTTTTTGTGTGGTGACCCGCACTAAATGCGGGTCTTCATTTTCCCAGGGATATAAAGCCTTCTTGATAATGAACACATGTCCCTCCTTCTCCCCAAACTCTGGACCGGCAATCACATACACCTTCTCGTCAGTCTTGGCCTCGAGGTATGCGTTTCCAACGTCAGTCTGCCATATCTTCAACCCGTTAAGCTCAGCAAGCAATATCACAATCCTGACTCCCCTTAGAGATACAACACTAGAGTATACACTCTCGGTGGGTACTTCGGTAAGATGTCCTCCTGCTACCAGTCTACTCTTACTCTTCCGTCGTGCTTTACCGCGTATACCATGTGATACGGTATTAGCTTTCGGTACCCCTCCACAGCCATCTGACCTGTGACCAAAGTCCTCAAATACCTCGTATTCCTTCAGTTGATCAATTTCTATACCTTCTGAGGCGGACCACATCTCGTTCCTGTTCTTCGCATCCATCTCCATGGCATCACGGTGGCTTCGGGGAACGTGAACACCGTACATGTATACTGGGGTAGCGGCATGAGAAGTCAACTTGGTGTGGTGTATTAGCCTGAGCATTCTCTTGCTTTTCTCTGCTAGTTCCTTTATCTTTATACTCTTGCATTCCCATTTATCGATGAGATCGTGTTGCATAGCGTAGTCGGCAAGTTCAAGGGGTGTTGACCTGTAGATTTTGGAGATCGGTTCCCACGTTCTCTCCCCACTCTCCCACTCGATCAGTACCTGATGGTCGGCAAGACGTACACCACTGCTTGCTCTGGGATTTCTGCTACCCTTGTGTAAATCACGGTGGTCAAGGATGTTTCTGAAGTTCCATGTGTTGTTCTCATTCTGTGATTGCTCCTCGATGAAGTTGCATATCTCGTTCCACGCGACATACTCCTTGAATCTCTGAGGCCCTACCTCAATCTTGAACTTGATACGCTCGGGATTCTTCTCTAACTACCCCTCATATCCCTCTGCATAGTCGACAATCTCAGCTCTATCAATCGTCCCATCCTCCTTGGTAGGCATGAGTATAGACTTGCCAATTATCTCCTCTGGATTGAATCCAGCATATTTACCTGTGTTATCTGATCCGAATCTAACTCTCTCAGGGTCATTGATGTCCGGCAAGTTATTGTTATCAGCATCGTCATCGGCCTTGCGGTTAATATCCATCTCATTGTTCATCTTCTTGACACACGACCGGTATAGTAGTGCGTTTGTCTTCTCATTGAATACCTTGAACGTAAGGCAATGACCCACGGAAGTAGAGTAGCCAACGAATCGTACAACGATCTCATCAGACTGGGATGGGAAGTTCTTTCCGTCTGTTTGGTAGTTCTTGATGAGGCATTTTTCCCAGAAGACGAAATGCATAAGTACACTAACGTCAGGCGTCTGGCCACATAGAGCCTCATAAGGGGTCCTCCATCCCAATCCTTTCCTCAATATGTACGGTTCATGATGAAGACGACATATTCCACGACGAGTAGCCATGCCTCCAGGGGGCAGCCTGACCAATTCATCACCCAATTGGTGTGTCTTTTCACATCCTGATGGGCAAGTTCTGAATAGTTTTGTTGTTGTTGGTGAGGTTCAGACTGCCAGTCCTTGATGACATAAGTTCTTAGGATGTCCTTGACGCAGTTGCTCATCTCTGCCTGTGCCCTATCACTGATGAGGATGTCCATGGCTCCCCGTTTTTGTATCTCATCGTTGAGTGTATTAGAAAACTCTGCAACCGACGCTGTCTGGTTATACACTCTCGGCGTATGAAGACTCCTTTATTGGTTGAAATTGTCTGGGTAGTTGCATAGAGTGCTAATTTAACCTAATTTTCTAAGTGGTTCTGTTCTGTACTACAACCGGCGGCGCTGATGTACTTGGAATGTTTACCAGCAAAGAGCTGAGCAGCGGTACAGCTGTCCGCACTCTCTGGATACCTCACGTAGAAACCTACGTAGAAATGTACCAGAGCAGGCTTACAGACCAGCCCCGAGAATAAATAACGCGACATAACGGTTGCGAAGCTCTACCATTTTGTTAGTTAAATAACACGGCAATCATGGCCATAATGTCGATAGGCACCACTCCGCCAATATTGTATTCCCTGACATCCTTAAGGTTTTAATATACTCTTTACAACCTATTGAAACAATTTAGTGCTTAAGGATGGCACAAAAATAATATGCGCCGCCGCTAAAACCGTTACCATAATTATACGAAATTAGTCCACCTTCCGATGGTTGATGTGCTATCGACTCCTTGATAAATATCTACGGCCGATAGCCCAACCATACCGACTTCCCGCCTTCATATACAGTCATTATCATCGTTAGTAGCAGTCATGGGACATGAGATGGCCGATATCAATCAACAGCGCCTCCGAAAAAAATATGTTGTGATACACCATCATTTGACGATTGCAATAATGACTGAGGCACAACTCCGGTAGTATTCCATTCCCTGCCATCCCTAAGGGCTCTATACGCCAATGATATCATACTTAATCGATTTAGTGCTTAAGGATGGCACAGGAATCATATACTGAGCTGCTATTTCCATATTTCAATAATTGATGTTATAGAGGAAGAAAATTACCATACCCTCCTCACTTATGAACAATGTAGAATCGGTGTATCATCGCCAGAACACCACATCAAATACCTGATATTATATTTATATGAACAGGAGTTATTGGTAATATATATGTGATGACTAATGGGGCTCTACCGTTGCAATATAATGAAACAACAATTATATGAACTACTTTTGGGTTGAGACTAGAAGTTCGGTATAGTTCGTATGTTTTCAGTTAGATGTGATATATTGATATAAATTGAAGGATTAAGAACAAGCAGTGATATTATATTTGATGGAAAGGGCCGAAAGCATCTATGTATTACAAATAATATGTATTATAAATAGAGTATGTAAAATAGAATAATGTTTTTTTTATAAATTATTAACATTAGTACCCACTATTCTATTTGCAAGTTCTGTCCAACAGCAACTAGCTGATACATTAGATTTATTTAATAGTATTAACCAATTCTAATGCCAATGTATAATATAATTGCCCGTCGTCGAATACTACTTCCTTACTATCCCATAAGAATATAACTGATGTTCTAACAAACATTTTACAACATGAACTTGACGTATATCGTTGCCTCCACTCTCAGAAAACAGCACAGACCCCATATATAGATACATATGTATCATTTTATGTATGCATCATTTGGTTGGTACAACTTAATCCGCATACCTAGGTCTTTTTATTGTTGTAGATGTGTTACAATCATAGAATAATTCTTCTCTTTGTTTCTGCAGTATCGACATAGACCCCCTTGCAATACACCTTAATGACATCATAATATATATACTTTATTTACCGATGATTAATGGTGGTTTATATAGCCGTGTAGCCAAATTAACATGACATTATAGTGGGGTATAGATGCATGGCGTAACAACTACAACATCTATCTTCATTAATAACACCAAGAAGAAATTTTATAAGGTATTCTCAGCAAAAACTACCACCAAACATGACGTATATATTATCCCACGTCGTCCGATGTATTCTATATCTACTAAAGTGATGTATTCTTGTTGCAACAGCGGCGTAATAGTAGGAGGTCGGCCATGAGGGGCTATGGAATTGGCGAATTTTGGCGATGTTTGGCGATATCGCTAAGTAAATTGAGGGTGCAGACAGCTGTATGACCTCCCCAAGCCTTGGAAGATAGTATCTGTTGCAACAGGTTCATTCCTCTATTGACTTTGTGGGCAGGATACTGGCTCCTCTGTGTGTCATGGATTCTCCGATGTGAAGGCATTGATGGGACATATTGTGTGGTAGTCTCAAAGTATGTGTAACGACCCTCGCAGGGTGGTTGAGGAAGTATCGTCGATTAGCCTCTGCATCAACGGGTACAGGAGTCATTTCGTGGAGGTGCATGAGATCTTGTAGAACTGGTCCATCATGGCGTAGTTGGCTCAGAATAGATGGTGTTAGTGTTTCACTGATGTTCGTCTCAATAAGATCACCACTGAAATCAAATCCTGGATAAAGTGGATGAGGGTTGTCGCAACCATCAAACCATGATTCATCCCTAGATGATCTAGAGTCATATTTCGAGGGTCGAGGGTTTCCATACAAGGTCACGCGTCATGACCACATGCGGAAGCTCTTTCCATTCCTCCTTGGTGAAGGGGCGGATGTTAAGTTAGGCTAGGCCATTCTTGAAATCTAGTGGGATAGCATATCCGTCGGTGGTGGTCAATGACTGGTGTCCCTGGTTGATAGACTTGTTATCCTCCAATTGAAGTGACGGGTGGATGGATTTACCTTGACCGTGGAAGGCATACTGATTGAATATTAGGATTGCTGGACCTCGTTGTTGTGTGCGCACAACCCCACCGCAGGAACATAGTTTGAGTTGTGGAAGCTCATGATTGTCAATACCCTGCACATCAATGGTCCTCCCCGTGTATGATATGAGAGTCATATTGTCACCACATATACCACCATTGGCTCCCCTATCTACGAGTGATAAAAATTCATGCACGTGCTCCATGTTGCTAATGAAGTATGTACTATCTCCCCTAAGTACCTCCCCGTAGCATTCCGCCAATATTGCCATATTTATGTTACGTTGAGCATTGTCAGATGATGTATGGGCCCTGTCCCTGTGGTGTTGGTGGTAGTACCTTAAGGCTTCTACCGCGATAGGGTCTGCATCAGACGCCCAATGTAGGAATTCATCACCTCCTATCAACCCTGGGCTCTTTATAAAGAACAAGAGCTTATTAAGACCGGTGCCGTTACCAGCTCGGAGTAGTAAGTCAATTGGGTTGTTGATAGTGCCATCGGGGAGATCTTCCATTGTGAGGTTGAAGTACCCTTTGTCATTATCAGTTTCACGGATTTCATTATTATTATTACTTGCCATCATGGTTATTGTCGAGTTAATTAATTACACCTGAATTACAAAGTCCGATCCCTTTTTGGCGAATCTTCCTTCTCAAAGTATGCAATAATTAATTGACTGTAATATTGCCACAGCGCGAAGCCTATTCCACAATATACACTAAATAGTTCTGGCAACCTATGGTTGGATAGGCAAAGTCTGAGACTACTTAATCTGTTGACGACAGTGGATTATCGTCCATTACCCGACATAGTATGCAGCGCGGAGCTTGTCTAGACTATGGTTGTATATCCCTAGATTGACATTCGTGTATTACTTTAACAGTATTACTTGGTTCACAATTATTCCTACTATGAGAGGTGTTACATTCCTCAACAAAATAGCAATTCATTCTTACTTAAACGAGCGTAAGATCCACTTCAACAGAGTATCTTCAAGGATACTGATATAACAATAAATGGGTGTCCATAACTAGGTGGGATGATCAGAATGACACTGTCGTTGTCAACAACACTTGGTTGTATCTTGTGGACAGCCTTGTGGTACAGTCTTCCAGATCCAGTGGTATGCCTGGCGATGTCAAGTCGGATAATCTTGACTTGTCTTCTCTTGGCCTTGAACATCACGAGGAAGTCCGGATCTGTTGCATTCCTACATTCATCAGCGGCAGCAATCTTGGTTGTAATATCATCCTCAGCACCACTAATATTTGTATCAGAACTGTCCAAACCACTATCACCGCTACAAATGTCAGGATCACTCCTACCCCCTCCAAGCAATTTAACCTCCTCTCCCTCACTGTCCACAACATTAATCCTCCCTTCCATGGCCTCCCCATAATAAATAATCCTATTGGTTGCTGGATTAATGACTATATCTTCCCATGCTGTTAATATTCCACCACCACTACCCTCCCCTCCATTCGTACTATTTAATCCACCATTACTATTATCCTCCCCCTTGTCCTTAACATTAGACGATGTGGTATTGGTATTGTCATCACACGTTACCAATTCAGTTTGTGACTCTTTATTCTTTGTTGTTGCAATTACATCCAAAGAATGTTCCGGAGGGTTATTATTTTTATATACGGTGGAGAAATCTCGGGAGAGGACGCGTTTGATATAATCGATAAAATATTTGTCCCAACATAATAGTGGTGGCCAATTGATCTCATGACAATATAACTCCTCAGTATAATGTATATACATTGCAATGTCTCCAGTGATGGGGTTAAATTGAGTTTCCCATAAATTATTATCATGTACTGGAGTAGTAGTTCTGTTACCATCTTGTCCTATTCCACTACGGTATTGTTGTTGAGATATTAATGCTGCATCTTCATTGTATAGAATGGGTGCATAAACTTTGAATCCACCTTCTGTAATAAAGTGCTCAAATTGCAAACTGGTTGTTGCAAAGATATCGAATAAACCATCAGCAATCGGACCATGTCTGCTACAGAAAGAAGGGATAAAGTGCAAGGAGATCTTCATATACTTCCTCCTCGATCTTCTCCTTACCATGTCCTTATCCTTCCACCTTAATTCAACAATCAATCCTGGGGTTCGGATCAGGTTTAGTAATCTCTCAAGTGCATATGCATGTTGTTCTAGTGCATGGCCAATCTGGGTATTATTTGTGGTGTTGAGTAATACGTTTGTTATGTGCAGGTACATTGATTTATTTTGAATTCTTTTATTGTTTTCTCGTGTAAAAGGGCTATGCCCCAATCCTCCTTTGTCGTTCTGCACTTCCAATGACGTAAGGTTCGTGAGGTTGGTGCCTCGTTCGTTGCTCACAGGAACATGGGTGATCATAGCGTTGAGTGGGAGTTTTGTTAATGTATCTGAGACCGGTGTATCAGATGCCATGGTTGATGTTGGATAGATGCTACTCTCGTTTCACGGATTTGTTATTAATACTTGTAATCTTTTCTACAAAGTACACCACGATAATGTACTACACCTGAATTATAAATTCATGATCCGCAATTTCCAATCTTTCCTTCTCAAAGTATGTAATAATTAATTGACTGTAATATTGCCCCAGCGCGTAGCATACACCAATATACACTAAATAGTTCTGGTAACCTATGGTTGGATAGGCAAAGTCCGAGACTACTTAATCTGTCAACGACAGTGGATTTATCGTACCCAACATAGTATGTAGCGCGGAGCTTGTCTAGACTACGGTGTATATCCCTAGATTGATATACGCGTATTACTTTACAGTATTTACTTGGTTCTTTATCAATTATCCTATTTATAAGAGAGTTACATTCCTCTTTGAAAACAGCGATTCATTCTTTCAACGGGTAAGGATCTCAATACAATAAACGGGGGTCCATATTCTAGTTGGGATGATCAGAATGGCACTGTCGTTGTCACACAACGAGATTTAGCACAGAAGCTTGAGAGAGCTCCGACATAGTACAGCTATATCAAATCGGCCCAGTTGGACTACCCATTGAATGCAACCAATAAGAGATTGGTAAATTCGGGTTTCATTCTCATCTAGAAAGTCCGGTCGTCAAGCTCAGGATGATCATTCTCCTCGAGAGGGGTCACATATAATGTTTCGGCTTTACGCCAAAGAGTAATTTTAGATAGTTCTTGGGGGAATAGCAAAGGCGACCATCATTTCACGAAAGTAATTACAACCAAGAAGAACATAAATTTCACCAGTACCCTTGAGCTTGAAGTTGTTCGGTTTTGCTTCGAGTGCGTCAATAATGGCTTGAGGATTCTTTAATGCGATGGTCAAATAATCGACATAGGTAGCAAATACTCGTAGTGGTCTCCTTTATCTCTCATCCAGATATCAGGCTCAGCATGACTAGGAACAAACTTCATACTACGTAATACTTGAGAATACCTTTCATGCCAACGTATAGAACTAGTCTTCAAACCATACAAAGCCTTCCTGATAACAAAGATGTGTCCTTCAAGCTCACCAAATTCTGGTCCAGCGATGACGTATACCTTCTCATTTGTATATGCCTCAAGATAAGCATTGCCAATGTCTGTTTGCCACACATCGAGACCATTCAGTTCAGCAATGAAAGTTACAATCTACCACGTAGGCTCACAACACCGGAGTAAATACTTTCCAGAGGCGTCTCAGTGAGATGTCCACCTGCAACAACACGGGCTTTGACTCGGCCATCATGCTCTTGACGTCGTAGACAAAGTGTAGGTTGATCTTCTTGTATCCACAGGGGCGGCGGATGAAGATTTGTGGCCATGATCATCAAACCTCTCATACTGAAATAACTGATTCTTCTCCAATAGCTCGGCATCAGCCCAGTTGGTGTTGTTATTGATTCGATCCAAATCCATAGCTTGTTGATGGTTACGAGGGACCTTGTGACCATTCTTGTAGACTGGGGTAGTTTGATGAGACCTCAATTTAGCTTGGTCAATCATCCTCAGGAGATTCTTGCTGTTCTTGGCCGCTTTCTTGATCTTCATCTTGGGATTATCCCATTTGTCAAGTAAACCATGATCTTGAGCATATTCAGCAAGCATGTACTTATCTCCGGCATAGATGTTGTTAATTGGTTCCCACGAACGCTCCCCAGATTCCCATTCAATTAGTACTTTCCATTTCTCCTTCTTGGTTCTCGTGCAGGATGGTTCAGGATCTTGCGGAAACGCCAAGTGCCGTCATCATTTTGGTTTCTGCTCTTCGATCATCTCCATAAGATCATTATATTCTATGAGTTCCTCAAACTTACTTTCACCAATTCTAGCCTTGTAACGCACACGGTCAGGATTACTGTCAAGTTGTCCTTGGAAATCTTCTACGACTCCAGTAATGAGAGCCCGCTGACGACTACCATCCTCATTTGGTGGCAGGAGGAATGACCGATTGATCATATTGTCAATTCCAATGGGTATTGGACTTGGGTCACCTTCACGAGACTTGACCAACTCACCAACAAGAACGTCATCATTCTCCCCATTTGCGTGCAATGGTTGAAATGGTTTTACACCATATACTTCGCACAAACGATCAATGAGTTCCATGAGATTGTTGTATTCAATAAGTTCTTCGAAGTTGCTCCCACCAATCTTTGCCTTGAACTTAACACACTATGGGTCAGAGCTGACCTTTAAATTCCTCTACCACCGCAGTGATTTGCGCACATGGCGACTTCCATCTGTCTCATCTTGTAGCAAAAAGGTTCGATTTAGCATTTTCTTGATCCCAATGGGAATTGGGCTTGGTTCTCCTCGTTCAGGGTTTCCACCTGACT
>Ga0214480_101112_pt1 | contig 12300 bp, 7 predicted proteins | sample M1_20Mar14CPVII9_3_FD_165042 | JGI IMG/M metagenome (GOLD analysis project Ga0214480, IMG submission 165042) | Marine eukaryotic communities from Monterey Bay, California, United States - M1_20Mar14CPVII9sort6BwellE17 | ecosystem: Environmental > Aquatic > Marine > Unclassified | place: USA...
GAAGCAAACCTCGTTCACGAACCTATTCCCACGATAATCCAGCTATGTCAAACTATGATTATGAAGCAGCTGAGCAGGCAGATCAGGGAGGAGTACTTGCAAGTCCTCATCATACACCCAAATCTCAACGTCATAGAGGATTGGGGCGTAGTGCCAGACAAGTCAAGAATGAAATCAACTTACTCATTGATTCCAATGGACGTGGTCAATTTCATATATCTACCAAGAATTATAATCACGATGATACAACAACAAACAACACCACATCCAATAGTGACGGTTCATCAAGCTCAAATAACACACAACTTACATTTGATATACAAATAGATGAATCATCCCGACGATATCTAATCCATACATCCATGGGACAATTAGATAAGATACGTGAGATACATTCCAATATGAACATATTACGGACGTTATCACATTGGAATACAGTTCAGAAGAATAATCATGAATATGAATTTGTGGGTCAGTTGGGTATCGTGCCCAAGAATAATGGAAAGACGAACTTGATTATGATGACATTAATGGGGGAATATACAATGAGTAGTAATTGGGAGAATGATGGCAAGTTTAGTTCTGAGTTGGAACGGTTTGTGGAAGATGCGTTACAGTTTCATTTATGTTTGAATGGACTTGATAATAGTGCTAGTACAGCTGCCACTGATAACAGTGGTAGAAGACGAGATGATAGAGGAGGTGATGGTATATCAATGAATGATGATACTAATGGCTATGATCCGCGTAAAAGTGTCTTGAGTGCTGGAGGTGGCAGTTTGAGGAATCTCTTCAATAAGACGAGATGAAGAGTATATGTACATAGCATAGATATAAGAATAGCTAGCTATATCAATATCAGTTAGGTAGAAGAAGTAGGAAGTAGCAGTGTTCAGATCTTTGTTTGTTCAATCTTCGACTGCGACATGTTGATGGTTGTGAGGACAATAATAACAACCTTGACCTAACCGACCTGCTAATCCGAATCACTACTGCTCATATGTATCTCGGCGAGGTTGAGATAGATCTAATCAGGAATCTAATCGCATAGTGGATATTTGATAAATGTCTCTAATTATTACAGCCGCCTAGCGATATGAACGTATTGGGAACGGTAGAATAGACATTCCATGTGAATATTTTTGCGTCTCTAATGTCTCATAAAAACTGCATAGCGGCTCACATGTGGCTATTTGGGTCAGTAAGGCTGTTATTTGTGCTTTTGTGCTTTGTGTTGATTCATGAAGTATTACCAAAGAGCAACATAAACATTCAGCTACAATCAATTCGTCTCATATTATTATTATCGAGGTCGATCTACATAATCTAGAAGTAGAAGTAGAAGTAGAATTAGAAGATCATCTAATATCAACTCTTACTGCCTCCGCAAGCCCAAGAATAAACATCGATAGGATCCATGATGACGACGAAGACGAAGACGAAGAACAACTATTGCAAAGACGATATAATCATCCGTGTCCCGACCAAGACAGCCTCCAATTATTCCACTAAGCAACAGCCTCCACAGATTGATATAAGCAAGTTGAATGAGGATGACCTCAAGATACTCAAGACTCAAGATCCATTCCTCTACCATTCGATACCGTCTGTTAACAAAGCAAAGCTTACCATCAAGCCCATCGATCATACTCGAGTGATACAAGATGCTACTGCAACACTAGAATCAAGTGCCATCATATCAAGAAGAACTAGAGTATCGACAGAGTGTCATGCTACTTTGATACTTGATGATCTGATGGACGAGGTCTTCTCTAATGATCATCGTCGTCATGCTACTTCTGAACCAGCAACTGATCTTGAGGATATGATGCACCTCCTAGTAGACTTAGATGACGACTCTATTATCTCTAATCATACATGTCTCGAACAATAGAGAGTGTGGAGAAGAAGAGGGGTTGCACATATTTGAGAGTGTGAGAACTCTAAGGATAGAGAGGTTCTAAAGTATAGAAGTAGATAGATAGGTCCTAAATGTATACTAGTTACGTCGTTGATATAACATTGCTTTAGCTTTGACATATAGCATACATTGTACTACTAAATTTGACGTATTGATTCAGAGTGTAACATATATCCACTTCTCGTTCTTCAATATGCAGAGTGTTGAGAAGATGATGATACACTTATAGCTTCAAACCTACAAATCCAATCTTTAATCGTTGATATAACACGATAGGTGACCATGCCGCTAGAACAATCCGATCATGCATAACCTATGAAAATCTCTCTGCCACTTGCCTCTCCGTTAATACTCCATACTTTTCACATATATCAACATACCACTGTGGATTACCATGGAAGTTATAATTCATCGTTAATTCCTCCCCAACTTCAATATCCCGCAATGCACCATCCGGTCCACAATTGGGAGTATTCGAATGATTCATAAATCGTCCAGCATCTGATGGATTTGAATTGAAATATTGATCACCATTAGGATGTTCTTTCGAACTTGGTAATACAAACCCTTGCCTTAGAAAGATACGTATTGCATCTAATTCTTTTTCTATATCATAATTATTTTGTATATATGTTTGTAATTCCAATTGTGGTATGACTTGAATACGCTTTGTCCATTTCCATATCTTTGTTTGTGCTGGTAGTTTTTCTAATGTAAAGATACCCTTGTGTCCACCATTTCCCATTGATGGTATATCCTTTACTTCTACTCGGACTAAAAACGCTGGTAATGTAGGGAATTCATTATCCTTTTCTTCTAATCCCTTTTCAAAGAGGGCCATGGTACTATGTATTGTAATTGTTAATTGTAAGATATGAATTAAGGGTTGATGTTTATATATTGTGGGTATCCTAGGGTATCCTCTCTGATATAAAGACCTCCTCTTATGATATCGATCACTAATCGAACGACTGAAATATCTATCAGCTAGCCATGGATGATTGAGCTGCGCTGATGCCGATATTGCAATCTCTCTATCAAGTTTGCTACATAAAGAGAATGAAATGACCCCAAGTTGGCGAGCAAACGAACAGGCTCAACAAAAGAACCTTGGAGAAGGGGTATCCTTACCCTTTCTTCTATATTCCACGAGGACAGTCTAAAATATGAGGGTCGCTTATCATCCAGATAAAATTAGAAACTATCATGCCTTACGCGACCCTCCGAGTATGAGATGTTTTCATGGGGCAGTGAAAAAATTTGGGCAATTATTTATTCTGACGTTCGCTACTATCAGCCTTCCTCTGCCGCGGTTGACGTAATATAATACATCCCCTCTACCTAATAATATATCAACAAACAACTACAAAACAACCTTATAAATTAACCATGTCATCTAACAAACTACCACACGGTATATCAACAGGTCAACAACATTTCCCCTACAAACTCCATCAAATGCTCAATTACACCCAAAACTCTTCCAATACTTCAATCCAAAATTGTATAAGTTGGAATATAGACAATAAATCATTTACAATATATAATAAAGAAATATTTATGAATGATGTTGTTACATTGTTTAGTAAACAGACTAAGTTTCGTAGTTTTGTAAGTATTGTTTGATGTATTGTTTTTTTTTTTGATGGCCCGGCGATGTTAAGAGGCTGTATTATATTGCAATACATCAACCTGATATTCTAACACCCTTCTCTAATTCTATCACCCTCTCTCATACCCCTATATACACTCTCTACTCCTCGCTCAACTACTTACAACCACACCCCTTATCAAAAACAGACGAGGCAACTTAATCTATGGGGCTTCTCAATGTCCCAACCAAACGTATGGTCCCATCCACATTTTATCCGTGGTAAGTTAAATGAAGTATCAAATATAAAACGTGTTGAAATTAAAGGCAATGGTGGTAAGAAAAGTAGTAGTGGTAGTAGTAGTCCACCGAATTCACCGTCGAGGAGAAAGAGCTCGAGCAATAGTCCATCGAGGAGCAGGAAAGAGAGTAAAGAGAAGAAAGAGAAAGGAAGTCCAGCAAGGAATCATAAAAGAAGTTTGTCACAAACGAACACAACTACCACCTCTGATCCAATGGTAACTACCGATTTGATTCGAGCAACTACCGACTCCGCGTTATCAACATCCAACTTATATCAACAATTAATGAAAGAACGTATTAAATCAAAGTTAGTATCCGAATTATCGGCTATTGATAATAGTATTAGTAGTGGACAATTATATAATCATGAGACACGTCTTGTATCGGAAATGTCAAGTGGTAGTTATAATTCTGGTGTAGGTATGGGTGATAATTATAGTATTGCTCCGTCCACCTACAGTAGTAGTACTATTGGAGGCAGGGAGTTACCAATGACTAACTTGGCACGAGGTGCAATGAGTGATACCTTTGCATCAGTGCCAAGATATAGCAGCATGCCAAGTAACAAGCCTAAGGATCCCTTTATGAATGATTCAGGTGTACGATATTTAGCAAGTAGGCGTATTCAGCCTACGGATCCCTTTGCCTCAATGGGTAGTGAACAGCAGCGGTATAACCAGCTAATGATGAGTAGTGGTACTGAACAGCAGCAGCAGTATAAACGACGTACGACTATTGAGGCTGCACATGAGTTATTGAGTATCAATAACAGTCCGGTAGTTAAGGGTGGTGGGGGGAGTATGATACCTCCCGTTGAAGGTCTGCCCTTGGCAGCATTTAACAGAGGAGTGTCGGATGGTTTCGTTTTGCCCTCCCCGGCATTCAATAGAGCGGCGACGGAGGCTACTCGTGTTAAGGATGTTGGGAGGAGTGGTGGGATAGCTGTGAATATCAATACAGAGAAGAGGAGTATGGCACTGATGAGTGGGGGTAGTATGACAGCTGCAAATAGTAATGTTAAGAAACTCCTTACAGATTTGCCAATGGCATTGAATAGAGCGGCGACGGAGGCTACTCGTGTTATGGATGATGGAAGGCGTGGTGGGATGACAGCTGAGAAGAGGAGTATGACACCTCCCATTGATGAATTGCCAATGGCATTTATTAGAGCGGCGGCGGAGGCTGTTGTTAAGAAGGATACCCCAATAGTTCATGAAGAGGGAAAGAAGAGGAAGCCACCGCCTCAACCTACAGCAGCAATCTCTGCTGCCACAACGACTGCCGCACAGTCATTGACTAATCCACCACGAAGATCAGTGCCCTTCAAGAAGAGGAAGATTATACATCAATATCATAGTGAAGGACAAGAGGAGACAGAACAACATCCAGCAGTGGCAGCAGGGTGGACTGAACGACCAAGTCTAGTTAATACCGTCACTGTGTCAAGCCAAACACCCCTGAAGAATACTATAGAGGTTAATCAGGAGGCCCTACTCGCGGCAAGTCAATCCAAGAGGAGTGGTGGTAAATCATCATCATCATCATCAGAAGGAGGTGACTCATCACTCGATTGTAATGTTGAACAACAACAACAACAATGGTCATCACAAACTCCCGTACCTGAATTCCTAACCCATCTACATTCAATGTTGACCAACCCCACATATAACCAAATCATATCATGGTCGGTACCCACCCAAAATGAATCCATCCACAATGGTGGTGGCATACTTAACAAAGGTAAAATTATAGTCCATAATCCACAATCATTACAGGACTTAATATTAGGAAGATATTATAATCATTCCAAGTATAGTTCATTCCAACGACAATTGAATTACTTTGGTTTTAAGAAAAAGTTACATAATGGGTTGAAGGGTAAGATGAGTCCATGTTCGTATATACATGAGTCGTTAACGAATGATGTTGGTAGTTTATTTACATTGAGGAGACGTAATCCATCAAGTGCTAATAAGAAGGGTGGGGTAGTTGTTGATGATTCAGTTGAAACACCGTATATTGAAATGAGTGTATCGAAGGATGGTAGTCTGAGAGAGGAATTGAAGAGTGTAAACAAGCCACCGGAGGCGGCATCTGTACCACCATCGGTCCAAGGCAAGCCACAGCTACCATCAGTATCAGCGGTGCCGCCGCCGCTGCCAAAGCAAGTTAAGGATGACATTGGCACTACCAATGAGATTTCGAGAAGAGATGCAGTTGAGCTTGCCACAAGAACTACTCATCGAGTGAATGATTCCAAGGACCTTGCAGCGGCACATGAACTTTTAAGTTTATTCAATGGTAATTCATCATCTTATCCTCCTCCTCCTCCTCCACCACAATACCAAGTACGTCAGCAACATCAACAGTCACTGTACAAGGATCCGCCTTGGTCTTATCCTCCACCACAACAAGTACGGCAGCAACAACAGCCACTGTACAAGGATCAGCCTTGGCCTAAAGATGATGAATCATCGAGTACGTCTTCATCGACGACGACTATCAAAATTACAGCCGAGGAATTGACAATGTTGGAAAAGAAACGTCCCAAACGACCACTCTCAGCATTTAACCTCTACTATCGGTACAAAAGAACCAAGATTATTGAGGCTTATGAATCCTCCTCCTCCTCCTCCTTCACATCCGATAGTATTGACACCCCAATGTGTAAGGAGAAGATTCAGGCACTTATCACGGCCACTCCCGGACTTGAATCTGTTACTAATTTAACGGATATACCACCCGAACGTATACCCGAAATAGCCCGTACTGAAATCCATTCAGCATTAAAAGATAACTTATCACCGACGAATGCACGTGAGCGTCAACACCGTAAGACTAATGGTGTGGGTATGACATTTGTGGAAATGTCCAAGGTTATGTCAACGGCATGGAAATGTATAGACGAGGTTAGTCATCGTTTGTTTGAAGAATTAGCAGAGCAAGGACGCAAGGTACATGCTACGAAAGTACTTGAATATGAAAAGTTATTAAAGGAAATGGGTATTGATCAGAAACAATTAACAAAAGCCAAGAGTCAGCAGAAAAAGAAGAAGGGTGGAGCTGCTAAAAAGGCATCACAACAGGTTCAACATGGTGGTGTGAATTGTAATACTGAGGGAAATGTTTCCCCGGGTGGAGGACATTGTTTCAAGCATGGAGGTACAGGAGAAAGGAGTGGGTGTAGTGTAGAAGGATGTACGAATCAGGCGAGGTAAGACAATGTTTAACTATTGAGCACATGATATGCACACTTTTACAAAGTCATCTAATCTTCTATCGTCTTTATCTGTCACAATAGAAACAATGGTGTATGTGTACGACATGGTGCAAAGGTCAAGACTTGTACACACGAAGGATGCACTAAGCAGGCTAGAAAAGGAGGAGTTTGTCGAATCCATTCACAAAATGACGGAAATAGTTCTACTTCCACCGATCAGTCATTACAAAGACTAAAGGGTGAAACAGATTAGCCTAGTCTCTAAATAAACTAAATTGCCATTGATCGAGTAGTACCTTTATTAGCTACCACCTTGTGATATTTGATAGTCACTAAGTTCCACACACCATCATTTATATTTTAAGAGATAGGGATACCATTTTGCCATTTGAGGTATCCTTTTATGAGAGTGTTTTGAAGAATTACTCCAGACTCCAACAAAGCAATATTGCAATCGATTAGGGTACATAAGCGATGTGCGCCGGTACAATTCCTACGTAGCGTATCTTGCGTAGGAGAATTTTGAGTTTCAGAGGGGGTATCTTCTAAGAAAAATACTAACAAATGTTAGATATGAAGATGTTGAAATCAATGATATATAACCATTGCAACATCGTATATGACGTAGAATTGCATGAGGATTTCATATATGCAACTATTTTTGACCGCCGATCACTAGTTTTTAAGTTATAAAGCATCTGAATAGGCCGCCATAGTAGACTACTAAGTGAAAATTTGCAAGGTCCTCTAATCTCGACGCCGGCCGGCATATGAACTACAAATATGTAGTAGAGAAGTCGTGTGCAATTTTAGGCCGCTATTCCTGTTCAATTTATTGCAATGGCCGATCATTCGACATTTTTGTTGAGTGAGGGCCACTGTATAAAATTTGGCGGTATCTTTTTCTGAAACCCAAAATTCTCCGGTATCCTCCAACGCACATCGCTTTAGATAGTGGACGGCATCTGACAATGAATAAATAGTGGTGTTTTAAGTAGTTATTTGGCGGTATCATTATATTATATCGTCTACGGCGGCGGCACTCTCTGTCACACATAAAAAACAAACTCCATTAATCTATTTTTTTTATGATGAGTGATGCAGGATGCACCTTCCTCGAGTATGAGAACAATGTCTACACATAACGACGATGATAGTATATCAATATGTGCTAATTGTGGTAAAGAGGGTAGTGATGTTGCCAATACATGCAACAAATGTAATTCAGTGAAGTATTGCAACGCCGCTTGCAAAAAGAAACATCGACATAAGCATAAAAAGCAATGTGAGAGAAGAGTAGCTGAGTTGCACGAGATAAAGTTATTCAAACAGCCTCCACCATTAGAAGATTGCCCGATATGCTTTCTACGAATGCCATCACTTGGTTCAGGACAACTGTATATGGCATGCTGTGGAAAACTTATATGTAGTGGATGTATTCATGCTGCTGATGTAAGAGATAAGAAACGTGCTAGTTTGTGTCCCTTCTGTAGAACCCCGCCACCTGCTTCCAGAAGGGAGATGATCAATAGATATACGAAACGTATGGAGTTAAATGATCCTATTGCAATGAGTTGTCTTGGAGGCTTTTATACTGATGGATCAAACGGTTTGCCACAAAACTATGCCAAGGCGTTAAAATTATATCATCAGGCAGTAGAGCTTGGTCACGCTGGGGCATATTATAATATTGGCAATGCTTATAGATATGGCAGAGGGGTAGAATTTGATATTGAGAAGGCGATGCATTACTGGGAGTTAGCAGCTATGAGAGGGGTCGTATTGGCGAGAAATAATCTTGGTGCAACGGAGCAGATCATAGGCAATGTTGATAGGGCTTTAAAACACTTCATGATTGCAATCAAGGGAGGAAACAAGATGTCTTTGGATGCTGTCAAACATTTGTATAAGACTGAACATGCAACAAAAGAAGATTATACGAAAGCCTTGGGAAAGTATCAAGCGTATCTAGATGAAGTTAAGAGCAACCAAAGAGACAAAGCTGCTGCATTCAGAGCTGGATACAAGTATTATTAGATTAGGCGACAATCCCGAGAAGCAAAAACGAGTACTCTCAGACATCTTGGAATGAGAATAGATAGTAGAAAAGATCGGAGATATGTGGGGATGTTTTGAAAAGGGGAAAGACTGAGAAACGGAGGACGAGTTATGTTATATGTCAAAACTAAAACTAAATTAATGTTATATCAAAGCTAAAGTAATGTTATATCAACGACGCTACTATCATTTAGAATTAGAACCCATCTATCTACTTTTCATAAATAGACTGGTATGCCTCTCTAGAGTGAGACTAGTGTGAGGTATCCTGGCCTTTTTATGAGAGTTGAGAAATTTTGTCATTCCGAGAGCGAGCCGAGATAGAGCCGAGAATTCACCTACATACTATTCTCATACTATATATGTCAATAATGACGTCGACGCGACGTCTATCTCCTCAATAAAGGCAGTGGAAACAGTGATAAGACTTATTACCCCATAGTTGATACGAGAGATCTCTCACAGTAGGACCATCCCCCGAACAAAGAAAAATCTAGCTATATTATATCCCCTTCTACTTCTATCCCCCAAAATAAAAAGAAGGAGTAGATGAAAAATGGATTACTCTCCCCTAGAAGTAGATGAAACAATGAATTACTCTCCCCCAAAGCGTATCCAAGATATTATCGATGGCACTGATAACCGCTGCAGCCACTGCAATAAGCTTGTAAAACCAGCCGATGAACAAGAAACTTTAAAACGATGCTCACGTTGTGGAGTAGCAAGGTATTGTAGTGCAGAATGTCAGAAGAATCACTTTGTAGTACACAAAAAGAATTGTAAGAAAATTAAGAAGGCGCATGAAAAGTTGGAAAAGTATATGGGCTTTGCTAATGCTGCCATGGAAAGAGATCCCCTGTCACCAATGGCAGTAGGCTTGTCTACTAGTAACATCCAACTTATAGAACTTGCTAATACATTAGTTAGTGTTGGATATCATGAGGGAAACAAAAATTATTATCGGGAGGCATTGAAATATTATACCACAGAGGCGATGGAGTTGTGTAAGGATGATTATCATACGTATCTTCACACGAGTGGAGGATCCGAGGATAAAATCTTTCTATTGTTAGTTGTGCTTGGAGGGGATGATCGTGCTATTCTGTCGTGGATCTTCAATACTGCGAGTCCGCGGATTTGGCATTACTTGGAAGCTTGGGATTCCTTGAACATTGTTACATTCCAAGTAATCTTCTACTTATGCTTGTTGAAGCAGCTAACCGAGCATAGGAAGAATGTAGAATCCCTGGAGGCAATGAGAGATGTAGCGGCTCAACTTTTGCCGGATGGAACCGATGATGTTAAATAACATTTCGCAATACCTGATGGGAAATCCACAAAATATGGAAACGGAAATGGAGGTCTACAAAGAAGCAAACTCGAGTAGGTTGGCAAATGCTATCAGTTACCCTCATCCGGTAGTGGGTAATTCTTTTACAATGGATGATACTGCAAAGAGTACGCCATACTTTATGGGTGAGATCCCAGATGATAAGGATGAAGATCGAATCATGATTGAGCGCATCAGTCTGGTAAATCATGTCCTAAGTCGCCACAATAATGCGGGAGTATTAGGTCGAGTGTGTTCAAAAGATGTGGCTTTGACGAAAGAGCGTGTCCCTCAACTATTTAATGGAGCTCCTCACTTCAACGAGATGACTCTCGGCCAGCTTATGACTTTCCCACCAGAGTTTTACTTGATACTTCAAGGAGCCTTTTCTGACGTTAGCAAACTACATGATGAGATTAGGAATACTCTTAGAAATACTCCTTGGGCACTTAACCGCTGAGCAGAAACATGTACATATTTATATGTATAAGTATATGGAAGATGTGGTAGATGTATATATGAATAACAGATAAACGAGAAAAAGTAAGAAGAAATGGTAGTACTGTCAATTGGCATTTACTTTTAATCAATCTATCATCAATTCTTTCATTGTTCTTTGCCGCCGTAACTATTTGTTCCCCAAGTCTCTAAATCTTTTGCACACCTTATGTTTCGTAATGTTTACTCTACTTTAAACTGGTCTCCCGGCAACACTGACCAAGTTAACTGAAGGTATAGAAATGATGATGAGATGAATGAATGTTTCATATAAGATCACACATATCAAACAGAACCAAAAGTATATACACTACTCACTGCAATACCGATTACCAGTAGAATCAGGCAAGTTATGACCCAAGTGTGTTCCATCGACACTAACACACTCTCCATCCTTTAATACACGAACATAATCCCAATTAACTTCCTCATCACGGAAACTAGGCCATCCATGTGATCCACTTTCTTTAAGGAAAGATTCTAAATCACGTCCTTTGGGTGCATAGAATAGTTCCTTTCCTGTATTTGAATCTGTGTTACATTATTGATATTGTTTAGGGAGATGATGAGGTATAAAATCATTGACAAATAGTCATAATAATAAAATGCATATCATATGCACAAAACTCAATTGCAATTAATAAACATATTTCACACATGCACACAAATAACTATTAACTTACCATAGAAAGTAACACCCTTCCCACCATTTTCCTTATCCTCAGCCCTAGCCTCCTCAACAAACTTAGTACTCATCCAATATCCAGCATGTTCAGCATAATGACGATTAAAGTTACAAATTCTATCAGCAGTTTCATAATCACAATTCCATCGTAAATCTTTCTGTACGGGTACGTCAGACGTGCCATGTTTCTTTTGGGACATTATTGATTCATCACCCATGACACATGGTGCTGCATATTCTTTGGGACCGAATAAGGAATCTAATACTGACATTGATCGTTGTGTTGGAGTTGATCTACTGTTGAGGATGCTACGAGCTGCAGAGAATGCAGAAACGGAGGAGGTTGTTGTTGATGATAGGCCGGATGCGGCTAAGATTAATAATGATTGTCTTGCCATTGTTAGAGAGTTCCTTCGTCCTCTGTTTATAATAAAGTATTGGATTACGCCGCCGCTGGTATTGCAAATCCTCAATGAGTCAACCGCCGGGCCCGCGGGCGGAGTTAAAAAGATATTTGGTATCCTATCTGGTATCCTTTGAAACCCACAACATAAATCCACTCTCAGGCAGAGAGAGAGAGAGAAGAGAGAGAGGTGATGATCTTCTTCCCCACTCCAATTGAAATTGAAATGCTTCTTCGCCACTTGACAAAGTGTTTTGTCTTTAGTTGGCTTGGATAGTCTGGTGTTCACTA
>Ga0214480_101115_pt1 | contig 12282 bp, 7 predicted proteins | sample M1_20Mar14CPVII9_3_FD_165042 | JGI IMG/M metagenome (GOLD analysis project Ga0214480, IMG submission 165042) | Marine eukaryotic communities from Monterey Bay, California, United States - M1_20Mar14CPVII9sort6BwellE17 | ecosystem: Environmental > Aquatic > Marine > Unclassified | place: USA...
TGTGGTCATCTCCGGACTGTGTAGTACAATATTCGAGTTGTCATAGCATTGGCTTGGTAATTGGTATCCTCTTGCAAAAGGGAGAGGGGGATGAGTTATTGATCGTCGTATATCCACTAAGAGGACTCCAAAATGTATTCCAATCATGAGTACCAATCGGCACCTTTCCTGTAATATATTCAGCACCAACAATTGCAATACTATATGATTTCAATGTACGATTAATTGTTGATACAAACAGTATTCCATTCGGTTTTAATAATGAAGATGCAGAGTGTAATAATGATTGAGGGTTTGGTACGTGTTCTATTATTTCGAGTGCTGTTATTATATCGAATAGTTCATGATTGTTGTTGTTGTTGTTGTTGTTATTTGGTGAAGTTGATGATGAAGATGATTGTTCCTCTTTGTTTTTTGATAACCAATTAGTTGCCAATTCTTCTACTGTTACTCCACCAATGTACCGAATCTTACCTTTCCCCTCTTCTCCTTTTTGATCATTATCTACAGAGTCAGAAGATGATGATAGCATACTATTATCATGGAATGAATGTCGTTTGGCAACCTCTACAACTTTTGTGGATGCATCAACACCAACAACTAACGATGCACCTAATCGTGATAATGATTCGGTTAGTAATCCTCCACCACATCCTATATCTAGTATTCGTTTGTTATGCAATGGTAAATGAGATGCTGAAGTTGGTGTAGTATCATGTACACTATTAGACGTCGTATGATGTGGTTGAAAATTGTTCACAACTTGTGTCATGAATTGAATTCGTATTGGATTCATACCAACTAACGGATTTGAACGAGCATCCCTATAACGAAATGAAATATATAGTGAGATGCTGAAACAATACAATACAATAATACAGTATACATGAGCCTGCTTACCACCAATTGGAAGCAAAGGATGAAAATTTATCAACTTCATTCTGACTTGCATTGTTATTTGTTGCAAAACATCGACTAGCAGACGACGCTGTATGTCGAGGTATAGTATTGCAACAACATTGTGCTACTCTTATCCTTGCTAATATGGAGGCCATTATGGTCTGATAAGTAAAGCAAATATGCAACACAAACTCTCACCTACCTCTCCTCCTACATACCCTATCTCAGAAAGTCATAGATACCACCACCAAGAAAAGTAATGCTGCTTAGATGCGTATTAGTGGTAATATAGACACGTAGTATACTAATTACAATGGAATACATGTACTTCTATGTCCTCTTAGTGGATATACGACGATCAATAACTCATCCCCCTCTCCCTTTTGCAAGAGGATACCAATTACCAAGCCAATGCTATGACAACTCGAATATTGTACTACACAGTCCGGAGATGACCACATATAGTCGGCCGGTTTGTTTGCTAAATCTTCTATTACATACATCTTTAATTATTATCTTTCGTTATAGGGCGGTAGAATAGGTCGGTGGTGCCGTGGTAAGTATACTAGAGGTATGTTGATTTTCAATGAGATGTACACCTATGATATGGTTTTTTTAATCTCATAAGTTCGTTTCATCTTTAATTATCATAGTTGGTATACTTATACTTCGAGGATGACAAATTATGACGACAATAATGATGCTACATGTGAAATGATGGAAATGGCCAAAGAGGATGAAGAGCTCATCATTACGCCATCACGCCAGCCATACTCTTCTTCTAAAAGTATACCGACAACTTACTCAAAATTCATACCTTACTACAAGATACTCATATTACTTATGGTTGTGTCAGCTACCTTTTATTTAATTTCAAACGAAAGAAGTACAAATAATAATGATGATCAGTCCTCTCTTGTTAGCATAACAAATAAGCATTCAGGCTGTTTCTCTGCCACTTTTTTCACAAAAGGAGGAAATACAAAGAAATTGAATTATGCACAACTCATGAAGTATTCCCTACTTGGGAAGAATGTTACGAAGAGTGTACGGTACAATCACCTCTGTCCATGGATGAAGATCCGATATAACTGTGCAAAGAATGAAACACTACAATATGGCAAGTCTGCCTATGATTGGAAACTTATTTTAGAACAAGGAACAAATAAGTGTAATATTTGGGATCTCACCCATGACCTAGGCGGACCAGTGGGTGTTGCAAAAAGTATTTTGAAAGATGTCTCTATCAATAATAAGAAGATTGGTAATAACAAAAAGGAGAAATATATTGTTGCATTATTCGGCAACTCATACTTACGACAAATGTTACAAGCATTTATGTGTGGGTGGTCTAATGATATTTCGTATACATTAATGCAGAAGAATTCCAATTATTCTATATCAATTGATGGTTTAGCGAAGAGGCATGGTGAACCTATTAGAATTGATGAAGTTGGGGACATGGTCAGAATGCCAATGGTATGGGAAGGAGATGTAGATACATGTGGTGAAATTCTTGAACAAAATGCATCATTTTATAATCCAGGCGTGGCACTACCAAGAAGGTGTGCAAACTTTGATGATAATATTGCGGTTGTAGAGTTTGGAGGAAAGATTAGATTTTATTACATCTTCAGGCCGCAAGTTTATGAAGATTTATCTACATTGATGCGAGAGAAACTACAACTTGAACCGAAAGATATAGATTCACTCGTCTTCAATGATGGTCAAGAGAAGACCATAATCAAAGACACCGAGATGCTAAAAACTTTCAAGTCCACTGGAGTATGGCAACAAAGAATAATATGGCAGTATCAACAGTTTCGTGATGTTCAAATACGTGATATAGGGCGGTGGTTTGGAAGTGATAATCCCTGGATCACTCATCCACCTGATGGACATGCCTGTATGCCTGGACCTCCTGACGATGAGGCTAACTTACTTCTTTATTTACTCTACTCGAAGAGTATTATTAGATCAAATAAATAATAAAGAGCTACCAGACCAACAAGCGTAAAGAACTGATGCATAATATTATCAATGGATATACGAAGTAAGTAGAGTCTTGTCATCTCCCCTTATCCTTGCTATGGAGGCCATCATGATCTGACTAATACTCAAACAACAGTCAGTTTACCCTACCTTGGGTATAGTACTCCACCACCTTTTAATTGTGTTCCTCCGTCCGGTCAATTTAAGAATAAACGAAAATTAGCGAGTAACTGGCGATAAATCCTTAGCATAGCCAGTGGAGATTCGCAGGTTGTATCGCCGAATATTTTCAGTTGAGCTCGCCAATTCGGGACCACCCACACTGTAGGCACTCGCTTATGGTAATAAAGGCTTTTGACGATGAAGTGATTAAGTATGTTGCCTCTATTACTAAGCTCTGATTTCTAATGATTATTTCAACCCAAATGAATCCAAGTCCCATGACCATTTTTTGAATGTGAGAATTTCATCTTTTGCATTTTACTAACAAACTTTGTTAGTGTGATTTTTGTGGGAGCTGAACTCATTTGTGTGAGACTAAAGCATCGATAATGAATAAATAAATGACAATGGAGGCGGTAAACAATGGTAATTATAGTTCACAATGCTCTAAAATAATCGTGCGATCATCGCAGCATCTTCTCCTGTTTTGATTAGAGCAAAATTGACTAAGAAATGACAATTCTTGATTTTCTACGTGTGCTGCTTTGCGTAACTAATCTGATTGGTGGTGTGTTTGTAAACATCACAAATGAACACAAGATGTGTTCTCTTTTTCATTGCTCTACATTTCACTCTATTCAGTTGCTACTAACCATTCATTTCATTTACGAGTCACTTTAATCAATTATTAAACAGAAACAAGTTGTTCAAGTCTTCAAGTTAAAGATCAAGATATGTTGAGCGTGTGTGTCAGTCAAGCTTAGAAGTTTGTCTCTCTTTGAGACTACCACTTGTATGGATGATGGTACGAGTTGGGCCCGACTCGGCTGAACCAGCGGGGCTGGCAACAAATAGATGGGCTCCATCATCCATTCGGAAAGGAAATGTATACCCTACCATGACAACTGTGGACCACGTTAACAGGACTCCAAGTATGGGCTCTGGCTAGAGCCCAATTTCCAATAGGCCAGCTTCTGGCCACTGTACCTCTGCAGGGAATCAACCTCAGATCAAAAGTGGCGGTGTTTCGGAAAGCTCTGCTCATGCTCTACGCAACTACACTATCGGTCAGATACCTATCTCAAACCCCTGTGAGCGAGTCCCACTTGAAAAATGAGTCTAAATGGTATCTTTGCATCTCAAGTCTCTCAATTTATTGCCATTTGGTTGACCTGCAGCACATGGCGATCTGGCATATGTAGGGGCTCGAAATCTCGCCAGTGGTACCAGGGAGCCTTCCACAGCCATGCCAAGTGATGTAAGGGAGGCAACCACTAATTAGACAACCCCCAATCAGCTGGGGTGGAGGTGCGGAGGAGGGGGCGTCCCTTTGCCCCCTCCTCTGCGAAGACTATGTGCAGCGGGCGCAGCTCCGCGGACATAGTTTTTTAACTGTACCTTCTCATAAAATTTCAATTTCAGACCTTCTAGCTCGCGTAGTGGATTGTTCATGACCATATAAACAAAAGTGCTTTAAACAAGCGTTGCCTCAAATTGCCTAGGAGAAAAGTTACAGCCACTCAAAGTAGGTTCAATTCTCACCCTTGGGTAGGATACCAATCTCTTATACCCTGAGTGCTGTTAACAGGACTCCAAGTATGGGCTCTGGCTAGAGCCCAATTTCCAATAGGCCAGCTTCTGGCCACTGTACCTCTGCAGGGAATCAACCTCAGATCAAAAGTGGCGGTGTTTCGGAAAGCTCTGCTCATGCTCTACGCAACTACACTATCGGTCAGATACCTATCTCAAACCCCTGTGAGCGAGTCCCACTTGAAAAATGAGTCTAAATGGTATCTTTGCATCTCAAGTCTCTCAATTTATTGCCATTTGGTTGACCTGCAGCACATGGCGATCTGGCATATGTAGGGGCTCGAAATCTCGCCAGTGGTACCAGGGAGCCTTCCACAGCCATGCCAAGTGATGTAAGGGAGGCAACCACTAATTAGACAACCCCCAATCAGCTGGGGTGGAGGTGCGGAGGAGGGGGCGTCCCTTTGCCCCCTCCTCTGCGAAGACTATGTGCAGCGGGCGCAGCTCCGCGGACATAGTTTTTTAACTGTACCTTCTCATAAAATTTCAATTTCAGACCTTCTAGCTCGCGTAGTGGATTGTTCATGACCATATAAACAAAAGTGCTTTAAACAAGCGTTGCCTCAAATTGCCTAGGAGAAAAGTTACAGCCACTCAAAGTAGGTTCAATTCTCACCCTTGGGTAGGATACCAATCTCTTATACCCTGAGTGCTGTTAAGCCAAAAGGCAGCAAAGGTGGCACGATAGTCAATGGCAGCCGTGGATTCTATGTAAGACTGACTGTATCCTATACAACACACATCGAGAGTGGAAGATTAGTTGAGGTTTCAAGTTTCAAGCTTTAGTATATTAATAATTCTATATCAATATATAAAACGATGGCGTTGAGACACTATGAGTACGGCGTCGCGTTGCTATTCTTTCGGGTCTAAAGCACCCGCCGTACTCTGAGTCGGTAAAACGCACTAAAAGAGGCTAGTCGAGTGAAAGTCATAACCCACAATCTGGGGGCGAGTATGGACATTGATGAAGTGGTAGAGTGATAGCCCAGATACACTTCGATGAGACTGTGGATCACATTCCCTGCCCCGGCGAGAAGTTGGGAGACTTGAGAACTCTCTCCCGTTGCATCTAGCGACGGAACTCACTGTGAAGGGATACATCACCTCACAGAACTTCTCATGCCTGACCCGTTTGATGAACATGATTGAAAACACTTGGTGACTATCTTCATTGTGAAACTTGAGTCGGCTGTCGATATGTCCAAGCGGCCATGTACGGCTTCCCCCGAGGATGGAACCGACATATCGGCGTTAAGTTGTCAACTCGATGGATCATTGAGGATGGGAATTGAGTGGGAAATAGGTGATTGAGCAGCTACTCCTTGGAGTAGCGCCGGCCTGTTTCCTGATTGATTGTTCGTAGGAAGTGCTTTTCAAAGGAGAGCATGAAGGTGCCGAATTGAGTATGCCTAAGTTATTGTCAGTATCTAGTTCTTGCCTTTCCTATTCCTTGTATGCAGACACGATTAGGATCGTTCGACAGCTTTCCCGATGTGATTGTCTTGCAAAGGAAGGCACTGATGATATGCGGTAGTTCTACACCGACCCCACACCGCCTTGCGGCGGTCGTGGCCACGGCCTGTGTAGTAAACGAATGCGGCGGAGTGAGGAGAGGACACAATTGTGGGAGGACCTTATAATCGGACCCTCTGATCCCACTCCTAGACAAAAAATAAAACTAAAACTAAAACTAAAACTAAACTAAAACTAAAGCATGAGAAATCAGAGCTTAATAGTACACCACAACATTGTCATCTCGTCTTAAAATGGTGCTACTATCATAAGCGAGTGCCTACAGTGTGGGACCACCACCATTCTATTGCAATGCATTTTATTGCATTGAACATGAACTATTTGATTCATATATACGACCACCAATACTATATTGTGTTACTGAACTCTCCTAAGCATCGGGTAAACTGCACCTGCCCGAGCATGCCTAACGTTGTCATAGAGCCACCACCAATAGAAGGTCCGATGCCGCTTAGACGCGTATTAAACTGGTATTATAACACTGTACTATGTCAGTTAATGGAATTAGATGTACTTATAGGTGCATAGTGGATATGATGATCAATAATTCAATGCGATTGTCGAATCTGAAAAGGATACCATGCCAAATGTGCCAAAAGCCTTTGGTACGATATGGTTATTACAATAACACACTCGCTCATATACTAATAACATAAGAATAGATCAGTAATTTTAACGCTCTACTATTTCTCAAGTCTGCGGCATTGTTATTGATTTAGTAGAAAGATTACTTAGTATACAAAAAGTACACATCATGTGCACTTTTTATGATGTCAGTCTAAATTATTAGTACATAGGGATGGAACTCACTAGACGAATTATCAAGGATGAGGATATTAATGATGAGGAGAATCTTACATTACTGAGTAGTACAAATGATAATACAAATACAGGTCGGAGGAAGAAGTCATCGAGGAACTATAAACCATCGAGATTTATCGCGCTAGCATTGTTTGCAATTGCAACACTCTCTTTATACAATTACATTTCTCATGGCGTATCGAATCACAAGTTATTAGATGATAATATAATATCAATCATATCATGGTCTATGACAATAGTTATTATCATTTCAATTAGTTGTTGTGTATACTTGGGTATGTTAATTTACAAACACATCTCGTGTATATATACTCCTATTACATTGGTACGAAGTACTTGCAGGAATAGACCAAAGCTAATTATAGGCTGCATAACACTCCTCTTTATTATTGGTACATTTCAACTAGAATGTGATTCATACAGAGAACTACACAACGCTACAGACAATACAGTTAAACTATGTGCAAAGAATAAGAAGACAAAGTTTGGTGGTTATTCAACAGTTATACAATTCATACCGTCATGGTTCTTTGTTGAACAATCTATCAGACGATTTCTAGGTGATACTTTTCTATTTGATGTTCAACATACATTACCCCAACTTGATTGGAGGACGGCAGTGTTGGATACTGATAAGTGTCGATCTGTATTAAATGACTTCATGCAAGATGGGCAAAATCAAACTGATACAAAGCAATGCAGTAATGTTTCGAGAAAAGCAGTAGAGATTGGACCATCTGATAGACATGACAAATGGAAAGGTACACATCATAGGAATGAAGAAATATTGGCACCATTTCGAGTATCAGATCAACTCAGGACACCAGACAAACTCTTCCAAGATGACTTCCTTACAAATCAGTTAAATGATTGTCACATTGACGAAGTAAGTAGAATAACTCTACAGTCTTCTCAATCAAGCACCAAAACTATAATCGAACCTATAGGTAACGATAATGCAGGTATAGTCTTTGTCCTATCTGACAACTTCAACGAACAAAATGTGTATCACATACTACACATGTCAAGTCTTTTGCAATGCTTATATATCGGACTCGAGGATTATTCACAGCTTAATCAATCGATATCACTATTGTTACCACTTGATTGGAACAACGGTGTGGGTTTAGTAACAGTGGAAGCACTAGCCGCTACATATGATGCCAACATTATTCGATTGGATGACAATTTTGGTACATACAGTAGAGTAATACATGTTCACGGCTGGATATCAGATGCAAAAGCGATAATAAGATCAGCAAGCCTAGGATTTCAGGAAAGTCCGCCGTTAGTATTACTTTATGAATGAACTCGTGTGTTCAATATAAAGTCTCGACGACTTGACTGCTTTGTTTGATCTTAGTTTGTCTTTATTTGATTGTCCTTGCATATCATCTGTACTAACATATGTTATAATCTCCTCTCTTTCATCATCATAAACTGTAATAACGCGCATCTTCCAGTACCCACTTTGGGATTCCTTCAAGTTTGAGTTGTATAGACAATCGAGTTCTTATGGAATCAGATATGCCAATGCGATCCGTCAGGGAAATGCTATCAACATTCACCAACAAAGAAGAGACAATGAAGGCAAGATACTCATTGTACAACGAAAGAACAGCAGACGAATAGTCGGTAGTATGACTGGCACATTTGTTGAGGTTGTCGATGCCATGTGCAGTTTGAACCTTCCAGTTGAGGTAGTAGAATTCGAGTCACTAACACCACAAGAACAGATTGATGTGGCAGGCCAAAGCACTATTCTCGTCGGTGCTCATGGCGCTGGATTATCACATGCAATGTTTGTGAAAGAAGGCGGTGCCGTGGTTGAGATTCTAATGCGACAAAACTTTGATGATGGGATAGACTATCACAAGGCAGACTTTGCAAACCTTGTACGATTTTATGGAAAGCAGTACATCTATTATGATCCGATTGCAATTGAGCCTAACGGCAAAGTTGACAATTTGAGTGCTCATTTGTTAATCGTTGATGCCCAAGAACTAGCACAGGTATTGTATTGTTTGTATCACGACACAGAACGATTCTTTTGATTGGAACGAGGTAAGTCATTATACATCAAACTCGTTATAACATTTATATATCTTTCCTCATATCTACTCACAACTTTGAAACGACAATAGTGCTCCCTCTATTACAAGAAGTTGAAGATGGGCCAAAACAATCACATAAGACCAGGAATACAACGAAACTTCCAATAGAGGAATGAACAACCGTCATGATTAGCATAACTCCGAATTTGTATATAAATTTGTTCTCGGCAATAAGCATTATCAGAGCTGTACTCAATGTTGTTATAGCAGATGCGAGGACTGGTTCTCCCATTTGAATCAATGCTTGTCTTGTTCTCTCTTCTTTTGGAACTTTACCAGCCGGCTAAAGAAGTGAGGCGTTGGAAGGAAGATGTTAGTCAATAATAATTTCGACTTCAAGATAATATAAGTATTCTCTTACCAACGTGTAAGCATGACCAAAGTGAAGTACAAAGTCTGAGCCTACACCTATTAGTATACCAAACAAAATTGATTCAAACATCCCTAACTGCCACCCAAGTGCAACCAAGGAAGCCGTTGAAGCAACAAGGACATATCCAACACTAACAGCCGCAAAGATGGTAACTATTATTGATTGAGATGTTAGAAATATCATCGTAGCTGCACAAGCAATGGCTATCAATGCCGAGGTGTATGCAAGAGATATTGAGTTACTGAAGGTATCCATTGCCCAGAAATCTAATGATGGGAGAAAAGTTAGTTCAATGAGAGATGAGATAACAACTGATTGTCATTAAAACAAGTACTTGCCTTGGGATGTATAAAAGAACTTCGCCCCAAAGGGTGCATTTGCAACCTCTTCTTGGTACCAAGACTCGATATGTTGCCATTCTTGTGCTTGCTCAACATAGGGGGACCACACCGTTGTATTGGAGCGACCTCGCATAGTCAGAATCTTTACTGAAGCATCATCATGCATCACATCACTGACACCAGAACTTTCTGTCAGAATTTTGCTATATTCAATCAGACAAGCGTCAAAGGAATCCATTTCCATTGGGATGGAATCTGCTCCTTGACAGTTCATACTGTAAGCTTTTGTTTGGTTTGACGATTGGTGTTCTTCTCGCAGCCACGAGTCAAATGCCTCCATGACACACAAGTAATCCTTGTCTGGTGCTCGTATTATATCTTCCATTGTGCTACACATCTTTAACATGTAAGATTGAGTGCTTGGCAACCTTGGTTGAAAGGATTCATCGAATACTAACGAGGAAGTATCCATTGGATTCAGATGATAACCGGTATCAGTAGGTACTAAACCAAATATGACAGTGACCGCCCCAGCATTTCCTCTGATGATCCTTGAGGCTAGAAGCTCCCTATGCCAAACACGGTGCATCTCATATGGATTATCATTTGGTAGAAATGGTTGATCTGGGTAGTCGACAACATTGAGAGAAGCAGCTACATAGCTACATCCTACCATTGCACCAATGAATGCGACAAGGAGCAACCAACGCAGTTTATGTATCATATTGTAATAAAACAAGAGAATAGAGGCAACCCAAGTGCCTTTTTCTTCTTCTTCTCCCTCAACGATGTTATGACGAAAGCTTAGCCAGAGAGATGAGCTTCCATCCATCAGCCACTTGTCATATAGGCAAAGTGCCGGTGACATCAAAAGGATACAAAGGAGATAATCTACCAAAATGACTAAACCGCAGTAGATCGAGAATAAAGACACACTTGGAACTGCACTGATTGCCGAAGCAAGGAACGCAACAGCAGTTGTGATAGACGTGACGAAGGTGGAAAATATAGCTCCAGGTAAGACAGCAGATGCCATCTGATTGGTTGATAGATCTGGCTGTTGACGACGATGTATCTTCCATTTATCAACAAATACAAAGACATCTGTAAAGTGACAAAAGAATCATAGTATGTTAGTGTTTATTAGTATGTTAGTATTAGAAACACGCAAAAGAACATTATATTAATGACACTCACCATCAGCCCCAAGTGCAAACACAATAAACAGTGCATTGACGTTCACAAAGGGGAAGAAAGAAAGACCACAAATGAAGTAGTACATAGAATATGCCACTGGAAGTGCCAATGTGATTTGCATGAGCCCCAGAAGAGTAAGAAAGAGACTCTTTGTGTGCATTAATATACACAATGATGTCACTATCACGGCAGCCAACGCAATTGCCGCCTCTTTAGGTAATACATCATTCAAGTACATTTCATAGAAGCCCTGTTCACCCGTGGAATACATTGAGTTGACCCCGAGCTCGTAGAAACTACCTTCGAATGATGAATCTTGTGGACGAGATACTGAAAGCTGACCGGAGGATTCTGCGTTGTACATTGTCCTAGCAGACTTCTTGTCATTCTTTGTAGCGTATACAGAAGAAGTGAATCTGACAATATCGGTTTGGAGAAAGTCTTTATCAACTAATGTAAGCGGATTTATAGGGATTGGGCATGATGAGTACTCTCCGTCTTCTAATTGTTTGAGTTTGGTCATCTCAAGCGTATACTTTGTGCATCCAGTTAGAATATCTGTCAGCTGTGATTGAATAGCATCAGTCCATCTGCTTTGAAGTTGTGAGCAAGTGATTTTTGGAAGTATGTACTGCGGTTCAAAGATACCTTGGAGGTAGTTGAGATATGTCCGTGCAACCAACACTAGAGAATATGGCTGTATGCATTGAGTAGATGATGATTCATCACGAGCAACTTGACACTGGTAGCATACATCCAAATCTTTGAGCAAACGTAACGTGTCCTCCTCCGATATACACATCTCATATAAACTGTCCGCATCAAGAGATGATACTGTTTCGGCTGTTTTCCATATGCTACTGAGATTGATAGATCTAGGATTCATCATCTCCTCACTTCCATACCATGATCCATCACAATAAGAAGTAGTAGCTGGTACTCTAGTATCAGTATCATCCTCATAATCATAATCTTGTCCAGGCATCTTTCCTCTTAATAGTAATTTCTGAGTTGATCTGTCAGCTATAATAGTTCCTCTAGTAAGCCACCCAACTTGATTGACTTCCATTATAAAGTTTCCGAATAAGACTACTACCAGAATAATCAGCGTGCAAATAAGTAAGGTAATATATCCCAACCAATTTTCTAACCCTGACAATTTGTCAGGGTACGCTAGCTTCTACGCACAAACCATAGGTATCCTCTACCCTGACAAATTGTCAGGGTAGAGGATGCTCAATCTTTAATCTATTGC
>Ga0214480_101116_pt1 | contig 12269 bp, 9 predicted proteins | sample M1_20Mar14CPVII9_3_FD_165042 | JGI IMG/M metagenome (GOLD analysis project Ga0214480, IMG submission 165042) | Marine eukaryotic communities from Monterey Bay, California, United States - M1_20Mar14CPVII9sort6BwellE17 | ecosystem: Environmental > Aquatic > Marine > Unclassified | place: USA...
CCCATCGGACCGTGTTGGGAACAGCAATGTTTATCAAAATGCAGGAACTAGAGGCCAGCATTAAGTTTTTGAGTGCGGCACCGTAAAGAAGTGAAATCTTCCGATACAAAAGCAGTTCTTCATCTGTAGTATACACGATAACATAATGCATATAGACGACTGCCACATTCCATTTTACTCCATGCCTCCTCACTTCCAATCATCTCTGTCATTATTTCTTAGGAGGTAAACTACCATCACCACCACGACAACTCGGACTCTTCCCAACAACTTCACCCTCACCATTATTAATCTTCTCTTGCCATTTCTCAGGCGTATACGCCACAATACTTAATGCATGTATCGGACCATCACTTGCAACTTCTTCTTTTAATGTTGAATTAATTAATCGATGTCTTGATATTGGTGTTTTAGTATTTTTGAATGCTGATGATATTACTATTACTTTAAAGTGTGTTTCTGAATCTTTTGGTCTGTATTAGTGTGATAGTGATGTATCGGTATGTAGATTGCAATTTAGAAGTGAGATATTAGTTTGTTGCAATAATATGGTGCACATCTTATGCGCAAAAATTCAACATTACCACACTATCCGATACATAATAGAATGCATAGAACTTACACATTGTGCATATAACTTTCATTCCTAACCTCTAAATATGTAGGATTGAATGCATCATTCAATTTATTTTCAATAATTTGTGCAACTGGTCCTTTTACTTCTTGTGAAGTTGATGTCATGGTCCGTAGAAGATGCGAACTAAGTTTTGGTATAGAACTACTATGGCTTTGACGAAGTATATTGGATAGCATTGATATTATCTTGATATATGTATACTGCATAGATGCTATGTACGGAGATATAAGTTGTGATATATTGCAGCTACGATATTGGCAACAACTCTATCTATTGATGTTGATTTTATACACTATGTACCTCATTCTCTTCGCCGCCTCAACTCTCAACTATTAAAGCCACCCGTACCCCAATGAAATGTATACTCTATGATGCAATGCACAACCTAGACAGAAGGTGATCATTCTCTATTGTTTCAATTGGTGATGTTCGGGGACGCTAGAGCAGCGAAGTACTTGCAAAAAATGATCTCCTCTTTTTTTTCATTCATCACCAATCATTCACTCCTGCTTGAGGCCAGTAGTAGCACTCATAAATCAACTGTAACGGCATAATCATACTAACTAACTATGGCATATCGTACTTCAAGTATCCGTCTAGCACGAGTTCTGACAAAACAGTCTCAGCTTACTGCACATAGAAGTATATCGATGGCAGCATTGCAACCACAGAATTATTCAATCAACAATATCTTATGTGCATCAAGATCATCATCATTGATATCCAATTACAATAACAATAACACATATTGTCATAGCTTTAGTACAAAGCCAGAAGAGGAGCAACCTTCAGATGAAGCTGCTGCTGCACAATCGCCATCATCGGAGGATACTGAAGAGACAACAACAAATGATGCATCCGAAGAAGATAAAATTACAAAACTAGAAACACAAATCAAAGACTTAAAAGATCAAGTATTACGCTCATTAGCCGAACAGGAGAATGTCCGATCCATAGCCAAACGTGACGTACAGAATGCAAAAACATTTGCAATTACATCCTTCGCCAAATCATTACTAGACACATCTGACAATCTATCACGAGCGTTAGATGCCGTACCAGAGGAATTACGTCATGATCATGAAAATCAACCAGTATTGGCTAACCTATATGAGGGAATTACCATGACAGAAGCTGGATTGAATAAAGCATTTAATAAGAATGGACTAAAGAAGTTTGGTGAAAAGGGTGAGAAATTCGATCCGAATATACATGAGGCATTATTTGAATATCCCGATCCAGAGGGTGAGGTTGGTAATATTGGACAGGTTATGAAGGTTGGTTTTATGTTAAATGAACGAGTTGTTAGACCTGCTGAGGTTGGTGTTGTTAAGGCTCCTTAATTTTTGTATGAGTTGGGATAGGATCGAATATATGAATGGAACGGGAGAAAACTGCATTTGGATAAGGTAGGCAGTGTGGAATGAATAGGGCAGGATAAGTGTTGCTAGAAGCAATTTAACATCATAATAAGCTATTCAGTGATGAGAAATTATAATCTTTAATAGTTTATTTTCCCTCAGGCAAGCAAAGTGTTGATTTCAACATGTATGACAAATCAGGTAGCTGTTCCATGAACTGTCTGCCTTTTGCTGATAGCTTTGATAAATCTATATCGACATCATTTTCTTCTTCTGCTGATTCTTGTTGGATATCAACACTTTTCTTTTTACCAGGCGGTGGTGTTGAGGGAAAGTCGACAACAGTGGGTGTAGATCTAAACCCTGAAGAATCTGGAGGAGGTGGAGTAGCTTTCTGTTTTGTAGACTCTGAAATGTCAAAGCCAGTTGGCAAGTCGATATCCATAACCTCGGGAACGACAGGTGCCGTCACTCGTTCTACAGAGTCTGCATAAGGTGAACCATCTTTGTTGAATTCATATTGTGAGTATGGATACCACTTGTCATCACTCAGTATGGCCAAGGGTGCAGGGCGGGGTTGATTCGCAAAGTAGTCTTTCATTTTGGCTAGTTCCTGATCACTAGGATGAACACGAGACGCATCATTGACTTCTTTTGTGTCGGGTGTCTCTTCAGGCAGTATCTTGCTCATGGGAACACTGAATGGTAGATCAGAGCAGGTTCCTTTGTTTTCCGGTGAATCAGTATCACTGACAACAAACACATTTTGAAACATTGACCGTGCACTCTCATTGAGTACTGATACTGCTTCTGGTGCTGCAGTGCTTTCAAAGGGAGTAGCTGATGTCTTCGTACTTTCTGCTGGCGCCTCAACTTCTTGTGGTGGAGTTTCTTCAGTAGCCGGAGCTTCTTCTTCAAATGCATCAAACTCTCCCCAGTCGTCGTCGTCGTCTTCTTGCGGTTCAACTTTTGTTACCTGACCCTTGTCTGATGATGGTTGTTCACTTACTTCGGCAAGAGTGTTGCTCTCTGTTGTAGGAGGGGGCTCTTCAAATGCGTTGAAATCACCAAAGTCTCCAAACTCGTCCTCATCTTCAGCCACTTCAGTTGGTGGTTGATCACTATTCTCTGTGGTAGGTGTACTCTCTTGTAGTAAGGTATCAGGAGCCTCGTCAAAATTGGCATCTCCAAAGTCACCAAACCCATCATCTTCATCAGCTGGAGGTTGGGCTTCCAAAGGCTGACTACTCGCTACTGCTACAGCCGCCTCCTCATCTTCGGTACCTTCTACAGTAGGTGTTCGTTCGGGTAATGATGACTCAAGAGGAGTCTCTTCAAAATTCCCAAACTCATCCTCGTCCATAGCTGAATCTTCTTGGCGTTCTTCCTTGCTCACAATCCCAGGGGAAGATGATTTAATTGGAGTATCTTGGAATGTGCCATCGAAGTCTCCGAATTCATCATTCTCTACATTATCATTTTGTGGGGCTTCGGGAGGTGCATCTTCGAATGCATTGAAACTACCAAAGCTATTATCCGGTTCATCTTTAGCGGGGATCGTAGTATCAGTTGGCTGAATTGGGAGCTCTGATATTGGCTCAATGTCTTCTACAAGAGGAGGTTTGGTAGTTGCGTCGAAATCACCAAAACAATCATCTTCTTTGACTGCCTGTTGCTCTATTATTTGCTCATCATGCAGACCAGTCGACACCTCTTCTTTCTCTTTATCACCGGTGTCGTCAATCTCTGCCGAGTTTACAGCATCAGAGGGTTGAGAAGAGTCATTTGCATCAACTTCTATGGCAGGAGTCTCTGTAGTACCCTCTTCAAAGTTGCCAAAGTCATCATCTATCTCTGTCGAGCTTGCAGGTTTAGTTTGCTGTTCTGTTTCTTCTGCAACAGGAGATTCAGGAACTGTAAAATCTCCAAAGCCATCATCATCATCCGTTTGCGGCTGGGGAGGTGGTTGTTCAACACTAAGTTGACTAGTCGATGCCTCTTCTTGTTTTGTAATGCCCTCATCATGAGTGTCGACAGTCACCTCATCTTGAACTGGCACCTTTTCTAATAGATCTGTTACCACCTCACTTTCTACTTTAATCTCTTCAGGTTGTTCGGCAACGAATGATACGCTTGAGAATGCAACTACCTGATCTTCTGGTGTTGCTTGTTCCTCCGATTCCAGTGCTTGTATCTCAAAGGATACACTTGCATCCATTGCCTTTTCGCTTGTAAAAGAAACCTTCAGCTGATCAGTATCATTATTTGAATTTGGCACATCTTTTATCTCGTCATCCTCGGCATTAAAGGATACACTTGAGAATGCCACAACTTTATCATTACTACCATTGCTCTGTCCCAACAAATCATCACTATCTATATCAGTTGTTTGTATATTTTCATCCAGTGTATTAGGGGTGGTATGCTTGGCATCATCCTCCCTTGATAAATCGTTCATTGGGGCAGAGTTACCAAAATTATCCACTTCATCACCTGAGACCGGAGTATCAGAGGAGTCTCCTGCTTCATCCTTGGTCGAGGGTTCGTGAGCTACAGCCTCTTCTTCAGAGAGTTGATTAGCTGGTGGTCCGCTCTCAAACGCTGAGAATCCACCAGAAAAGTCATCTTCTTGACTCGATGGATAGGGTTCTGTTATCACAGGTCCTAGTCCCATCTCGAGCGGCGGCAGTGAATCAGTAAACCCTCCGAAAACATCTCCATTCATTACTTCCTCAATACCATTTTGATCCAATTCTCCCATTTGAGGCACATCCTCGGTTGTAAAATCACCCAATTCTTCACTTAATATCGTATCTTCATTACTTATGGGCGGAGAAGACTTCTCCAATTCAGAGGTTGGTGGTAGAACTTCGGCCTCAACATTCTCCACATCATTTAGCTCCCCGTGTTCATCAGCAGTGTTCATATTAGTTGGACAAACTGAACAAATATTGTCAACCTTATTATCAAGTATTTCGTCATCCTCTTCCTCCTCATTAATATCATCATTAAGCTCCCCATTGGTATTAAAATTGGCAACAGTCGATGCAAAGCCATTCATATCAATTGCCATTTGATCTGCCATTGAATCAAATATTGCAGTTGATATATCCTCATTGTAAGTATTATCATCATTTACTTCTTCTTCTTCTTTTTCGTCTGCAGTAGAATAAGTTGAGTTTGAGATATTATTATTATCATTTCCCTTAATAATATCCTGTTGTTGTTCATTATTACCATTTAAACTAATCTTGACATTATTCTGTTCGTATGCAACCTTTTCGGCATCATCGACATCTACTAATTCTTCTTCATTGGCAGAAGAAGTTTCTTCTTCTCCTGCTTTTAAGGCAGTGGGAGAAGTATCAATGATGTTAGATTCTCCGGTGTTGGATGAAGAAGGCAAAATATTTTCGTGTGTTATCTTGACAATGATATCCTCCGTTGCCTCCTTTGCTGTTGCATTATTTAAAGATGATACAGGTATTTCAATTTCTTTACCTGTCTTATGATCAAATATTGTTATTGTATTTTCTTGCTTCCTCTCATCTTCTTTATCCTCATCATCCTTATCTCCATCCTTATCATTTTCAGCAGCAGATAATTTAGCAGCAGTAGTATCATCCACCAACATCTCATTATTGTCAAAATTACTAAACAATTCATCATCCGTTTGAAGATTATCTAATTGCATATTATTAATATTTTCAATCATATTATTATTATTTGTGGATTCAATTATTGTTGGTTGTGAATTATTGGTTACTTCGAAGAATATTTCATTATTGTTTGTTATTGGTGTTGGAGTGGTGGTGGTATCCTCTTGTTGTTGTTGAGAAACTGTCGGTATATCATTTTGTGATATAGTTGGATCTACTATTTGTGTTTCCTCTTGCAGTGGTGCGCTGATATCATTAAAGGCATCAAATGGGTCATCTATTTGTGTGGTGGGCTGTTGCATTGTAGTTGTAAATTTTTCACTCCGCATCTTTGCTGAAACCTCAAGTAATATATCTACATCTTCCTGCGGTGGTATGAATTCCTCTTTCTTATCCACTATATCTCCTTTCTCTACTACCTCCTCAACTTCATTAGTAGTATCAGGCTCATTAGCTTTGGTCTCTGCCTCCACAAAAGTATCGAAAAAGTCAACCTCTTCCTCTCCATTGCAACTACTTGAACTTTCAACTATCGATGATTTAGCCGATTCATATTCTGATAATCCACTATCAAAGGCTGCAAAGGTAGCATTGTTGTCTTCTAATTCCTCCATTGTCTATCCTCCCCAGCCCTCGAACAAACTCTAAAACTTAACATCTTCATTGCTCAGCTAAATGAGGGGGTCGATAAGGCCCCCGGAGGGCTAGCCCACACAGTTGCCAGTTAAACTCAGACTCTAGCTCTCAATCAACACTCAACTCTCAACACTGGCGGCGACTGAATATATCTCTCCTCATACAATATCATGAGGCGACAATCACCATCCTCGTCGGGATTACTACCCGCTACTTATTCACGGCGTAGACGTGGCCGTCCAAATGAAACTCTTGTCGGTATAGCTGGAGAAAATTATAGTGGGGCCAATATAACTCAACAACAACCCTCTTCAACATATAATTCCTATTACAGTACCAATAATGATACATATGAAGATGTTGGTAGTGTAAGTAGTGGTAACAATGATAATAATAACTTTGGTTTAAGAACGAGAGGTTCACCAACTAGACAAACATACACAGAAATAGATGCACAGCAACAGCGATATAATGATTATGATTCAGAAGATGAGAATGATGAAAATAATTACAATAGAAATAATAATCATAATAATGATGTATATGAACAGGGATATGAAGACGTGTTAGACAAACCATTAAAATTATCAGACTTTTTAATTAATGATCGATGTTATCATCGATATTTATTAGAAGGGAAACGATCATCGTACCGTGGTATAATAAATGGTGTCAAACCATCAACTGACGATGGTAATAAAGGATTTATGGACCCTATATTCTTAGCAAAAGTTAGTACCATCTGTTCCTTCATTGGTATGTTATTCTTACTATTTGTTGCAATTATTATTGAAACACAACCATTATATATCAAGGGTGTAAAGGTCTACTCCTCAAATCAAAATGAAGATATAGAATATAGATTTCGGAAAGAAACATCCAATGCGTTAAAAGCATCAGCTGCATACTTTCTAACAATGGTATTAAGTATAATATACATCCATGCACCTAAATCATTGGAATTAAATCCGGCAATTGGTAGAATATGTCATTTGAAGAGATTGGTCGTATCGACATATTTTAGATATAGAAGGAGACATTATGATGCTATACCTGATAATAATGGTTCTATATTTGGTGGTGGTAGTTCAAGTACATCGGGATCGATATTACCAACTCATCATAGTAGTAGTGCTAATGGTAGTGAGGGTGACAAGTTGTTAAAAAGTCGTAGACGGAAGAAACGTAGTTCGAAACGAAAGAATCCAGATGATAAACATGATGACGACGATCATGGTGGAAAAGGAGGAGGAGTATTGGGTAAGATAAAAAGTTGGGGTATAATGGGTGGTGGATCGTCACAAACTGTTAGAAAGAAGGATAGATGATGCAGTAGGTACGATACTACTCCTCTAGAGTTGAAATGTCGGTGAGCTGCATTTGTTGGGACACACAAGCATTATGAGCAGTGGGGCACTCAATCGTCACAGTACAAATCTATTAAGGTTAAATTTACTCCACTGAACGTGTATATTCTCCGTCTAATCCTCTTTCTCTTCCTTCTGCAATTGCCAGTGCTTTATCAGGATTCGACCAAAGAGGATCTGACATGTAGTCTACTACAAGTTGGGGTTTATCTTCTACTAACTGTAGCAATGGACCAAACAGTATTGGATCTTTGTTGTCACCTCCATTGTCTTTGCTATTCTTTGCAAACCGGCACAACTCATCCCAACTGTATGAGCTCCAGCCTTCACATTTATGAGGTTCCAGATTCTCCGGTTTATTACCCATCATACATTCTGCTACCATGAATATTGTTACATAATGCTTTCCTTGATCTTTCATTATATCATTGGTCACATGGGCATGTTTTACTTGCCAAATAAGTAGTCCGGTTTCCTCTCTTACTTCTCGCATTGCACACTTCCAAAGGATGGAATGAGATGATGACACAAGATATGAACAAAAATTGAAAAAGAGGATATGAACATCCGTACCTCTTCCCATGTTTCATACATTTCCAAATGACCACCCGGTAGTGCTAATGTTCCGGCACCATGGGAATTTCGTCGTAAACCAGCAAATACCTGTATGATGTTTTCATACCAAACAGCAGAGGAGAGAGTTGTTAGTTTTGCAATGACACAACTCATAACATATACATATCTTATACAACTCACCTTATGAGGATTTTTAGGATCACGTACTAGGACACCCACACCTACACGAACATTAGCAGTAGTCGCCATGGCGTATTGGCGGACTCAATCTAATGATTGAAAGCGCCTCCCTTAAGAAGAGATCAACGAGAGACCGGACGGAGATAGATACGCTTGTGTTTATAGGGGGCCCGGGGGGTTATCCCCGAAAAGTCAGCCTCAAGTAGCCTTCAAATGGCTATTTCATACACAATACGGGTACTTTATGGGTACAAATGACGCATATATGGGTATAAATGGCCATATTTGTATCCAAAATGTGCCCCCATTACTCGCGGGGGATTTAGGGGTGCTAAGCCCCCCAAATTGCCATTCTCAGCCCCCTATAAACACAAGCGTAGAGATAGATAGTGGATGGTGGTATCCTTTTTTTCTCTCCGCTCCCCCTCAAAGCAATTAAATCAACTAAAAGCATTGTTGTTGTATTGTCGTAAAAGAGGAGGGTGTTGATATAATGGCGCCGATACCAAGAGCAATTGTCATAGTTACGCTTATATTATTGTCTAGTTTCAATGTTTGTGTTGGATTTATGACACAAAAGCAAGAGGGGCGAACATACTCCTCCTCAAAGCCGATGGCTACAAAAGTACGTCAGTCAAAAGATAGTGAAGATGTTTTCCTACTCTCTATAGATGGTACATTAGCATCATCTACAAGACAGAGATCTTACATGGCGGTTTCTGTAGCATTGAAAGTATGGTGGCCTTCATTGCAATTTACAATACATGAATTAGGAATGAGTTCTGAAAGCTTTGATTATGCAAATGATAAAGATCTTAATGATGATATCGACGAGTCATGTGAGTGGTTAATACAAAAGCTTTCGGCACTTGCATCAATTACACAACAGGGGAATACACCCGATGCTATGCTTGGGTGTGATGCAGTCATGCTATCAAGACTATTAATAGAAGAACAATTATTGGATAAGGGCAGATCAAATGGTAGAGGAGGTAAATATGGAAGCAAATTCCATCCCTCTGGTGATATATCACCTGGATCAAAGGTAGGAAGTCGACCGCTTACTGTTGGAGAATTATACACTAATTGGGGAGAGGTAAAAGATATACTTCGTATGAGATATCCATACATAGAAGAAGGTATAGACGGAAAGATAAGAAAGAAGGATCCATTACCTGAGATTAGAAATCAACTAGAAGCATATCAGATTGGAATGAATCTACCGCCTTGGCAATCTCTTGCATATGATGTGCTCTTTGATTACTCTGAAAGCAACGCTCAGCTTAGACAGAATACAATGTTACTGTTAGGCCATGAAGCTCATCTGCCTATAGCACTGCAACATCTTGCAATGCTTGGTTATTATTTAAATGTTGAATCAGATTTCGAAGACATAACAGACATGACAAGATCTCTTTGTGAAGGACATTGTAATGATCCGATCATGAACGTAGCAGTGACAACTTCAGACAAAGCCAAAGAGCGCTCCCAAGCGCGTCAATTATTAGTGATAGTTCCAGACAAACAAAGTGATGAAACGCACTCTGATATGATAGGAAGAATAGTCACAGATATACACAAGGAAGATGCTGACGTTACCAGGAATATATTTGTCACACACAGTTCTATTGAAGTATTGAAAGCTCTGAAACCATACCTTGCAGACGATACGCCGAGATTATTTCAAGGATTAAGTAAATGCACTCTGCCAAATTCAAGTACATCAGTGACTCTTGCTCTGCCATCATGGACCGATAATGTTCATCCTACACAACAAAATGAAGCAGAAATGGACCCATGGCTGAATTTGATTTCAGAACAACAACTAGTGGAACTGATATCAGCCAAGATATTAGTGGCTTGAGCTAAATTATTAGTTTATCTTTTAATACTACTCCTCAATCTAGTCAAATGAAGGAGGGTTCTTTGCGGCAGCTCTTTGTATCGCCTTTTGTATTTGCATCTCGCCTTCAGCTGCACACCACTCTTTACCAACCGCTACTAATCCACAAAGATTTGAGTAGGGCTTCACTTGATCAACATTCGTAACTATTTGGTTGGGTTGTAGATCTTTTATTGATGAGCGACAATTGTACTTTGTCAAGTTTGCTTTACCTGGCATAAAGTCGAGGTTAGTCTGACTTGCTAGATAGGTGTAGTGTTCATCCTCTGGCTTATCATCATCATCTCCTGAATCAACAATCTGCTGCATCTTTGTCAACTTTCCTCCAAAGGCCTCTAGACATGCCTCGGCTGCACAAGTATCCCATCTCGACACTCCTCGATCTTGGATATAGAAGAGACTATCATCAATACTACAATCTGATACACTCTTCTCAAGCATAATCATCATCTTATTCCCTGCACCTCCATTTCGTATTCTGGGAACGTCTAACTCATCAATTAAGGATTCCACAAAGGGTGATATAGATCCATTGGTAGTTAATAGTCCACCTCCCTTCTTCTTACTGTAGGCTGCCTCTCCAAAATCGTACAATCCGTATCCTTCACTCTTTGCACCCGTTACCCAAGTTGGCTGTGGCGTGGATAATGGCCTGTACACCACACCCCCGACAGCTTTACCATGTTCATTTGCAAATCCTATACAAACAGTTGAGTGATGTCCTTGACCTGTCGAAAACTCACGAGTACCGTCGATTGGATCTATAAACACTGTGAGTTGTTCATAGCAGTTCTTATCACCATTGGTAGATAGATGCTCTTGAGCAAGTGATTGTATATCAGACCTTGTTGAATCCACTAGCGGTCTTAAATCTACTGGTACATCTAACCCTTCTACCTTGTACCAAGAATCATCATCTTCTCCTTTAGTGCCATCTGTTTCATCTTCCTCTCCAACGATATCTTTAAAGGATACTGATTTGTATAGTACTTGTATTAACAATCTCTGAACTAATCCATCTGCTATTGTAAAGGCTGAATTGTCCTTCTTTTCCTTTTGAACGGTACTACTACTAGTACTATCACTACTTTTCAATGATTCAAGTAATTGTTCATATATCGCAGAGATTAGTGGTGAAAGTAATTGACATGCCCTCAATGATATGCTGCATAATCGTTCTATTGATCCATATTCACCAGTCGGAGCAGACCAGTTATCAAGATTATTACTTGTATTTAGATTATGCATAATCTGTTGTGACTGTAATAATGTTTGTATTGAGGTATATGATGTTGATGATAATCGATAACTATTTCTGTGGAATAATGATGATGTGTGCAGATTGTGACTAAATGATGAGTTTATCCTGCAACTACCACGAAATGCAGTCGATCTATGGAATAGACAAAGTAGCAATATCCGACTCTTCATCTCTTGATATTATAAGGAGTGGGGGCATAAGGGTGCCGTAGGTGGATGACATCGCCTAGCCTCTCTAGCTAATGCCATCATCATTTGGAGAGTAGTAATCAAGAGCGTATCGTATCGTCGTACCATTTCGTATTTTTTATTTACCTTCAAATATTACAAATGTAATATTTCTTCCGAGGTATCCTTATTGAGACGGTGCATCAGATACATGTCTCATCCGAGTGGGTTAGGAGCCGGCTCTTCGACGATTGATATCGTACTTGATGGTGGCTTGACTCAAAATGATGACACATCAACTCGTGCACACAAAGCACAACTTATTGCTCATAATATTATTCAGCGTACAAATTATATCATTGCAATCGTTTTACTTCGATCCTAACAATAACAATAACAATCAACAACCAACAACAGCAAGCTTATCATCCACAGTATCGTACATAACAATATAACAACAATCATGACTCCAGATAATCAGCATATCGATAGCAACATTACACCCGTTGCAACTCCTCCATC
>Ga0214480_101118_pt1 | contig 12249 bp, 10 predicted proteins | sample M1_20Mar14CPVII9_3_FD_165042 | JGI IMG/M metagenome (GOLD analysis project Ga0214480, IMG submission 165042) | Marine eukaryotic communities from Monterey Bay, California, United States - M1_20Mar14CPVII9sort6BwellE17 | ecosystem: Environmental > Aquatic > Marine > Unclassified | place: USA...
TACAGCAGGACCTAGGAGTGTCATTATAGTTTGTATGCGTTTCATTGATTTATCCATCATAATATTATTCTCCTCATTTTCATTTGTGGTAGTAGTAGCTGATGTTGTTGCCTGTTGTTTTAATAAATGAATAAAGGGAATAAATATAGAGAAGAAGAGAGCATAAATAAGTTCGAGAATGATAGATGTTAAGGTAGCACAATAATAATAAATAGGATAAAGATATCACCAACAAAAATAAAGAATGCTAATAAATAAAATACTCACCTCCCCATTTTCATCTAGACCATCACCACTGGCGTCAGTAGAAGTACTTTCTATTCGATCATCACCATTATTATTGGTATCATCATTCTCCTTTTCTAATTCAACATATAAATTTCTTTCCTCGAAGTTTGGAGGAGTTGGTAAAAGTCGGAGAGCATTATTATTACTTGACGATTCTTCAGCGGCAATGACAATCTCATGAGCACGAGAATGATAATCAATACATAATGGTCTAAATATCATCCTTGATGGTTAATTTAGTATCATATTAAGCGAGTGGATCACTGTCTTTGGCTAGCTCACCAATCGCCTTACATCAATCACACATCACAAATGAAAATAAAAAGTGACTCGCATCTATTTTGGCGATGCAACGAAATTAAATTACCTACTACAACTTTATTAGGATAGAGCCAATATCACGCCATGAACATCATATCATTCTCCCTCGTTATATCGTACTTCATTATAGTTGTATCTGGTATGAGAGTAGCGATTACCGGCACCACAGGAAACGTAGGTAGATCAGCAATCCAAATCCTAGGTGAGCAACTAATATCTTCTGTATCTTCTTGATATCTTCCTGTGTTCTCACTTCAAGTATCAATATAACCGGAATTTAACCATTGTACATATCAAGACAAGAAGGGCATTCAAACACAATGTCTTCTAAGACATCCTATCGATTCATCTATCACACCTTCGATTGACAAAGATGCGACGTCATCTCAGGTAAGTATATGTGTTGATATTGATATGTATATTATTATGAAAATATGTTCACATATATTTGCTAACGCATTCTAACTTACTATCACACACACAGGTGGCTTCATATCTATCAAAGCTACCAAATGTTAATACGATTGAAGGGGATGCAACAGATTTAAACTCTTGCAAAAAGTTAGTAAAGGGATGTGATGCAATATTAGCATTACACGGACCAGTCCGTCCAAATCCACTACAATCTTTATTCTGTCTGTTACCAGAATCAGATCCGAAGCACAGTAAATCAGTAAACTATGTTGCTATACAGAATTTGATTGATGCTGCAAAAGGGGAAGAAAAATGCAAACGTATCGTTCGTATTACAGGAAAGGGCGAGCAACCCACTCAATTCTTTACAGTATTGATAAATATGTTAGGGAATATGGCCAAGGCTTGGAACTATGAAGGAGAGCAATTACTTAGAGAGTCTGGAGTTGACTATACGATTGTTAGACCTGGTGTGATGAGTGGAACAGATACAAAACCAGAAGATAAAATGTTGGCGTTGGCAGATAATGGAGGGGATTTACCAGTGACTGCAGTTAGTTTCTCTCAAATTGCAGGCCTGTGTATTGATTGTCTTGATTATCCAAATACTTCTAAATCAACTTTGACTGCTATGAATGTTGATGCTGGCAGGGGAGAGAGTATCTATGCACCACTTCTTGCAAAGGTAAAACCCGATTCTAGGAAGTTCCTCAAAACATTGCTTGCTGAGCATAAGAAGGGAGCAAGAACAGGTGCTGCAATCTTAGCGGCTTTCGCAGCAGTTTTCTTAACCGGAGCTATGGCATTTACAAAAGCTGTATGGAGTTTAATGTTCAAACTCATACCGAAACAATAATCAACCCCATCTGACCAGTATGGCGAAAGAGGTGTATATACACTAAACTAAGTATATATCTGTTAAAGTAATTCACAGTTGTCAGTCTAAACATTTACTACATTTAGTCTACTCCTGTTCACTTCATATGTACAATTGTCTTCAATCATCTATATCCTCACAACTCAAGAGTAAACGCCATTCTATTTCTTCCGTGGTAGCCTAAACTTCCATATCCGTAGGCGAATAAGAAGGTGTTTTCAGTGCCAGGAGTAATCTCTACCAACAACTCAGTAAATTTCAAAATAGTTTGGCCGTCTACGATTTCAATACTTGTATCTGTAAGAGTCTGTGTCCTACTAAGCCTTGCGGCATTCCCCCACTTGGCTCTTAAGTAATACTTTTGTACACTGCCGTCTTCTGTACCAATCACTGCATCACTGCCGACCATTCTTCCATCGTCACTAAAGCCGATGGCCATCCAACCTACCTCATCATCAAGTACCAGTTCGCCACTAAAGGTACCTTCCGACTCATTTACTTTATAATTGAACACAGCAGAGGATGTTAATTGACGACTTTGCCATACTTCTTCAGTTGGAGCTGCAGTTGGATAGAATGTAGGAGAAGGCGTCGTTGGAGACGACGATGGAGTGAGTGATAATGACATATCACTAATCATCTCGAATTGTTGAAGCATATCTTGAGACGGAGCATCACTAGGTTCAGATAACGAAAGAGGTAACTCAAGCCCATCTGGAATCTTATCAAAAGCGTCGGGGAGTTCTAATCCATCCTCTTCTTCCTTATCCATGCATAAGTTGAATTGTTCACTTGTTGTATCATCGTCACAGCATTTATCAACAGCACTGCACAGGTCACCAGCTTGCAAATAGTTCGTCAAGAACATACCGAGACTATCACATGAACTTTTTAGATCATTACATCCGCATCCATTGGCATCAGTAATCTCTAACGTTTCGGGATTGGCACACCACAAGCCTGTGCAGATCACATCATCACTAGGACCCGGTGTAGGACAGCATGCGAAAAGATCATTATTATTAATATCGCCATTACCTTCAAGATTCGTTAGACAAGAGAATGAGGGAGGGAGACTAAATAGAAGCTTTCTCTCTTCCTCAACACGACGTCGGCGTAGGGTAGAACCATCCTCTTGTGCAGTGGAGCACACAGCCAACGCAATTGCAATCAGGAACTTCATATTGATTGTTTATTCTGCTAGCAGCTTTATGATGAATGATGAGGCAATTGCATCAAGCGTTGAGAAAGAGGTTGGAAAGTGAATTAGGATACCGTATTATCCATCGAAAGGGTATCTTTTTAGGCGAAAGATACATAGATAGTACGTGAGGGTAGCTAGGGCACGCGAAGAGCTAGGGCAGCATACATGGGAAGACTACATAGTATAAGTGGTCAATCATCTAAAACAGCTCTACTCATTGAAAAGCTCAGTTTCTTTAGTTACCATAGATTCTTAGTATAATATCAGCTACACATATATCTTCATGTATATATTCACCCTCTCTTTCAATCGCAAAACATCAAATACAATTGAGAGTACTTACTCTCCGATGACACAGGGTTCAATATACGTCCATGCATCATTCCACATTTGTTCCTCCACTTCACCTCCCATAGAATCATCCCACTCAGGAACGTTACAGTAATCAACATATAAACTATGACATTCGAAAATATGTGATGTTACCTCAACCTTGTCACCACCAACATATGCTGTGGCACCGGTGGTATCATAGGCTGCTGGACATTCCTTAATTTCAGGTGATGTTGGAACTTCTTCTTCCACCACAGTAACTTCTTCTTCTTCAACGTCAACCCAAGTAGGTTCTGCCGTTTCATCATCTACCCAAGTAGGAGCTAGTGTCGGTGCAAACGTATTGGTAAGTTCCCATCCGCCTACATCATCCAATGTACCATTATCCTCTTCCTCAGGGTTATCTAGCAATTCACCACCAAAGGCCTCAGGTACAGGTTCATTCTCTGGCTCATCCACAACAATATCTGGTTCATCTTCCACTGGGGTATCTTCAACCGGAGTATCCTCAGGAATTGGTGGTGGTACAGATGTAGCATCATCAACAGGCTCATCTGCAACTTCTCCTGCCTTCTTTGCCTTCTTCTCTTCCATCTTTTTCATATGCTTTTCGGCACGTTCCTCATGTGATAACTTTGGACCCTTATGAGCGCCCTTGACATGTGGCTCTTCAGATTCAGATTCTGAATCGCCTTCTCCTCCTCCGGCAAGAGGAGTATCTTCTGGTGTATCCACGGGTGTATCCTCTGGTTCCGGGTCTGGTTTAGGAGTAGGAGGAGTGCGTTGTTCTTTTGGTGTGCTCTGTGATTTCGTTAGTTCCTTGGTTGGCATTGATCCATCCGTATCAACCAAACCTTTGGTACGAGGTTCTAATCCTGAAGGAGGTGGACGTCCTCCTTTACGCTGATTAGGTTCCTGTTCATTCTCCATTTCCAAACTAGCTGTCAATGAATCAATTGTACCATCACGATGACGACCTCCACGTCCTCGACCAGTACGCTGCTTGGTAGACTCCTTCTGCTGCTCATCAGTAGTAGTCTCGACATGTGGACCAGTATGAGCAATACCACCACGAGTCTTATTCTTACTCTGCCGTCCTGGCAACTTACGGAATCGTAAATTCTTTTGTTCAGAACCACGCTGGACTACAGTCGCTGCTGATACCGATGATACCACTGCTGAAGCAAATAGTAGTATGTTTGCAATTCTCATGGTATGATAGTCGATCAATGTAATGTATAGGCAAATTAGTATATTAATTGCAATGTAGTTACTAGTTGTTTGCAATGACTTGCCTTACTATACTAGAGGTCAAAGATCAAATTTGTGTGTGTTATCATCTACTCGCTTCATTGGCGGTCACATTTAAATGCTCATTGAGTGTATTGTCGAGAAGAGGAGTCGACATGGATGAAAATATTTAGTGAGTGAATGATATCATCAAATTTTTAATAACCAACGATGTGTGTGACGGCCATGATGATGAAAAATTGGAGTGAAGGAAAGAAGTTGTATGACCTCCTCTTGTTTGAGATGAATTAACACCATGGCTGATTGTATACTACAAACGATAGCGATGAAAGGACTATCTATAATACTACTGGCAAGAGCGGCAGCCGATGCCGCCGATATATCAGCTATTAACAATAAGGATACCCCAAATAATAATATTGACACAAGATTTCAAAGAGCATTGAGATGGAACTGGAGTTTCTTCAATAATAACAATAATGACAATGGTGATATACAAGGAGTGAGGGACATAGATGATGATTTGACAATGAATAATGGTGATATAGTGGAAGAGATACCGTGGGCTGGCGGATTTGTTTTGGGTGACACAGATCCTCCGACGATTCGACCGACTAAACTTCCCACAAAGGTGAGTTTGAATGTCTATATGGAAGTTGTATGTTTACTCGATATATTATATAGAAACCAAATCTAACCCTTTAATGCTGTCCACATTATTTTATTTGCAGCAACCATCAGCGAGACCGACCACTTCAAGGCCAACAACTTTACGACCGACAAGGGTAAGTGTTTTTTTTTAGTTTGATGTATCCTTTATTATGTCTAATATGAAAGACAAGCACTGATCTCATAATGTTTGTCCTGTATCTCAATACTACATATACAACAGAGACCAACACCTAGACCAAGCACATCTCCTCCGAGTACATCATCACCCACAACATCTCCACCAACAACTCTTACTCCAACTTCTTCATCCCCAACACCATTACAATATTGTCCCCCTTCATACGACATCACCAAAACAGACTATACAACAGGTGAATTGATTGAATCTGAATTATACATATTTCAATGTGCAATAGGTCCACCTAATAATATAAACTTATATGAAGAATATTGCAACATGGCAACATTAGATACTTCATTAAGTCAATATGAAGAAAAGCAATTGTGGGATACTGCATGGACACCCATTAGTGAATGCTATCGTACATTAACACCTACTACAAGTCCTACATATAAACCAACAAACACTCCAACTGAAGTACATTCAAGTAAACCTAGTATTGCAAAGAGTAATGAACCAAGTTTGGTTAGTTCTGAAGAACCAAGTATCGCAAAGAGTGAAAGACCATCAATAAGAGAGAGTGATCGTCCTAGTTCTCCTCCGTCTGGGTTTCCAACTGAGACACCTACATTGTTACCAACGTTGGTAAGTCTATCTTTTGTATGTTAATTATATGCATTTGTCCAATCTTATGACTCACGGGTCATCATATCTTGAACTCATGTCACAACAGTACCCGACGATATCACCAAGCAACAATCCATCAAATCAACCTACTCCACTTTCATATTGTCCACCAGCATATGATCCAAATAAAACAAACTATATTGCAGGTGAACAAGTTGAATTAATGAATCATATACATACCTGTGCCGGAGGAAAAAGTATTGGAGAAGCACAAATATATGAACCATATTGTAACATCTTTCATCAATCAATGTTAGATCAAAGTAATTTACAAGTTGAATTACAATTATGGAATGAGGCTTGGACATTTACAAGTGCATGTTATAAAACGGATGTTCCGACTAAAACGCCAATAACAGATTATCCAACAATAACACCTACAAACAATCCAACAGAGACAGGACTGTGGTATCCAGATTTATATGTCGAAGAACAGCGATGTGTTCGTGGTGACGATTATCCGTTATGGATGGGACTATCATCCAATGTTAATGATTACTTATTCGAATCAAGGGATGATTGTTGTTCGAAGCATGTATGTGAGGAAACGTCCAAACCGACACGCACTCCTACAAAACTTCCGTCAAATCAGGTGAGAAACACATCTCATGCACTTTTTATGTTCACACTCATTTACTCATACCGGATGCATTTACTGTATCACTAGCCTTCTAAGAACCCCTCAAGTTCTCCAGTTACTGTCGAGCCTACTGCAAAACCCACTCTTCGTGTGAGTTATTGTTGAATACTTTGCATGCTTACATCATCTAATATGTTCTAACCATTCAACTCTTTTTGAATATTCAGCCTACGACTGATTCGCCTTCAGTTATACCGACATATCTGCCCACAATGAGCCCATCACTGGATCCAACGACTGATCCATCTAATTCGCCTTCAAAGCCTCCGACTGTCAAGCCTACACCTGAGGTATGTTTGTTTGTATTTCATATGTTCTGAATTTTTTTCAGAATCTCATATCTGATCTTATTATACATTCCTATCACAGCCATCGACCTATCCATCTGACTCACCGATTGCAAAGCCAACTCATAAGCCATCAATATCTCCTTCCCAAGCTCCAATGAACCCTACAAATGAGCCGACGCTTACGGTAAGTTTGTTTTTGTGCATGACTATGACTAGTGGCTTGAAATCACTCACATTGACTCACATTTGACTCCATCTTTCCCTTATTCAGCCATCAACTCCACCTTCAGGCTCCCCGACTGTCAGACCTACACAAGAACCTTCACCAAAGCCAACTCGAAGGTTTATAAATCCAGTAAGTACTTGCAACTTTTTCATTTCATATTGCTCATACTAGATCGCATACTGACCACCCTGATCACATACAACATGTCGCTTCTTTTACATCATATAGCAACCTACAAGCCCAACGAAGAGACCAACAACTCAACCCATTCCTCCAACACGCAATCCTACTCCCCGTCCTACTCGTTTCCCTACTCAAATGCCCACTTTTGATGCCAACTTTCTTAATCAATTTCCATACTCTTATCCATACACAAGATTTACAGCATGGGTCAACTTGGATTCTACGGAGAAGAATACAGCACAAGCTTTGGGATACTTTAGAACTTCCTGGGATAATCTCGAGATATATAATCTTGAATCTCTACGGTTTTCAGACTTGACATACACAGAACAAAACAATGTATTGGCCTTGGGTATGGATGAAGAGATGTGGGATTGCTGGATGAATCATTATAATGGCTATTATTGGGAAGACATGCCGAATGGCAAAACACAATACTTGGCAGTCTTGGGATACACTCAAACCACCTGGGACGAGGATCTAGGTGCAGACACTGATAATTTTGATTGGTATGAATTATCATCAGAGCAACAGAATGCAGCGAATAAGCTTTGTTACTTTGCAAATTCTTGGGATTGGCTTGACTTGAACTACTGGTAGTATTAATCATCATCAACCAATGTAATCTATATGTTTATGATATAATTGGCTGTCTATAGTTTAGCTAGCTATTCCTGCATTTTCTTTCGTAGTTCGGTACTAGAAATGTCTAGACGAAATTCATCTTCAGTCAAAAGTGTAAACATACTCTGTATATCAGATGGTAGAGACCTGACCTCTTCTTCACCATTTATAAAGATTGGTTTGTTCTCAGTTCCTTGCTCAAGCCGACCACCGACGATGAAGTGTACACCTTTATCTCGCATATCAACGAGAGCTTCTATCATCTCATCTCGACTGTTGTTGTAGTATTTTGGGTTGATTATCCTCACGAAAGTATCTGTTCCTAAAACAAAGCTCATCTTTCGACTACTGTCACCTTTAGTTATCAAATTGTCAAGCATCTCAGTCTTATGTGAAAACAGAGGAGCATTTGTCAATATAACAGACCAATCCTTCGGCATATCACATGTTGGTAATATTGTAAACATACTAACACGACGTTCCACCTCCAATGGATCTAATGGAGGTTTATCTGCATTTGTAACACTCATTTCAAAGAAGACTGTAGGATCATATTTTTCATCTGAATATTCATCAACTGTGCTCCACATTCTCTGGAGTATAACCGGTGATGACGAGGAGGTAGATGATTTGGCAGAAGAGAGTGATGAATACCGAGAATAATTTGGTCTCTTTTGCTCCTCTTTTATGTCATCTTGCCTTTCTTGATGTCTCAATCTTTTCAAAGCTGATACAGCAGCGTTCGCTAAGCCAACATGACCTTGATGCGGCGGATTGAATGAGCCTGGAACTATGAGTACATCTCTTGGAAATTGTATATTGTCATCTGAGAAGAGCGCTTGCATTTGTGTTGATTGATTGTCATCCTTTATACTTCTCACAGGTAGCACGGCAACAACATTAGCATCTCCATTGATAATGTTAGATGCACCATCGGCTGCCGATTTTGACACTTCGACATTGATTCTTTTCATTGTGATATCATCCCCATCTCGATCTAGAATCTGTATCAAGATATCACCAAATTCATCACTCTTGAATGGACGACTATCCATTGATATCCCTTCTTCTTGATATTGCAGCATCATCAAAAGTATGAGATTGGATATAACACTTTCTTCTTCTAATCTTGATCTTCTACTACTACTATTGTCTAATTCTACCTCCCATACCCAAGTACCATCCTTCAATGTAGAACATGCAATATATGCTCGGCTTTTCCTACTCTCCCTTCGTATCTTTGTGGCCATCTCCTCATCACTCTCAACGTCACCATCCGATGCGGACAACTTACCAACTAATGAACTAGTACAACTAACACCAATACAATGTAAACATTGATTTGTAAAGTTGGGTGTACTTAATTGAATTGAACGATGTAATGCCGATTTGGATAGAAGTATTGATGCTTGTGTCGAGCAAAAGCTAAAAGATTCATCATTCCTATCGTCTCCATCTTCCATGATCTTTTCCAACTCAACTGACTGCTCATCACTGTCCCCAGATCCATTTTCCAATACTATATTCTTCTCGACAAACTCTGCATAACTCCGTCTATCATAAGTTACAATACTTTCTAATAACACAGCACTCGCGCCCGGAGTTGAAACTATCGATGATGCTGCCGATGATCCTCCTCCTGCTATGGCTATACATGCCTTCATTAGATTTTGATGTTTGTTGTTAGAGTCAGTATCAGATGTCTTTCCTTCAATTAGACATGTTGCTAATTGGCTTGTTAGAGATTCATCATCATTACTACTACTACTTGAGAGCATAGTTTTGCTGGTACTGTAAAATAGTCTGGATCTGCAAGTAATTGGATGATGATATGATACCCTCCTTGGATTATAATGATGTGATAGATTGCAATTGTTTGCAACTACTATTGCTGGTGTGTAATTGCAAGTACTACCAAACCTACCAAATCCACGAGAAAATATCGAAGAAGAAGATGTAGTAAATAATGCTGCACGATTATAACCCATAGATTCGTAACAACGAGCTATCGGTATAATAGTATTTGTAAAGGAATTGACGTATGTCAGTAACAATAATGAAATGAAAGGAAAGATACTTGTTGGTATCCTTCTGTATTTGTGGCGGCTAACAATAAATGTTGGTGAATAATATGAACGAATGGTACTATTTGTGAGTAATATACCAGTTGCTTTATGTGGTGACGACATATCAATCTATACTAAGCAAGGTATTATGCTAAATGATGAGTGTTGCTGATGATCTACTAAACTAAACTATATCCGTTGCATCGCCAAAACAAATGCAGCTCATCTCTGAGGTGCTGTTGGGTGGGGGTCGGTGCCTAAAGTTGGTTTAATTTATATTACGTCAAGAGCGCTGCTACTGGCAGCCAGCGTACTTTTAGTGGTGGAGTATTTGCTGTATATTAACCCTCATCATTTCCCGTGGGTGTTCTGTCTTTGATTGTGCTTTTTTATCGGTTAGTTACAATGAGCACTGCAGTAGGGTATTCATCCATCCCGGAGGTAAACCACTCGTTGCAAAAGAAGGAGGCGAAGACGAAAACAAGTTCAAGTACAATTACCACCCAAATATTGCAATATGAATGGAGAATATTTCTCGCAACCTTTGCATTTGGTCTATTGGCGTTATCAATTTACATGATATCATTCTATGTACGTTCCATACTTAATAATAATCTGGCTGCATGGGATATAACATTTAAGGGAATGTATCATGAAAATAATTCATCGAATATTGGATTAGCAGTACATTTTATTGGTGCTTCATACTTTGTCCTCTTTGCTCCATTACAATATATACCGTCCTTTCGAAGAAGGTATACAACTTTACACATATGGAACGGAAGGATAGCATTACTTTTACTAAGTATAACAGCCTTGGGAGGGATTTATTATGTAATGAAAGTAGGCATAAGTCAAATGCCAGAAGAGTATCAATTCTCTGCAGATTTGGCCATGTATGTCTTTGGTATATCTACATTACTTTGCTGTGTTATGATGTACTATTATGCTGCTATATCCAAACCTAAACGAATTGACTTGCATAAATTATGGGCATATAGATTGGCTGGCTTAATATTTGGATCTCAAATGTATTTTAGATTAATCTTTATTGTTGAGGGGGCTATCACTGGTACGAAGGCTTTAGAGAGCAATATTGGTATGGTATCTACTATGTTTGTTCTTTGGACATTTGTGCTACCCTTTCTATTATTGGGCGACATCGTTTATAAGATGCAAACGAAAGCAGAAGAAGAAGTGGAAGAAGATAGCTTGTTGCATAAGCAAAATAATGGAGAGACAAAACAACTCTTGGATTATGATGATGATGTTGTTGTTGATTACTCCAACCAGCATCAAAATGAAAACGCCACCTCATGGAAGGAAATCGGAACTGTACTCACTTATGGGATATTGATTGTAATATTCATTTCAACATTGATAATATGGACGATATATTCATGGCTGCCTTATTGTACAGTTAATCAGAGAACCGGTGAACTCCCGAGCTGGGCCAAAGGTTCATATGATCTTTGAGTTGGTCTACCCTTTCCAAAAAAGTTTAAAAGTGCTTGTAAATATAGATGTAAAGAATTTATTACATAGATTAACACTATCAGATGTAAGTTTATGTACACATTTATGCTTCGACTTTTGCCTTTTCATCGATGAAGAAATCCACGATACTGTCAGCATAATAGTCAGGTGTGATTGTATTCTCTTGACTTAACAACTTCTCCTCTGTTGTAACTCCACTCAATACTAACAAACTCTTGAGTCCATTATCAGTTCCAAATAAGATATCAGTATCCAATCGATCACCAACCATGCATATACGACCTCTATCTAATCCTAACTTATCACATAGGTAATCAATCATAAGTGGTGAAGGTTTGCCTACAACAGTTGGTTCTCGTCCAGTGCATCCCTTGATAGCTCCAACCATACTACCATTACCAGCCCATTCTTGAGCATCTGTCAAATGTGTCACTGCATCGGTATTTGTGGCAATAAACTCACATCCTGGATTCTCATTGATACATAGCTGTGCATATTGAATCTTGTAATAATTGACATATCTATCAAACCCAACAACTACTGCCCCGACATCTG
>Ga0214480_101119_pt1 | contig 12248 bp, 11 predicted proteins | sample M1_20Mar14CPVII9_3_FD_165042 | JGI IMG/M metagenome (GOLD analysis project Ga0214480, IMG submission 165042) | Marine eukaryotic communities from Monterey Bay, California, United States - M1_20Mar14CPVII9sort6BwellE17 | ecosystem: Environmental > Aquatic > Marine > Unclassified | place: USA...
GCGGAAAGGTTGTTGAAGCCATATCGAGTTTGGAATCAACCGCATCTGAGATTTGTACTGATAACTCGTTCACATCAGAGTCATGTATGATTGTTAAGCATAATTTGGCAGTGGCCAGGGATGCAATGTATGGTGAGAATGACGAGCCTGGTATAAACTACACTGAGTTACTGCAAAAGGGTACATCAACATCGACAGTATATGATAAAGTTGCTCGATGGAATTCAGATTCGTCGCTGGGTTTATTTGTTGCCGATCCAATTGGTAGTGAGGAGACGAATTTCACTTTGTCTGCCAAGGCCAACGACCTCTCAGTTGTAGAAGTTGGTGAAATAGAAAAAGAGGAACCCGCTGTGGCATCTTTGGCGGATGGAGGAACTAGAGATGATACTCATGTGGAAGATGATATTGTTGATGAAGAGACGTCTCCTAATGTCGAACTACCAGAAGAGGAGGAGGAAGAAGTGAACACCTTGCCCTCTGGTGGATGGGGGCTCAAGCCACAACCACAGATGCAAAATGCACTTGAGGCATTAGAGAAAGTAGCTACAGAAGGAACACCGCGTACTCGCATGTTACTTGCATTAGCTAGGGCTCGCGTATCGTCCGGGGACATTGCAGGAGGAGTTGATGCGGTTTTAAAGGCGATAAATGTAGCAAAGTCTGATGAAGAGACTGAAGCTTCTACACTCTATCTTGAGACATTGATGGAGAAGCTATCTGAGGAAGATGTACGCCAAGAAACAATACCACCTGTTCGAAAAGAACATGCAACGCCTGGAAAGAAGGACTTCTCTATTATTGAACTGGAAATGAAGTTGGAACTTGAGAGGCTGAGATACAAGGTACTTGAGCAGGATATGAAGATGCAGTCAATGAGGTTAGGCAGTCATCATCAAACTTTACCCCAATATGACAATAGGGCAATCGAGTATCAACAGAACATAGACAATCATATGGATAATACCCCGAGCCAAAGACAAGCTTTTGGTATAATCAAAGAGAGTGTTGCTGCTGAAACGATCACGGTCGAGAAGAAGCCCGTCAAGCTTGAGCCTGTAGATCCTCAGCCAAGGCCTGAAATGACTGCGGAGGAGGCCCCCGTCCTTGATGAGGTAGAAGATGATGAGAGTGAGTCGGTTATATTGAATCCTGAGAGTTCTATTGATACCGAAGTACCTTCAACTGATACCGAGCCAGAAGTTGTCGAGGAGGAGCCAGTACCACCAGATAGTGTTAAAGAGAGTGAAGTTGTTGTATCAAATGAGGATATAAATATTGACAATGATGATGATGCTGATATTGATCTTGATTTACTTGAAGTACCCCCCGAAGAACAAGGTACAAGTACCGTCAATGTCGACACTCCAGTTGAAGAACAACCTATTGAACTTCCTAAACTCTTTTCGCCAACTTTAGAAAAACGATCTGATATATCAGCAACGGCGAGGTCAAAAATCAAAATGGCAGATGCTTACCTCGACAAAGGCCAGTATACCTTAGCATCGAAGCAGTTCCTCAATGTGATGAAGAAGGAGCCCAACCATCTTCCTGCGCATATTGGATATGCCACAGTTCTTGAAAGAGGAGGAAAAAGCAAACAGATAAGTACTTCAGCTCTTGCTTATGGCGAAGCCGCACGAGTAGCTGTGACACAAGGCGATGTTGTAGATCCAATGGCAAAAGCTGGAAGTGGATGTTTGGCGGATGTTCTCATGAGAAGGGCACTAACACTGGCAAAGTCTTCTCCTAGCGACAAATTAGAGACTCTACAAAAGTTGAGTACATATGCTCACACTAATGCACTCGCAGCTGATATTTATTATGAGATTGGCCTGGAGTTAGTAAATCAGGGCATAGAGGATAATAAGAAAGATGAAGCAGTCCAAGCATTCTCTATTGCCAATGAGTTCATTGTATTACGCAACGATGATAATACTCCATATCATGTAAAGAGCATGGTTCAATTAGCAAAGATTGCTTTAGAGCATGATAGTAACGCCAATAAAGTGATAGACTATTTCAAAATGGTGAAGGATGTACACATGGACGATGGTGTTCATGTTGACCTGCTTGTTATTGTTGGACGAGCACATGCGTCTCTTGGAGAGTTTGAAACGGCAATATCTGAATTCACAAGAGCACTATCATTCCCTCAATCTTCATCAACGGCATCAGCACATTACGAAATGGCTTTGGCATTGAAGAAGAGCAATGGTGACACACAAGAAATAAAAACACACTTTGAAAAGGCATTAGATTTGGGAATGGATGCAACTCAAGAGGTTATAGAAGCGTTGGGTGAGAGAAACATGTCAGTTGTTCGAGCATTAAATCGACAATATTATCAAAGTATGAATAGGGGAGGATCTGCGGACAGTTCTGGTGGTGGTGGAATTCTAAACGGTGGAGTGGGATCCCAATCGTCTTCGGTCTTTGCCCCTCAGTCGAAACTGGAAGATGCATCTACTGCTGCCGGATCAGACACTTTAAGTCTACTTGAGCAAGGTGCGCAAGCCTATGATGGTTCTGAGATGGGTGGCGAAGTAGAAGCAGAATCAAGCCTCGGCAGTTTAAAGGAGAAGAGGGAAACGAGGGAGTTCGATAGAAACATAAGATAAAACGCTAGCTAATAATACAATATAAGTGTTATCATAGGTATCAAAAGATCGAGTGTCTAACTCTCCCTCTTATGAATGAGATAAATCATACAATAGCAGGGTTAAAGGTTACATTAATAATGACATGTTTAATCCTTAATTATGAAGATCTCCTCACCCTCAGTGACATTATCATCCATGAGGTTACGGATAATATCCATGACACATTGCAACGAGCCTCCACTATTTGTAATTGCATCTCGAAATCTAACCTCATTCACCTCAACACCATTAATTCCCTTTATTCTATTGATAAGGTCACCTATTTCATGTTCCTCGATTGTCAAGTTTTCATCCTTATCGCTGCGGATAACAACTTGCAATAGATTTTGTAATACATTAGCCTTGAGATTCGATTGCATCTTATTTAATATCTCGCGATTTTCCTTCACTTGTTCCTCGAAGGCTTCTATAGATTGACCCTGTGTCTGCGTTATAACATCAAGGGCTTGTTCTACATCTTCTAGACGGTCAACTGTTTCGGATAAGTCGACTACAGTTTCATGTAGACGTTTATTTTCTCTTCCAAGTCTATCAACTTGCTCGGATAATGCCTTGTGAGTCTCTTGGAGGGCAACTACATCTGTTAATCTCCTCTGTTGCCAGTATGCATACGGACCAATAGCACTGCAGATTGCAATTACGAACAGTATAATGTATGTTAGTATGGTTTAATACCCTTTGCAAATCAACAAAAAAGTCACAATTTAGCCAGCCGCCATCTCGGCCGTCATCTCAACTATCCATATAATCATAATATAGCCAGCCGTCATCTCAGCCGTCATCTTCAAGAGCTATTTAATGGACTCATACACAATAAAACACAACAACAAATTATTATTACTTACCAAGATAAACCTCCAGCTGCAAACACTATATTGGCAGGTGATAATATCATAGCAGCAGCAGCCGACGCCACAGATGCACCTGCAATACCACCAGCAAATATTTCCATTGGTGTATTCCCAGCTATTGGTCTTAATGCCTCACCATCAGGGCCAACACCTGAGGATATATTTTTCTTACTACTACTTTGCCTTCTTCTTGAAGGAGCACTCTCGGAAGAGGCAGTACTGCTCCCTTCTTCTAATGATTCTTCATCGTATCCGCCCATTCTTCTATCACTGTTCTTGTGTTAGTAATACCGCTGTGTTCAATATGCTGATAAATCCTAATAGGATAGCAGGGTGCTTATCGATGAACTTGTGTTCATCACTTTAAGTCAGCGGCACTCAGGTCTTACCTTGAATGAGGAGGGGGCCGGGGAGAGAGGATAGCTTTAGAAATATGTAGGAAATAAAGTAAGGAACTATTTGTACATACATTCTATTGATTACATATTCGCCATACATATACTCGTCAAGACACCATCAAGCCTAATCCTCCTTGATGATAAAGATTTCATCCTCTTTCGATACGTCATCAGCCATTAAATTCTTGATAATATCCATAACACTACTCAACGACCCTCCTGATGATATAATGCGATCTTTAAACTTCTCCTCTCGTACCTCTACACCATTAATCTTCTTAATTCTGTTAATCAAATCATCAATCTCATCCGCTTCAATTGTCATATTATCGTCCTGATCACTTCGGATAACAACTTGCAATAGATTTTGTAATACATTAGCACGCAAATTCTTTTGCATCTGACCTAAGATATCACGATTTTCTTTCACTTGCTCGGCAAAGGCGGCTACACTCTGTCCTTGTGTTTGAGTGATAACATCTAATGCCTGTTCGACATCCTCGAGCTTGTCAATTGTGTCTGATAGTTCACCTACTGTCTCATTAAGACGGACATTCTCTGCTTGTAGCCGATCAACTTCTCGCTTTACGGCCTCTACATGATATTATCATTATCATGGCAGAAGGAGATAGTAAATGGTATGAAAAGTGAGCATATGATGTGAGCAAAAATTAGGTTTACATCAAAACAATAACAAAAATTAGATATCATGTCTACACAACATCAAAACAATACCACAACTACCATCCTTACCATGTGTTTCCTTCAGTGCTATAATATCAGTAAGTTTAGTCTGTTGATAATACGCATATGGCCCGACTACACTACTTAATATTCCCGCTGTTAAAACAATAGGTGAATAAGCCATGACTATTGCAGTAACTGAGGTACCGACTGATACAGTTGCCAGTGCACCCGAGAATATTTCCATTGGTGTATGCGCCCACACCTTCTTCAATTTCTTGTTTGACTTTGTTGGTCCTGTTGCAGTTGCTGGGGTACTACCGCCTCCTCCATTCTCTACGTCTGCCATTGTTGTATAATGTTTGTGTTGTATCTTTTTTGCAATTGTTTATTTGTTTGTATTGTATCTCACAAAACTACTACCGTGAAATTATTATACAATTAATATGAATACTTCTAACTGATATTTCTTTTGTTTGTATTGCCGTGATGATCAAAAGAGAATAGTCTTGCTACATTCATTTATTATTGAGCTCTTGCTTTGCATTGTGTCGAACTTTTGTGACAGTACTGTGATTGTCACGTGTAAATACCGTCACGAGCTTTTAAAACGTGATCACACTCAACAACCTCAACACAAACAAAAGCAAAGGGAAGATGATCGGCCGTAGTATTGCAACAACTACTGTCCGGGTAGGACAGAGGAGAATGTCCACAGCAGCTCCTAAGATGCATAAATGGGCAGAGTCGGGAGAGGCGTTGGCTAAGACAAGGCCTCCACCAGGACATGAACATGTAAGATAAATATTTGTTAGTGTTGAAAATATTTACATTTGGAGGAGCCTTTGATATGACATCATATCAAGTACTGAAGGATGAAGAATTTATAAATGATATGTATATTTTATATGTTGGTAGGAGGGAATTATTTGGGAATATTGGGTGGAGTTGGATTAGAGGCGTTCAATATAATATATAATAATTTTGTCACATTTTGATAGTTGAGTAGTTGGGTGGTTTGTCTGTTAGGACGTTGAAGGCATTATCGGTATTATTATTTTATATTGTTTTCATATGCATTCAATACTAATCTTTTCTACAACACATTCATCATCACAAATAAATAGACGGTATTTGAGCCTCCATTCAGTGTTCCTGTGGTTGCCTGTGGAGTGATTGGTGTTATTACAACTGGATATGGCATGATGTACTTTGGTATGCGTCATCAACAATACAAGCAGGGATATTGGAAATAAATTATGGATATTTTTTGGGAATGGGTGATGGTGTATAGTAGTAGAAAGAGGGAAGGGATTTGGATAGAGAGAGCAGAGTGATGCTATGAATGAACAATTTGAAAGATTGGATTATTCGGAAGTACATACAATTTACTTTCAGCGGATAAAGAAATTGTCGATAAGGAACGGATTATCCATGGTAAATTGAAGTTAAAATCTATTATAACCACTGATAGATTTGATTTTATGGTCAGACTTAGTAACTTATTTGTTGCAAATTTAATAAGGCAAGAAATAAAGTGATGGTATGTCATCACTCACTATCGCCTCCTACTGATAGCTGATGCCACTACTGCAACCAAACCAATTGCAGCTGATGCAATTGCGACGTTGAAGATAATCTTATCCTTCTTATCCAATGTTTTAACCACAACCCCATCAGCGCCTGCACAGATCACAGCGGAGGTCATTCCACTGAAAATACCATGATCAACTACTCCACAGAGAGACTTCAAGTCTTTTGCCATTTTAGGTGAATTCTTAATAGTTGCTGTAAAGTGCAGATCAACAATGTAATTTCCATTATCGGTCACTGCAATCTCATCGCCATCAACTTTGTTGTTGGAACTAGATCCCATTCGTAACACAGGTTTGCATCCAGCACATGAAGGGAGTTCTGCAATCTTTCGAATAGTATGTTCATGACAAAATGGAGTAATCTCTACAGGGATGGGAAATCCAGGACCAAGTCCATCACATAGTTTAGATTCATCCACTGCCGAGATGTATTGTGAAAGAAGAGAAGAGATATGTGCATATGAAGTGATGGCGTGAGTTTCCTTCCATCATTCACAAACATCTTCTGAAGCAATTATCTACAGACATATACATACCAATAACTATAAACTTGTCCGCAGACAACTCAACCATCTTCTCCCTTAAAAGTGCACCTCCACCACCCTTAACGAGATTGAACCCAGGATCAACATTATCGGCACCATCAATTGCAACATCCAATTTTGAATGAGTATCCAATGTAACTAGTGGAATTCCGAGACTTTCAGCCTGTTCCTTTGTTCGAATAGAGGTTGGAATAGCAACAATGTCTTTGAGTTCACCCGATTTGAGCTTTTGTCCTAATCTTTCTACTGCAAAGTAGGCAGTAGAACCAGTACCCAATCCAACGACCATACCAGATTCGACATAATCATCAACAGCTTTGTAGCCCGTTAACTTCTTTAATTCATCTTGTGAAGCCATCTTAATAACTATAGATTTATCAACACCTCACCACAATCAAGATAGTAAAAAATATGAGAGTGTTGGACTTCCACGTGTAAGTGCACTTTATCGATAATCGATACATACCTAGTGGTCAGGCGTTGGCGCTAGTTGCTAGCTAGCTAGCAAAATTATTGTACTATTCCTACGTAGATTTCTACGTGCTAGCCATCTTGCTAGCCAGGAGATTGCCATTTTACTAAGTAAATTGTACGTAGCTAGCTAGCCGCTCAACTAGCTCGAGCCGAGTTCGATCCTCGATGGTCATTTGCAAAAAATTGTTGTTACATGCTACTTTATAATGCTTTAAAATACTAGTTAATCATCTAGAAATACCGCCATATAGATAATCCGATATCTTGAATATGTATATTAAGCGCCGATGTGCTCACTTTTGCACTAGGGAACTTTTATGATAACAGAAAAACTCACTGAAATTTTGCTAGCGAGCACGCTAGCTAGACAGCTCGCTAGCTAGCGCCAACTACTGACCACTAGTGTGTATTAGAGAGAAGTTGACCATCATACATACATAGGATATGGATTCGTATACCAACAGTATTGTTACAAGATCGGTTTCTAACGCTATTTCAACGGTGGCAGTTAGAGGGGACATCGATATTTAACGTCAGATGCTAAAAGCCATAAAAAGTGGATTGCAACATATACCTCAACCTACTAACAACATTGTATACCATACAAAGTTTGCAAAAGATGTTTAGACATACAGCATGTCTCGGTAAAGCTCACATAGCAGTAGTTGGCAGAAATTATCCAAATGTTGTATGCTGTTTGGCATCGACACATAATCAAAACTTATTAGCACAAAGGTCCACATATCATGCATACTTCTCAACTATACCATTGCTTAAGGTAGACAAGGAGAATTATAATGATGTTGACAACTCTATGATAGAACCTGCAGACACAATACAACAGCTGACACTTGCAAAAGATGAAAGACGTAAATTACACAATCAAAAGTACAAACAAGCAATAAAGAAAAAAGATGTCAAACATCGCCGTATAACAGCGGAAGAGTTGATGCGTATATTTGCAACAAATAATGAATGCTTGAATATGACACTGCAAGAGTTGAATGTAAACACATCCACTGGCCCAGCTCTTGTTGAGTATAGACAATTCTATATCGACTCTTTGAAATCATTTGGCAAATTGCTTTCCGAGGACAATGATGATGAGTTATCACAAGTTGGTCTTAGTAGTGACAATGCAATACAAATATTAGATTATTTTGATAAGAGTTTAATATCCCATACTGTTATGCTTTCTGATGATGAAGCCTCCGCCGAGACTCCACAAAAACGTAACTTCTTCTCCAAAAGATATAGAAGTCACTGTGCAATGTTACAAAGAGAAGCAGAGGCACAATCAAACATCAAGCAATTACAACAGGAACATGAACAGTTATTGAAAGATTTAAGAGTGGAGGAAGAACTGCTTGAAAAGATAGAATCAAAAGACGAAGATCAACAATCAAACAGTAATACTGTCATGCCTGAAATTTGGGAAGGTCCCCCGATACGAAATAAAGATGAAAACAACTATGCAGATGAATTGGATAGATTAGAAAAAGAGTTGGAAGGTGTTCTAGGTCGAGTACAGGGTATCAAACCACCTAGATCAAACAAGGAGGAACTACACTTACAACGAAATAAAGTTGCAACTATCCAAGCTTCAATCACAAGCAAAGAAAAGCGTATTAATAGAATTCAAATAGAAATTACCGAGCTTGAGTGGCCAATGTCAACTGATATATTCACATCAATCAATGAAACTATCATGGAGATTACAGGATCACTAGCACCCGCTCTTGCTAAGTTCATAACTCATAGACATGAAGATTTTGACAAGTACCGAAAGTTAGAAGCTCAGACTGACTTGACAAAGCCTCATGAGTGGTATCCAAGGGCACGTCTAGACAAAAGAAAGATTATTTTCCATGCAGGAAAATCCGCGTTAGTATTGTTTTATGATATGAATTCATGTGTTCAGTATGAAGTCTCGACGACCTGACTGCTTTTTTGGCCTTGGTTTACCTTTATTTGATTGCCTTTGCATATCATATGTACTAACATATGTTATAATCTCCTCTCTTTCATCACCATAACTGTGATAACGCGCATCTTCCAGGCCCAACAAACAGTGGTAAAACATATACTGCTCTGCAACGTCTTAAGAATGCAGAAAGAGGAATGTATTTAGCGCCTCTTCGGTTATTAGCAGCAGAAGTATACGAAAATCTAACCGCTGAGGGTATATATACTGATCTTTTGACTGGCCAGGAAGCTCGGAATGTTCCCTTTTCAACTCATCGATCGTCAACAGTTGAGTTAGCCAGCCTTCAACAGGACTATGATGTTGTAGTTATCGATGAAATACAAATGATCGGCAATGAGTTTCGTGGCTTTGCTTGGACGAGAGCGCTTTTGGGAGTTCGATGTAAAGAAATCCATGTTTGTGGAGGACAAGAGGCTATTGAGATCGTCAGAAAGTTGGCCAGTATGTGTGGAGATGAATTTGAGTTGCACCGATATGATCGATTTAGTAGTCTGAAAGTATTAGACAATAGTCTCGCTGGTACTCCGACTTGTAGAGGTTCATATGCAAAGGTTCAGCCAGGCGACTGTGTGGTAGCCTTTTCGAAGAAGGATATATTCGCAATCAAAAGAGAGATCGAGTCGAATACCCCCTACAAGTGTTGCGTTGTATACGGTTCGTTGCCACCAGATGTAAGAGCTGAGCAAGCGAGAAGATTCAATGATCCTAAGTCCGAGTATCAAATACTGGTGGCATCAGATGCAATAGGTATGTTTATATGTGTTATATAAACTTGCTTCATTTGGCCATATATGCTAACATTCTTTTTCCTCTCTTTCCACATCTACTTGCAGGAATGGGCTTGAATCTTTCAATCAAGAGGATAATCTTCAACTCGATGATTAAGACCAATGGTGAAAGATTAGTACAAGTCGATCACTCGAGTGTCAAACAGATAGCGGGCCGAGCCGGTAGGAGAAACTCTGCTTACCCAAATGGAGAAGTTACATGTAGAGATCCAGACGATATGATATGGCTCAAAGAGGCAATGGCAACTGACATTACACCTTTGAAGCAAGCTGGCTTGATACCAACAAAAAGTCACATAGAATCATTTACAAAACATATGGAGCAATACGGTGCAAGTGAGAAAGACTTACAACTTCATCGAATACTTAGAAAGTTTTCTGATATGTCACAACTCAAAGGTGATTTCTTCATTTGCAAAAAACAAGGAATGGAGCTTATCAGCATGTGGCTTAAAGATATTGATAATCTATCCCCCGGGGATAAGTTTTCTCTGTGCATGTCTCCCGTAACAGAGAGTTGTCCCAAGTCAAAAGCTGTCTTCATGCGATACATTGAAACTTTCTCATGTGGCAATGTACCAGGGCTGCATCGAGTCATGAGACCGAGACCGGCATCATCTTTTGATCACCTCACAGAGTTATGCAGTGTCCATAATCACTTAGAGCTGTTCATATGGCTTCAAGGCACCCTTCCTTCTAATGCCGTGGAAAAATTGAGAGCACAGGCTTGGAAAGAAACGACTAAAGAAATGATCAACAAAGGTTTACAAAAGACTGAACGCCTTGCGTTAGCATATGATTACGTCCACAAAGATATCAGGATTAAGAAGGCTTATGCTAATGAAAATAAAATCTAACCAAACACATTACATTTAACACATATGATCTATTCTAGACATATATTTTTCTATCCAAATGTTGATCGAGCATACCTCAGCTTGAGCAAGTCCGCAATCTCATCAAGTTCCTTCAATGCTCGATCCAACTCCTCCCTCGTATGACCAGCAGAGATGCAGAACCGAGCTCTTGACATTAAGATTGGCACGGCAGGGAATCCAACAACGACGACAGCAAGTCCACGCTTGAGACATTCACGTGAAAAGGCGGCAATTTTCGTAGGATTGTACAACATGACGGGCATGATAGGACTATCATAATTTCCCAATACATGCAGACCCATATCGGTCAAACGCATACGAAAGTAGTTGGAATTGTCACGGAGAGCATCGAGTTTTTGCTTTCCAATATTGGTTCCGTCTTCACCCATGATAACCTGAAAGCTGCTAACAATCTGCTGACAAACGACAGGACTTAGCGAGTTGTGATAAGCACTGCCTGCACACTCTTTCCTCAACTCGTCAATAACTCTCCGATCTGCCGCGACATATCCACCCATACCACCAAAACTTTTCGTAAACGTTCCCATCAATACATCAACATCGGCCGGATCTACTCCGGTATATTCACAACATCCTCGTCCACTGGGACCCATGGCACCAATGGAATGTGCCTCATCAAGATATACATAGGCTCCATACTTTTTACAAACAGTAACAATATTACGAAGATCACAATACTCCCCCTCCATACTATATATACCCTCAACAACAACTAATATACGATTCCATGGCCGTCTTGTACGTGGCTGACCATAAACAATTGCCTCTCTCAGTATTAGTTCTAAATCATTCGAATCATTATGACCAAATGTTCGAATGGCTGCACCACTCGCTCGGGCACCATTGACAATACTCGTATGATTCAATTCATCACTAATAATTAAATCCCCTCGAGATGTTAATGTTGGTATGATTGTTGCATTGGTATTAAATCCCATATTTAATACCATTGCATCCTCCTTACCGACAAATTTACTAACAATAGTTTCAACTTGACGATGTAATGATGTGGTACCAAACTCCAATCGACTACTCCCAACAGATGATGGTAATGATTGTAATGATTTCATTACATCAGATTTGCATGTTATATCCCAATCATCTGCAAATCCTAAATAATTATAGGAACCAAGATTTAAACATGTCCGTACGACACGTCCATCAGATGTTTCATTATAATGTTGACCAGATTGATATTCCTCCATGACACGTGGTGATTCATCACTTAAATTAGACATTTGACCTAATACACTCATTGTTTTATTACCATCGAATGATACTCTTTCCAAGACAGATATACATGCAGAGGGACGTGAGGCGATCGGTCGATTGAAACAATCTTGTATACGATGATATAATCGTCT
>Ga0214480_101120_pt1 | contig 12244 bp, 11 predicted proteins | sample M1_20Mar14CPVII9_3_FD_165042 | JGI IMG/M metagenome (GOLD analysis project Ga0214480, IMG submission 165042) | Marine eukaryotic communities from Monterey Bay, California, United States - M1_20Mar14CPVII9sort6BwellE17 | ecosystem: Environmental > Aquatic > Marine > Unclassified | place: USA...
AGAGTATTGGCCCTTTAGTTAGATGTATGTGTAATGATATGAAACGCCAATTCTTCAAGAGCAATAACCATTGGGTGAACACAATTCATTCATTTGTTTGTCTCGTTCACAATATAATACTTCATTCGGCCGATAATTCAGACAAAACCGAGGGCAAGAAGATTATTGATACACTTTTACAGTATGAGAGATTACTTACATCAATTATACAGTGGGGATTCTGGGATGAGAAGTATCGCCCTGATATTGCAAAGGAATTGGCAACTGATTATCGTGCAAAAATTGTTGAGTTAAGCAAGGTATTAATTAATTGGTTTATTATTAAAGCAGCTGATACAGATACAGAAGAAGGCAGAGAAAGATTGGAGATAATTGGCACTACTCCTATTATTAGTCGAGAGTATGATCCTGAGTGTACAAACTCATTTGTGGTCAGGTTGGTACGTCAAGTCAAGATTGGGGACTGGACATTAGATACCTCCACCGCTCTTCGGCGTTTGATTGCAAATGTGAGTTGTGTTGACAAAGATGTGATCACTGAATTGATAGATTTGGGGTTTGGTACAAGTTACGATATGTGGGTTGCAAATGTTGCAGAATTATTAGACTATATGATACTCAAAAGAATCAACGATAATGGAAACAACTTCTTCTACTCAAATGATACCAAAGTCGCCTTTGCCATGCGTGGAGGGTTGGTTGAGCTGTGCTTAACTTTCATTCAGCGATTTGGATTACTCGAATCCTTTGACGAGGAAAGACATAATGCATCGTCACCCTCCGCTTCCATTAAGAGTATCCTACACAATATCTACTGGGTTGGATTGCATCAGAAAACAGCCAAGGCAATCAGAAACAAGAAGTGTGATATTAAAGAGGTGCTTGCTCGTTTGGAACAGGACACCGACATCACAAATAATGCCAAATGCAAAGAATTAATAGAGATGATGAGGAGCATTCTTCGAATGAATGGGTCGTTCTGCTGCCGCTGTAATAAACCACTTAGTAGAACAGAAGTAAAGCTATGTAATGGTTGTGGCTGGATGTCATACTGCTCTAGAACTTGTCAGAGAGATGATTGGTCGAATGGACATAGTCTTGCGTGCTGCAAGACATCCTTTGATGCAACTACTGGTCAGTTTCAGGGTATATATCATCCAGAAATACCACCAGCAAATAATGAAAAAGCTGCTACAAAGTTGAAAGAATTGAAGACCAATATGTATATGATTCAGTTGAAACTGTTTCTTGACAATGCAGAGAGTATTCTAACACAAATAGAGGGATTGGAACTCCCATTGTATGATTGTGTCGTGGTATTTGACTTACGTGTCTGTCCTCCAACCGTCAAAGTACAGGATTATAGTGAGCACTTTCTGACACCAGAGTTAGTAAAGAGTTTTGAGCAAACTCGTTCAAAAGAGAATATCACATGTGATTACTGTTCATATTACTTTGATGGGGAATTGGATGAGAATGGCGACACTCCAAACCTTGTCATGCAGCGAATGTTTCCCCACGAATGGCTGACGAATGGGCGAAGAAGCGATGCTCACAACAACGGATAAGGCAGATGGAGTAGATGCTACTTAAACTAATCCTTATGCTTCAAACTATATACATTCTTTACATTTACATACTATCAGACTCTTCTTCTTCACTCGTTCGACTATCTTCTTCTTCTTCAGTTGTACTGTCCCCACGAAGTTCCTTCAAGTCTTCAGTTGCCCTCTTGACATGTTTGTTATCATCACCGTACAATCGGGCAAGCATGTCGATACCTTCCTCCATTTGATCGAGTCCTCTTTCTTTGTTATCACAAGCTATGTTCAATTTACCAGCTTGTGTTAACATTAAGCCCAGTCGAAAGTTATCCCAACCCATCTGGAAGATGCGCGTTATGACAATTTATGAAGATGAAAGAAAGGAGATCATAATATATGTTAGTACATATGATATGCAAGGGCAATTAACAAAGGTAAAAGAAGGTCAAATAAAGCAGTCAAACGTTGAGCCTTTATCTGAACACCTGCATGCACATGATAAAACAATACAAACGCGGACTTTCTGTCGTCTCTTCTGCAAGAACGATTGATTCTTCTAAATAGTCTAACGCCGAGTGCTTGTCACTTGAAAGTCCTGCATGAATTGCCAGTTTTGAGGCAACATTCAGCAAGCGATGCTTCTTAAAATTGTCATCGGTAGAGTCCTCGACAAGGTCTAATGCCTCATCTAAAACTTCTTTCATTTTATCCAACTTGGCTTGGGCTTGATATACTTCCGACAAGTGAACGAGGAAGTTAGATAGATCAACTTTCAAATAAGAGACATCTGATGCTTGTCCGCTATCATCTTCGAAGTCGCCCCAATCCTCCTTGCTCTTAATCTTTGATCTAAGCACTCCAATCCGTTCCTGTAACATTTCCTCAGCGGCCTCATATTCTTCGTTGAATATTAATGTCTTGGACATTACATGTATCATGCCATTCAGTTCTCCTCTGCATATATGAGGTGATGTAGACTTCTTAATCCAATCATTTGAGTCAGTGTGGATAAAGATCTCATCAAGCTGATTATCAGGCTGGATCTTGTAAGGGACAGTTCGACCGGTGCATATTGTTGACACTGCTGTAACCGTACCAGTTGACCATTCAGCCTCTTTCGTGTGTTCAAGGAAATCAACTCTGTCACCAACTTTGAACCGAAGCTGAACAGAAGGATGCCGCATGACAAAGTCATCATTATCGATTGGTGCATATACCATATCGTTGTCAATATCCAACTTTATCTGATATGGCACAGTCCTCTTGCCATTATGAAAGTCTCTGTCTCGATATCTTATTCTCGAAATCACTCCAGACTGCCATCCAGAATCTACTGCAGCTTTTACTCTGTCTCCAACTCCAAAGCGGAGAGGGAGTGGTAGTGCTGCAGTTCTTCGGATGCAATCGTCATCGTCAACGGGTGCATAAATGTAGTCACCTGTGGGCATCATATGTGTGCAGGTGAGAATACGAACACTCAAGCAGGAGACATGCACACAATGCAAATGACAGAACCCACCTCTATCAAGTCGAACCTGGTAAGGAACAGAATATCCTTCTTCAAAATCTGTTTCTCTATACCAAGTTGCCATGACATATCCGGGAACCCAACCTCCTTCAATGGCACATTCGACTCGATCCCCAGGAGCGAATCTTAAAGTAAAATTATCTGCCTTTGCTCTCTTGTTGGATACCCTGATACGATCTTGTGGTCCATAGAAATGACGCTCCCTCTAATCAATGTTTGGATAAAAAAGCACAAATACAATAAATAAGAAATGAAAGCTCACACAAACACACATTTGAACAGTATTCACACACTTACTCCATAGTCAAATCGAATGAGATAGGGTGGGGTTTCAAGAGGTGATCTTGACCAATTGGTATCTCGTTGAAGTACAGTGCCAGCGAACCATTTATCATCATTTGGTTCTAATTTGCATTCAACTCTTGCACCAATATCTATATTATTTGACAAAAAAGATGAGATATAATGAAGAACATTTTGTGCGCATCATATGCACACTTTTGATAACACATATTACTCACTGTGAATAACCTCCATCGGGGGCACGTCACTTTGTTTAATAAAGTCTTTGTCAGTACGACGACAATATATAGCCATACCATCATCAACTAATACCAAATATGGTGCCTTGCAATCCTTTGGCCAATCCTTCTTTCCTGCCCACTGTGCCGCAACTGTACCCGTGTACTCATTACCCTTTAAGTTGAGCTGTACACGTGTACCAATATCATATTCCAATGGTGATCCTATATCCATATCTAGTAGGTCTAATGCAAATGTATCATCATCATCTCCAAGAGAAGTGTTGGTATTGGCGTTAGAAATTTTGTGGTTAGGAGTAGAAGACTTGTTATTTCTTTTACTACCTCCACTACCTCCGCTACTTTTTGTGTTTCGTCGACGGCCCATTTTGCAATTAAATGATTTGTTAACTGATAATAAACCCTATAAACTCCTCATTATACTACCACTCAAGTCTAGTAGGTAGAGATTCGGGAGGTTAGGCGCAGAAAGAATGACAGGGTATGTATCACAGCATATGCTTGCTAACAAATCGCGATTTAAAAGTCTGTCCGTCGTTTGCCAAAATGGGCGTAAGCCGTGCAAATACTATTATTATCGTCGTAAGCGTACATACGTTTGCCAAAATAGGCGTGAGCTATCCGATTATTGTCATTTATTTCCGAATAACATCATTAGTATCCGTTTATTTTAGAATCGCTTAATTTAAGCGTACGCTGTGGTATGCTGTATGGTACGCACACACGAAATTTGCAACTTTTTCATCATTTTTTTAGTCATCGGCCACCACCAATCAAATGTTTGAGGGCTGTTTGCCCGAATGACCATAACTACCTATTCACCACTCTAGATGGTCGATTAATATTATTCCAAGCATAACATCTTCCATTATGGCGCGTTGATATTCATAAAATCGTTTAGTTGCTATGAAAGATAATTTGTGGTATCCTAGTACCTATCGTATCCGAGATACGATATAGGTATCGTATGCGAGATATGTGAATAGAGCTGCAGGTATGAGGTGTATATGGTAAATCTCATCCGAATCTGCAGCTCAAAACAGCGTATTACAATCGCTTTTGAGTTTTACTAGCAGCTACTAGCCGTTACATGAGGTTACAAGATACTGTACCAATGATATGATATTATGATCTTTTCATTGTGGTTCGAGTGGCCATGAAACATCAATATGTCCAGTCCGTATCTATCCACAATCAAGTGCTGGTAAAGACGCATTTCAACAATATATACAAAATAGAAAGAAGTTTGTTAAGCAGCGTACAAGTGAAAGACTTTCAGCTACCAATAGACAATGCTCATTGCAATTAGATTATGGATTAAAAAGCTATCATAGAGTTGTCGAATGGATGAAAGAAGTTGCTGCTTCTGCTTCTTGTCAATTGGAAGATGACAAAGGCAGTATTATGCAAACAAGAGATCCAATTGCAATACTACAAGCCGACTCGGCTTCAAAACTTGAATCGGCAGACAAAAACAATCGCACACAACGATGGTATGATATGCACAAGGCAAGATGCAACAACATTCAAAAGGCACATAGGTATGAATTCACTCGATTAATGAATAAGATACATCAATCATTAATGAAGAGATTAGATGTATCACCAGCAGATGTAAAAGAGTCTCAATGGCAGGACGAACTAACTACAGCTGTCGAACTCGGACGTCCAGGAGACTTTTCTTCCAATACTGATATATGTTTGAAAGTTTATACTGTTGAAAAGTTACATGCAAGATGTAGACAGTTACATCATCTATTGTTTAACGATGATGAATTTGCTAGTAAATTACGTTCGTTACTGTTGCCAGTACCAACATCTGATGTAAATGATGATGAGGATGAGCAGCAGGTGAATATCATTTCAATTGGGGGAGGACCTGGCTACGATCATGTTTCCCTGTGTCTAGTCGCCAAGTTTCTACATGATATACAACCTTATCACAAACTGATGAAAAGAAGATGTGTAAGAACTCAAGTATTTGATCTATTCAATGAAAGTTGGGATCCTGTTATGATGACCTTGAATGAATGTCTGGACGAATGTTTAGATGTCGATACCAACAACCGAGTAGACAACACAAGGAGAGACCATGATACGAGGACGATGGCAATGCATCATGGTGATTTACGATTGGGTCTAGATGATATCAACAATACAGATCTTGCTCAAGCATTAGAGCGGACGTCATATGCATCCAGTTCTGTTTACATGAAAACACATCCTTCATTGTTGAAGATGATGGTCACGATCAACCGCATATTGGCGGTATCATGCAAGACATATTCAAGAATGCACCTGTGGGTACTATTATAATAATTATAGATTCATTCAATACGCTATTTCCATTGTTGAAAAGAACAGCAACTGATTATGGCTGGAGGTATCTTGGAGATGAGGAAGTGAGAAAGAGTGGAGTCACTTGCATTCCAAGGACCAAAGAATTATGTGATGTTGGAACGTTGTGCTGAATGAATCTGCTGAATGATTCTCGAAGCGTTACGATTACTTGGTATTTGCAGAGGGGTTGTATGCTGTTGGAATTGATTTAGTATACAAAGGGAAATGTTTAAAATGCTGTCAATTATGCAAGCCTGTAATGATTAGATGAACCATATAATGACACCAGTTCTAGACAGTGCCAGTTGCAAGAACCAGTTGACTACATACTGTGTCTTTCCTCCTCATTCATAATGAACTTGATGAATATCTAGTAGATAAATATCCTTAGATCATGTACGACGTGACAATTCATTACTAAAGATAAGTGGTTCTGATTGCTAGATTTATCTCTGTTCATGACGTCTCGAAAGTGTAGACAATGAAGAATTAGAATTAACCCATAATATTATATTACTAAAGTACAGCAGAGAAACGCTAAATATTGTTGTATCAAAGTTTTAATTAATCAATTATAGAATAAGCCTCTTATATATATCACACATCGTCATGACGTATGACAAAAGCAACACCGGTTACAACAAGCCTTCAAAAGCTTGCTCCTCTTTCTATTCTCTCTCCCCGCATACACATATATTTAATCACATCTATCAACTTCCAATTACATATGACACGCTTCAAGCATTCACATTGACACTTCCGCTGCCCTGAGTATAGATATTCGTTTGGTAGCTGTTGTAGACAATAGTTGGTTGTGTTGTTGATGATGAAGCAGCAGCAGCTTCTTCCTTTCTTTTCTTCTCCTCCTCCTTCTTCTTCTTCCGGGCAGCCGCTGAGTGTAACCTTCTCTTTTCTAGACGAAACCACTCCTTTAATGCAGCCTGCAACTTATCAACGCACCTCATTTGGCTAACATTCTTACAGCATTCTCTATAGGGACAATCTTTTCCCATACCCCCTTTCGTACCCCGTGCTTTGACCGCAAGGTACAAATCGGCATACTATTATAACGAAATAGATAAATTAGTTATTTCGTGCATATGATATGTTTATTAAAAGTTGTCACTACGAAAATAAACTTACATTAAGTGTTAAATAATTATTTTCATTTACGTCCGTTACGGCTGTACCAGGATTCTGGGGTGTCCCTAACGTCAGCGTTGCTTTCTGTGTCACCATTTGATTTGTTAAGTTGTGATGTAGAGTAGTATCAGGTGTAGTAAATTATGACGACCTCCCCGCATTGCAAAGATTTCAGTTGAGTTTTCCACGCTTAACCGTTGTATCGTTTTATCCCGTCGTCATCAGGGCCACCACGAAAGAAAAGTTCGGATATTATCACGTATTATACCACTAAACTACCACTATTGAGATTGCATATGTCATACGGGGTACCGTGGTAAGCTACTACTATTTGGTCTATGTAGGTGTTTTGAAAATTGTGAGCAAAGTGGTGATAAAATATACGGGGCTCGTCAACGGAACGCCGCTTTCATCAAATGGTATACCTACGTCCATATAATATATAAAGTAGGAGTATCAAGACAGTACGAGCAAGAAGAATTTTGTCAGGGAAACAATAATATCACGGACCTATAGAAAACAAGAACAGTTAGTATATTATACTTCTCACGACGAGTTGTATTGCAAGAACGAGTTGTATTGCAAGATATCTGTATCACGAGCAACAATCTCATCATCGACATCAAAGTCAAGCAGTATTGACTTTCAACTATTAACAATACAGAACATCACAACCATCAGTTGTTCTTCACACCAGCACCGCCACCACTACACTTCCTGACATCAATTTTACAGATTCAGCATCAGCACATGGATCTAAATCAACATTCGAACTACTACGTGCCATTGCAGTATTCAAACTATGTCAAATACCATTCTTAGTTAAACATGCCGAATCATTACTCAATCTATCATCTAAGATACTTGGTAATACAATCACCAATGGATTAGTTAAACATACATTCTTTCAACACTTTTGTGCCGGAGAAGATTCTATTGATATGAAACCAGTTATTAATATGTTGCAACAAAATAACATTGGTCCGATATTAGATTATGCAGCCGAGAATGAGGAGAGTAGCAGTTTTGAGAATGAGAATGAAGAAGGTATGTTCATATGATGTGCACATGTTATGACAACTCGCAAATCACCCCTCTAAACTCTCTATTCTTCTTTCATAATCAAAATAGGTATAGTTACACAACCACCATTCAATCAACCTGCACGAGTGTATGATTACAAGTCCGAAGGTCAATGTGATAAGCATGTAGATGTATTCAAAGTTTGTATCCATTCCGTTCGTGATGTATCTCCAACACACGGCTTTGCTGCATTAAAGGTCACTGCTTTAGGTAATCCAAAGTTACTAGAACAAATGTCTACCATGATTGTGGAAGTGAAGCGCTTGTTTGCAAAGTTTGATAAGAAGAAAACAGGTCTCATTAGCCGTGAAGAGTTTGTACATTGCTATGAGGAATACTTTCATGTAGACGATACCAAATGTCCGGGTTTCTCGACCATCTGGTTGATTCAAATTGTATGATTGACTACATCTCATTTAGTGAAATAATCACTCCGTATACATTGTATATTTTTACATTGAAATGCAAGGATATCGGGCCATTAGCTTTGGCTACACCATCAGAAGAGGAAGTTGTGCTCATGAAGAAGATGAGTGAACGATTGCATACCCTTGCCGATGAAGCTGCCTCATGTGGCACAAAACTATTGGTAGACCCAGAACATCTGAAGTATCAACCGGCAATTCACAATCTCGTGTTGGAATTACAAATGAAGTACAATTCAAAAGATAAGACCGAACGGCCAGTCATCTTCAATACATATCAATGTTACCTCAAAGACACCACAGACAGATTAGTTACAGACTTGAAACGAGCTGAACGTCATAACTTTCACTTTGCAGCCAAGTTAGTAAGAGGTACATATATGGTACATGTTAAAGTATCCAAGCCCAATACATGATACAGCAAACGATACACACACATCACTGTTTGATGAAGTGATTGAATTGTTACTCAACCAAAGTGTTCAACAAGATCCAGGCTTGGAGTTTATGATAGCAACTCACAATATGTGTTCACTTCGCTCAGCTGTATGGTATGTCTGACAACCTAACCCTCACTTTGGGCAATCATGGATACAGTGCTTTTAAGTATCTTCCGTATGGAGAGGTACATGAAGTTGTACCCTACTTGGTGAGACGAGCACAAGAAAATGGTTCTGTTGGGTGGTAATCCTTGACAGAGTTAGACCTGTTGCAAAGTGAGCTTAAAAAGTGATTATTGTATGCATAGATTTGAGGTTGTATATTAGAAGATGGACATATCTAGAAGACTAATACATGTATAGATGAATATAGAGATCGAAACTGAGCAATGATAGTAATAGAGAATGAAAACATAGATACTCCTCCGGTATCCGGATTCAGGATTCCCCCTCTCTCAACGCAGGGCCGGCGCAGGGATATGGAGGATATCAGAGCCGCTTGTACTTTTGCACTGCATATCGAACTAGGGTTGCTCTTTCCCTACTCATCTCTCCAAATCAACGGTGATTTAAGGCGGTAGAATAGCTTCCTCCTATGTAAGACATTTTTAATTAATGACGATACAATCAATGACACAATCTAAAAATTATGTACATCAAATGAAATATCTTAATTAGAATATAATAAAACAGGTATACAAAGAGGTATAGATACGCCTATATAATGTAAAGATGTGAAAGATAGTAGCAATGAGTGGAATCCCTCTGGATGAAGAAGGACTCAGGTACTTTTAATTTTTCCTTGTCCAAAAATCATAGTCATAGAAATATTAGGGAGGATTTCAAGGTGTTACATCATACTGCTATATTACTTAAATACAGTTGACACTCCTTCGGCAAGTCAATCACGCACGTCTCATAAACAGAGAGTAATACATACCCAACCCAAAATATATTAAGTTCATAATATTGAAAGTAAATACAAGTATGACGACTAAGAAGGAGAGAGGGAAACAGCGTAGGACAGCAAAGAATCTTGCTGCTAATGGTCTCAATATTTCAAGAACAGTGGCACTGGTTAGAAAGGGTGATAATATCACCACGATAAATATCGGTAGTAGCAGTACCATACATTCTCTAGAGGAGTCTAATGGGATATGTTATGAACAAAGTGGTATACTATCAACTGTGCTTACATTTCTGAAGAGATGCGAAGATGATACATTTGTCAAAGTAATGAGCGATGTAGGTAAAGGAAGTTTGACAACGCCAGCATCGTGGGTTAGAGTTCTTATAAAGGCCGAGGTACAAGAAGAAAGTTGTAGGTTGCAAATAGCCCAAAACATTGGTCCTTTAGTTCGGTGTATGTGTAACGATACAAAGCGTCGTTTCTTCAAGAGCAACAGACAGTGGAATGAGGGGATTTATGCCTTTGCTGCGCTCATTCACAATATGATACTTAAATCGGTCAATAGTTCAGATGAAACCGATGTCGCGGAGATTATTGATACACTTCTAAATTATGAGGGATTGCTTTCATCAATTGTTCAGTGGGGGTTCTGGAATAAAGAGTGCCGGCCTGATATTGTAAAGGAACTTCCAACTGATGATTGTGCCAATATTGTTACTGTAGGAAGAGACGCATTGAATAGGTTGATAACAGCAGCTGGAAGTGGAGAAGAAAAAAGAGAAAGATTGGAGAAAATTGGTGCAACTCCTATTGTTAACAAAGAGTATGATTCAGAGTGTACAATCTCATTAGTGGTTGGCTTGTTACGTCAAGCAAAGGCTGAGGGCTGGACAATGAATACCTCTGCAGCTCTTCGGTGCCTAACCACAGATGCAATTTGTGTTGACAAAGATGTCATTACCGAGCTGATTGGTTTGGGTATTAACACAAGTGACGACAAGTGGGCTGCACACGTTGCAGTATTATTACGTTTTATGATACTCAAGGAACACACTGATAGAATGTGTTTCGCAAATGACACCCGTGTTGCCTTTGCCATCCGTGGTGGGCTAATTGAGCTGTGTTTGACTTTCATTGAGCGATTTGGATTACTCGAATCATTTGACAAGAAGATAGATAATACATCATCACTATTTGTTTCCATTGAGATGATACTCACCAATATCTATTGGATTGAATTACACAAGAAAACTTCAAAAGCAATAAGTAGCAAAAGACGGAACATTGAGGAGAAACTGGTACGCTTGAAAGAGATCACAATCTTTATGAATAATGTCAATTGCAAAAAGTTACTAGATATGGTCAGATATATCCTTGATCTTAATGGTTCATTCTGCTGCCGATGCAACAAAGCGCTTAGTAAGACAGAAGTAAAACTTTGTAATGGTTGTGGCTGCATGGCATACTGCTCAAAAGCTTGCCAGAGAGAAGATTGGCTGGATGGACATGAGTCATGTTGTGAGTCGTTTACCAATGAGCTAATGGGACAGTTTCAAGGAAGTGTCCTACCAGAGATAGTACCATCAGTTGAAAGAGCTACTACAAAGTTGAAGGAGTTCGAGATTAATATGAAAATGATTCAACTTAAACTATTCCTTGATTATTCGGATGCAATCCTGAGTCAAGCAAGATCATTGGATGTTCCTTTGTATGATTGTGTTGTAATATTCGACTTACGTGTTTGTCCTTTAATGGTAACAACAAATTGTCGATTGAGATGCTTTGAAGAGAAGAAAAAGTCAAAGAAAAGTATCATATGTATCTACAATACCTTTATTCATGATGGAATTTTAGTTGAAGGAGTTCCCCCAACACTAGAAATACAAAGGTTATTTCCTCATGAATGGCTGTTTCGCAGCAGCGGTAGGAAAGATGCTAATCCTTAACAACACGGGGTCATTTGAACTGAAATAAGACGGACATTATAGGATGTTAGAATCTAACTATAGAAACTATAATATGGAAAGATAGTGTGTTAATCATATCTATACCGATAATGATAAACATTGCAGAATGCTATAACATTAAATGAAACTAAACTAGAAAACCCAATTTCTGCTGACTTTCATCCAATGTCCAGGTTTCTTGACTCAGCATTTGGATCCTGCCAACTTTCAGGCAATGTTTGGCCATCAAGTGGTACCTCAGAGATGTAGGCTTGCTACTATAGTGCTTGTTTGGCATTGTTCACATGTATAACAGGGTGATGAACACTCTGAGCATGATTCT